>Ga0114966_10000809_pt1 | contig 29496 bp, 20 predicted proteins | sample M_130207_XF_Meta_FD_87029 | JGI IMG/M metagenome (GOLD analysis project Ga0114966, IMG submission 87029) | Freshwater microbial communities from Lake Montjoie, Canada to study carbon cycling - M_130207_XF_MetaG | ecosystem: Environmental > Aquatic > Freshwater > Lake | place: Lake Montjoie... | reverse complement strand
TCTCAGAGACACGGTCTCTCGGGGTATGGTGTCGAACCTCCGTGAAAGAGGCTTCAGACGGTCAATTAAGCTTGGTCACTTTGGTCGTCGAGAATCGGGAACACTCATGAAAACCGTCTGCGCCACCGCGATCCTTGTGTGTCTCATCGCCACTGTTGGCGCCCAAGAATTACGTTTTGCGGAACCCCTCATTGGTTTCACCGAACTGAGGACGGATCTGCCCGGCGGTCGGCACGCAAACGTGTGCACGATGCGCGCGGTCGTCAGTCGTTCGAATGGAACGGGTCTTCATCGGATTGCCGAGGAACTTGTCGGCGAAGCGGATTCGTGGACTCAGTTTGCCGGTTGGTCTCCTGACGGGAAGCAGGCGATCGTGTCGCGCGGTTGGCAGGATCCAGAGAACGCCCGTTGGGAAGAAGAACACCGGATGTTTCGCATGGAACCGGGGAAATGGCTGTACGATTCCAGTCTTGTCGATCTGACATCGGGAGTCGTTTTGAATGTCACCGCCATCGATCGAGTCAGTCACTACAACGGCGGTGTCTTCTTTCTGCCGCAGGGTCGAGGTCTCGGATTCACTCCGCTGATCAATGGCAATTCAAAACCATCCGTGATGGATCTGGATGGCCGCAATAAACGCGATGTTTCGGGTAGGGATGCGGGTTATGCGTATGGCTACAGCGTGTCACCCGATGGCCAATTCATCAGCTATCACGAGAACTATCAGGTCTATATTGCGAACGCGGACGGTTCTCAGAAGCGACACATCCGGACGGGTCATCCGTTTGACTTTGCTCCACGCTGGTCGCCCGATGGCGAATGGCTGCTGTTTGTCAGCGGAGTTCGTGGTTCTAACAATCCCTACATCGTCCGCCGCGACGGAACGGAACTGAGAAAACTGGCGGATCTCAATGGCTACCAAGGCTGGATCCTGTTTCTTGACGTCGACGATTTTCATGAGGGAAGCAGTGATCTGCCGGTGTGGTCTGCCGATGGGACGCGCGTCTTCTATACGGCGAAGGTCGGGAACAACGTAGAATTATTTCAAACCAGTGTCGAAGGTGACGTCCGACAACTCACAAACACTCCCGACGGAACGCTTCACTATCATCCCACGGCCTCAGCTGACGGAACAAGCTTACTTTACGGATCGAAGCGCAACGGCGTGCGACAATTGGTGATCATGAACCTCAGGGATCGGACGGAGCGGCAACTGACGGATTTCAAGCCGGGGCATGGAGCAATGTGGCCGCATTGGCAGCCATGGCCGAATCCGGCCAAACCCTAACGCCGATCGGAATCAGATGGATTTGAGTCTGTGGTAACGAGGTGGCGGTGGGACTCGTTGGAGACTCTGCTTTCCGTTCGTCCAGATCCTGATGGAGGATGGTCGTGATCCTCACCTCTGCGCCCCTAAAACGATCTTCACTCAAGGTGACATTCACGACCTCGATAACGTAACATCATCGGCTTGCTGTGATTGTTGTTGCCGCTCCGTCCTCATCACTCGACCTGCATTTCAGAGTGTTCCGTGAGTTCTCCAATAATGTCTCTCTTGAAGATCCGCGGTCGTGGAATGTTTCCCATGCTCGGCCTGCTCCTGCTGGCGATCTGTTGGTCAACTCAGCAGAGTGTTATCGCTCAGGATTCTGCCGGCAGTCCATCACCGCTGGGGCGATATTTGCTGGTGGCGAGCGAAGGCTTATATGTTGTCGACACGGATGGTCATTGTTCGTGGTCCTACAATCCGGAGCCCTACAAAGGTCAGGGCTGGGTTGCTTATGATGATCTGGTGTACGATGGATGGGCATTGCCCGGCGACCGGTTTTTGTACTCCACGCATCGTTATGTGAGGGAAGTGGACCGCGCCCAAAAGACGATCTGGGAATACCGCGTCCAAGGCACAACGGAAGTGAAGACCTGTGTCCCGCTACCCAATGGCAGAGTCGCCGTTTTGAATAGCCAAGAGCAGGCCATCTTGGAACTGGAACCACTGACCGGCAAGGTTCTTCATCGGATCGCCGTTCCAGCCAAGGGAGGCGACCATACACGTTACACCTTGCTGCGATCGACTCCGGAAGGGAATTATTTGGTAGCGTTGCGGACGGAACAACGCTTTCTTGAAATCTCGGGTGAGGGGCGGGAAATCCGCTCGTTTCCCGTGACGGGATTTCCCGTGGTCGCCCAACGCCTGTCGGATGGCGGAACACTGTGTGCAGGTGGGTTCGGCCTCGTCCGATTGGATCCTGCAGGAAACAATGTCTGGTCATTCACAAAAGAAGATGCCGTTCCTCATTTTCCATTGATCTATGCCTCCGGATTCGTGGAACTTCCGAACGGGCGTCTGCTGGTGGCAAATTCAGACTGGCACTATACCGAAAAAGATCAGAATCGGAGTCAGGCTTTTGTCGTCGACGCGGAAAAGAAGATTGAATGGACACTTCCGGCGACGGAATTTGGCAAATGGAAACTCAGTGAGACGGAGCCACGGACCGGCTTGATTGAGCATCGCGTATGCCGCATTCAGCCACTCCCCTGATGTTTCCGACGTTGACAGGGTCATTTCGCCTGCCCCACGAATCGTCTCGGGCAAGACTTGTCGCACCTGTCCCGACGTCAGTCGATGTTGATCAACTGCGGCATGGACGCTCGGAGGCGACCGGTTTCAGGTCGACGGAATCGTGAGGACAGTCTTCTTCGCGAGTGATTCTTTGACCCGGCCTCGGCGTCATCGACGGGCGTTTGTCAGCCGGGTGTCGTTAGGCAGCGGGTTCTTGAATTCCCGAGAAAACCGGCGGTCTAACGACACTCGGCTGGCGAGCTTTCGACTCTCTACTTCCGCTTCTTGCTCAACGTCTTCTCTGCTTCGTGATCGAGTTGCTGTTTGAAAATCTGATCGGTCAGCGTCTGGGCATCATCCTGACGGCCGGATAATAAAATTGTCTCGACCAAACTTTTTTGGAGATTGGAGTCTTTAGGTTTGAGTTCGAGTGCCGTTTCAAACTCGGCGATCGCTCGCGGGTATTGCCCTAAGCCGCGAAGGCTTTCGCCCAGCAGGCGATGGACATCGGCATCAAGGACATCGATCTGCAGCATCCGTTTCGCGTACTTCAAGGACTCGCCAAAGTGATTTTCGGCGAGTGCCATTTCGGCGAGCGCCTTGCACGGGGCCGGATCGTCTGCGTCGAGGTTGGCTAGGTTGACAAGAGCCTCGCGGCGGCGCGTATTGTCGCCTGTCAGCTTGGCGGCAGCGGCGGTTCCTTTCCACCAGTCGCTGTTGTCTGGGAAGTGTTCCCGGCCGATCTGGCACAAGGACAAAGCCTCATCGGGTCGATTCTGCTTCAGGCGAACGTGTAGGAATAGTTCCAGCAGGGGTTGGTTCGGATGCTCGTTATTGAGCGCCGGTTCCAAAACCTTTGCAGCCTCATCTAACGTGTCGTCTCGGACCAGTAATGTCGCGACGACGAATGCGGCGACGGGCTGAGTCGGGTCCTGCTGCAGAACTTTCTTGGCGATTGAGCGTGCCTTGTTCGGTTCGCGGATGACCAGCAGACGGGCGTAGTCAGCGGCGGCTTTCGGATCGGACTGATTCCGTTCGTAAACCTGCTCGATCTGTGACGGCTTCACTTCCGGTTCGGACTCGGTCTGCTTCAGGCTCTCTACCAGCTTGTCAAGATGCTCGCGATAGCCCTGCTCGAAATCAACCTTTGTGACGCCAAAGACCTCCGGAATTGCCTGATCGGTCGTGCGGTTCCGACGGTATGCATCGAGCAACTTCGCCAGCGACGGCTCACCGAACCGCTCGACCATATATTCTGCATAGAGGACGCTCTGGCAGTAAGCGAAATTCCAGTTCTCTTGAGTGCCGGCTCGGATGAATCCCATGCTTAGATTGTCGAGATTCTTCAGTTCACCCTGGGGGACTCGAGTGAGCAGCAACGTATTCCATGCCACCGGTCGAGGGTAGCCTTCGGAACGCACGGCGAGCGCTTCCGTATACCAATGTGGGATGTTGAAGTGGGTCTGCTGGAGCGTGAGGATGTGTACGAACTCATGTTTCAGGACCCGTGCCCAGTTCAATGGATGATCCAGCCCCGAGGGACTGGTCATGGCGATGATCGAGCCGGTCGAGGCGCCGATCGTCTGCACCCACGGCAGTCCGACCATGCGCGCGCTGAACCATTGATGTCCGCTGAGTCCCTTGGCGTTGTTGTAGATTTCGATTTGTGTCCGACTCTCTGGCTCGAAGCCGAACAGAGTCGTCAGCTCGGGATAGACCTCTTCGAGGTATTCGGCCATGTACCGGGCGAGTAGCTTGTCGAGCTTGGCATCGGCGCGGATGACGAAATGTTCAGTCGTCACGGTGCTGTAGTCATCGAGCACCTTCAAGACCTTCCGCATGTTGCTGACGCGGACGTGATACGGATCGACCTTGAACGACTCATCGAGCAGTGCCTTTGCCTCCTTCATTCGACCGGTTTGCATGTACAGTTGTCCCAACGCCGTTTTTGGTTTTGACAACTGCGGCATTAGTGCGATCGCCTGCTTCAGGATCGGTTCAGCAATAGCGTGCTGCCTGAAACGATCCACTTCTTCGGCGAGCGCGGCAAGAAAATAGCCAGGCTTGGGGTTCGTCGTGGCAACGTCGATGACAATTTTTTCGAACCGCGTCGGGTGCGCTAGAATGGCCTTCAAACCATCGGCCGGGTCGGCAATACCCGGTTTGTCGATTTCCGCTGGCTGTTTCGCTGTGGCGACCAGTGCCTGGATTTGATCGAGCTGACTGACGAGTAGCGTCAGTCGGAGAAGATCCGGCCAACCATCCTGCAGCAGTCGAAGTGCTCCGAGCAATGCCAGTGTTTCTTGATCGTGAGAATTCACGTCCAAGGCTTCCCTGAGTAATGTCTCGGCAGCGGTGGTGTCCCGAACATACAGCCTCGCCTGAGCCAGAGTGCGTAGGGCCGAGGGAGAATGAGGCGCGATTTCGATCGCTCGCAGCGCCTCTTTTTCAGCGTCGTCCCAGTCGTATTCCCTGACGGCTGACTGGGCGAGTAGTTCGTGGATCTCGGCCGCTTGCGGGTTGATTGCCAACGCCGTTTTCAACTCAGGGATTCCCTGTGCTCGGTTGTATTTTTCGAGGAGAAGTTGTCCGGCCAGGTGGTGGGCCTGCCAATAGTCCTTGTCCAACAGGCAGGCATCCTGACAAATGGTATTGACGCAGAAGTCGAAAATCTGTGAAACGCTGTGCCAGCGTGCGTATTGAGCGGCCCCTTGTCCGATAAGCACCAGTGACTCCGGATCTTTCGGCGGCTCTCGATTGTAGTAACGGACAAACCAACGATATCCGGTGTCAGCCAGTTCCAGTTCGCCCTGCTCAACCCACAAATGTGCTTGAATCAGCCGCGCCAATAATTGATTCGGTTCCAAATGGAGGGCTGTTGTGACTGCGGCGTCGGCGTCCGTCCAGCGTCCGCGCTCGAAGTGCAGTTTTGCGGCGAGCGCATGTAAGAGGGCTGAGTTCTCCTGACGCTGAATCGCCTCGTTGATCAGAATTTCAGCCTCCTCGCGGCCTCCCATTGCGAGATGGTTCTCACAACGCGCACAGGCCAGGACGGCGGGATCGATGCCGTCGATCGTGACCGCGTCGTTCTCCGTCTCGAGAGCGTCCAAAACTTCGAGAGCCTCATCGTATCGCCCGTGCTGAAAATGTGTCCGCGCTGTAACGAGTCGCTGCTTAGGTGAATCGTCCGATCCCCTCGCTCCCGCATGCGTCAGAGGGGAGAGCCCCAACGCGACTACCACGAACAATTCGACGGTTGTAAACATTCGACAACGTTTCGGTCTCCTTAGCATCAGTCTGCTCCCGATTTCGATCCGGACTCGAACGATTGGCAACATCGTCGCCGCAAGACCACCAAGACAAGTTGACCGACACGGCCTGTGAAGAGCAAATCAGCAGGAAAGAAAAGCAAATCGGCCCTCGCGGAAGGTGTCTCGAAATCGGACCACGGACAGAGTCGGCACGTCTTTCTGAGCGAGGATCGAACTCCTTCCAGAGATCAGCCTGCGTGACTAGAAAAGTCGATTGCTATCCCCCAGCACCGATGCCTGTTTTCTGACATCGAAACAACCGAGAGGCTGGTTCACTCTTGGTGAAGTCGCTCCCATGACAGGAGACCGGGTCCGACCGAGTGTGGCAATCCGTATCTCGCGACTCTTGCAAACCCAGATTCGATCGCATGAAATCCACACTTGTGGACACTCTGCGCCAAGAGTCTCGACGTTTTGGGGAAGTCCGTATCCGATTGGGGCGATCATCTTTTGTGACGAGTTGCCGCTTGCCTGCCATCAAAACCTTCGACGATTCAAAAATTCTTTCCGTCAAATCCACCTCGATATCGGTGGATGCTCACATTCACGGTTACGATCGTGTGTTTTGGCTCGCCTATTTATCGAACGGTTTGACGACATTTGCGAATGGGATGCTGGTTCGCTACGCAGACTTTGTCAATGTTGTAGGTGGCGATGAGCAGCAGTTGGGATTGATCGTCGGCTGTGGCATGATCGGCAGCATCGTCTTTCGGATCGTTCAGGGTGAGGCCGTCGATCGATACGGTGCTTCGCGAGTGTGGCTTTGGTCGACCGTGTTTTATACTTTGAGTTTGCTGCTGCACCCGCTGTTAACGACGGCTTATGGGCCTGGCATTTTTTTGACCCGGACATTGATGCAAGCCAGTTTGGCCGGTGTGTTTGGTGCGTCCATCACGTTTATCTCGTTGCGAGTCTCAGCCGATCGGATGGCAGAGATTGTTGGTTCGTTGGGGACATCAGGATTTTTGGGTTTGATGCTCGGACCGCTGTGCAGTGACTGGTTGGCCAGTGGCGAAAGTTGCCAACGACAGAGTGTCGAACATCTGTTCTTGTTTGCGTCGTCGATTGCCGGGGCATCGGTGTTTGTGACGTGGCTCACCACGAACAGATCGGTGGTCCCACGTCATCGTCGTCGTCCCCCTTTGCTAAAGGTGGTGGCGCGTTATCACCCGATGATGATTTTGATGGCCGCTTCCGTGATGGGGGCGGGTTTATCGATCCCGATGACCTTTCTTCGCCCCTTTGCAGTGGAAGCCAAACTTTCCGGCGTGGGGATCTATTTTCTGGTCTACGCGGCCACCGGTTTCGCCGCTCGCTTGGCCTCGCGATCCTTCTTTCAGCGGTTCGGCAATCGGTGGATGATTAGCGTCGGGCTGGTCCTCCTGTCGCTGAGCTTTCTGGCCTACATCCCCGTGACTCAGACGTCCCAACTGGTGTTTCCCGCAGCGGTTGCCGGTGTGGCCCACGCCTTTCTTTTCCCGTCGATCATGGCTGCCGGGCCGGCGGTCTTTCCAAGACGATATCTGGGAGTGGCGACGTCTCTGCTACTGGCGATGCTCGACATAGGAACGTTGATTGCTGCACCCGTTGTTGGTGCGTTTTTACATCTGGCAAAGCAACGAACGCCCAACGCCTATCCATGGATGTTTGCTACCACAGCCATTGTGTTTGCACTGATGACCCTCGTGTTTTTCCTGCGTTCGACGGTCAGGCGTTCGGCGTTGATAGAAAAATGAGGGTTCTCCGTAGGAGTTAGGAAAAATATCTCAAGCAGAACGGCCGGGATTGCCGATGCTATTCGGTTTATTAAATCTCTCCTCGGGGATCTGAAACCATGCCGCCCCGCAAGCGTCCCACGAGTGTTTCGTCTGCGGAGACGTCCCGGCTGGCCGAACCGGTACTGCATCTTCCGGGATTCGTCAATTATTTGCGTGCCGAATGCGGATTGAGCGAGAACACGGTCATTGCTTACAATCGAGATCTGACTCAATTCAATGAGTGGTTCCGGACCCATGGTCCGGCTCGATTGCAGCAGGTGGAACTCCCGCTGTTTTCTAAGTATCTCGGCTATCTTCACGACCGACAGTACGCGGCCACTTCCATCGCTCGACATCTTGTCTCAATCAAGATGTTTTTCCGATATCTGGTGCTGGAAGGGGTCCTGCCGGAAAGTGTCGTTGAGCTGGTCAACTCGCCCAAACTGTGGGAGCATCTGCCGAAGGTGCTCAGCCCTGACAATGTGGACCGCCTGTTGTCCGCTCCCGCTCGTGAGGACCGTTATCCCCTCCGTGACCGCGCCTTGTTGAGTTTGCTGTACGCGACGGGGTGTCGTGCATCCGAGCTGTGCACAATCACTCTTCGCGATATCTATCTGGCAGAAGGCTACTGCCGCTGTTTGGGAAAGGGAAACAAGGAACGAATTGTGTCTTTGAATCCCGTGGCGCGCGCGGCCGTCGAAGCCTATCTGGAGCACGAGCGTCCCCTGTTGACACGTGCCTCAGAACAGATCGCGCCACTTCTGGTCTCGCGCGGTGGCCGGGCGCTCTCACGCATCACGGTCTGGAAACTCGTCAAACGATATGCCGGTCGGATTGGAGCGAGCCGGACAATCAGTCCGCATACACTGCGACATAGCTTTGCGACTCATATGCTGGCTGGAGGAGCGGAGATTCGAGCGTTGCAGGAATTGTTGGGGCATGCCAGCATTCGAACGACTCAGATTTATACACATGTGGAACACAGCCGACTGAAGTCGATCCACGAAAAGTGCCACCCTCGCGGATAGCCAACGTTGAGCAGGTCGGTCTTCAGCCGAGACAGAGCGACCTCCGTTGCATCGCGTCCATCGGCAATCATTGCCGTTTGGAACGATGTTTGATCTCGATATCGCGTCTGATTCGATTGATATTCGCTTTGATCGAGACGGCTGGCAGATTCGTTAGAAGACATTTCTCCGAAACAACCAGAATAATTTGTGAATTCGGACGTCTACAGCCGATGAATACAAGGAGCGGGGACTTGGCGCACCTCGCCGGTGGAGATTTTTTCCACAAACCGAACCGAGATGGCAAACCGTGCGATGTGTTGTCGTACGGGATGTTTGTCAACGGCAGTGCGACGTAATTTAGATGCCTTTCGCAGTGCGTGATGTTTGTTGATGATCCCCATCCAAGCGAATCCGGTGACGGTTGGCGAGGAATCGAAGGAGAATGTTCCATGCGTAAGTACGGGAAGTGGGCATTGACGCTGGGATTGCTGGCAGCAACCCCCGGACTGACATTTGCTGCCGGGCCGAAGTCCGTTGCGGACGACAAGCCGGGGGCTGGAGTCAGGAAAGCGACGAAGAATGCAAATCAGTTGCTGGCCGAAGAAATTGCGGCAGCGATGCGAGGCAAAGTTCAAGGCCAGATCAACATCCAATGTCAGGATGGTTTGGCGACCATTATCGGAACCGTTGCCGATCAAAATTTGAAGGCAAACGCTTCGAAAATTGCGAGCCAAGTCCCGGGTGTCACGAAAGTCGAAAATCGACTGACACTCGCTGCTGTCCCGAAGTCCGTCGCCGCCGACAAGCCAGCGGCCGGAGTCAGGCAAGCCAGCAAGAAGGAAAATCAACAGGTCGCGGAAGAAATTGCGGCCGCGATGCGAGGCAAAGTTCAGGGCCAGATCGACATCGAGTGTAAGGATGGTTTGGCAATCCTTGTCGGAACTGTTGGCGATCAAAAATTGAAGGACAACGCTTCGCAACTTGCCGGACAAGTTGCGGGTGTCTCCAAAGTCGAAAACCGCTTGAGTGTCGTTGAGAAAAAACGGCCGTTAACCCCAAGAGTCTTGGGTGAAGGCGGCGCACCGAGTGGAGTTGTGTCTGCGAACCACTTGGGCGGGGATCGACGTTCCAGCCGAGTGGAAATGGTGAATAGTGCAGGTGCTGCAGCCTCAACCCCAAATAACCAAGCGTATGCGGAACAGATTGGTGCGGCGTTGTCGTCTGCCAATTTAGATGGTTATGACATTCAAGTTCGATTCCAAAACGGCAATGCCATTCTGGACGGCAGCGTTGGAACTCAGGCTGAACGAGCGACGGCCTCGCAGGTTGTGTCTTCGGTTCCGGGGGTCGTATCGGTCGTTAATCGTTTGAACTCCGCCGATGTGGCAAGCCGATCTCCGGCAGGTCAACCGGGGCCCAGCGGTTCCAATGGACGCCCTGGTCCATACTCCCCAGGTCCGCAAGGGCCCGGTCCGCAAAATAACATCCAAGCCTCAGGCTACCAGCCACCTGGAGCGGGTCCCGCGCCAGGTCAGCAGATGCCAGGATCGATGCCCATGGGACCAGGAGGCCCGCCACAGGCGTATGGTCATCCCGGGATGGGCGCTTCGCAGGCAACATACAATAATCCAAGTCTTCCAGACTACGCATGGCCTTCCTATGCACAGTATCCGAATTCGGCCGCTGTCAACTACCCGACTCAGTACAGTGCCAGTGCCTTTCCTTACATTGGTCCGTTTTATCCCTATCCCCAAGTGCCGCTGGGATGGCGCGACGCCACTCTTCGCTGGGATGACGGACAGTGGAATTTGCTGTTCCGCTCACGGACCGACAAATGGTGGTGGTTCATGAGCCCTAATAACTGGTGAGGGGAATCCTTTCCGCCCTTGGCCCATCTACAGAGAACGGCAGTCATCCCGTTGTCCACAGCTTGCCAGAGGCCACGAGATGTCGATGTGAATCCGTGTTTGAATGGCACAGCGTCTGTGAGAAGACTCACCGACGCTGTGCTTATTTAGTCACCCGACGTTCAACGCTGGTTGAAAAAATAGTGAGAGAGCTGGCAAAGTCCGAGCGGAGACTCAAGCACCAAGCGAGTGCCTCAAGACAGTCCGTTTTCAACAGCCCGTTCAAATTCTCGGCGCGAACCACAGGGTCTAGAAATCCACCTTGTTGCAGGCCTTATGACTTGAGACCGAGAGTCACACTGGCAACCGCCCCAACCGATAAAATCCGAAGAATCCCACAAGTTCGCCGCCGGGAAATTCGATATTGACTTTAGGATCGTTTGAAACACAGACCGGGGCGAACGGAAGAATTCCTTCGCTTCATTTCGGTGAGTGAATCGAACAGCCATCCGAGTACGAAGAGCGGCTTGTCTTAGCAGGTCGTCCAGTCACAAATCTCGCCCAGCCCGTTGTGGCGGTCATTGACACGAGCGAGATCCTGGAGAGGAATGATGATGAAGCCCAAATCGTTGATGAAGCGGCTCTGCCTGTTACTGGCCATCGGAGTCATGACGCTGTCCAACAGTGGCTGTGTTTTGTTGGGTGACTTCCTCTATATCGCATTTACAGGGGCATTTTTCTACGGAACGACACCGTTGATTCCTGTCAGTCCCTACTACAGTGAGTTGATTGAAGACGCGTACATTCGCGAAGAGCGTTACGACAAGGTGCCGATTTTGGATCCCGTGGAAGGCGAGCATGCCCCTTTGTTCTGCCAAGATCCGCCGAGTGCGGACGAAATCATGCGTGCCTTGCCAAATGAGACCTCAGGCGGTTGGGTGTTCTTGGCCGAAACCGCCCGCAGCAACGTCAAGTTCGTCGTGGAGCCGATCGTTGATCGGATGGACGATTGCCGATTCTATCCACTGGTTGGACCAGCTCGCCTGCATCACTGTCACTACAAAGCCACGGTCTACTACAACAAAGTCATCCGCTCCGACTGGCCGGTTCCCTTCCGTCACGCGGACGAAAGCTCACAGGTCGTTTACATTGATCATGACCACTTGATCCGTTGTGCTGGTCCAGCGACTCCGCAGTAGTTCCACTCGGTTTGGAAATTATCGGATCACAGAGACAGGATCCCCACGGCAGCAATGTCCTTGGGGGTCCTGTCTTCTTTTACTTGGTGTTAGCCGGAACTCCATCGATGCGAGACGGATGTCGTTTCGAAGATAAACCGCGTGTGACACCTTGGCGTTTAAAACCGGCCCATTTCCGAAGACAGGCCACCCGCTGCGGGAATGTACGACTTGTCGACATAGTCCATCACCATCCGGTCGGCATTGAATCGCCAGCCGAGTGTTCGGACGGATCGCTTCATGCGCGCAATCCAAGCTTGAGGCAGCCCATCGTCTTCGTCACGGTCGTAAAATAGCGGAATCACTTCTTCCAACAGAACACGCATCAGAGATTTTGCGTCGCGATCATCCTGAACGCTCTGATCAACATGTGAGTGGCCGTTGCCAATGGCGAACCCGTTTTGACCGTCGAAGGCCTCGGCCCACCAACCGTCAAGGATTGAACAGTTCAACCCGCCGTTGAGGACCACCTTCTGCCCACTGGTCCCCGACGCTTCAAGGGGGCGTCGGGGGTTGTTTAACCAGACGTCGACTCCCTGAACAAGGTGTCGGGCAACATTGATGTCGTAGTCCTCCAACAGCACAACTTTTCCCTTGAAAGCGGCTTCCTGTGTCAATCGGAAGATGTGTTGCAGAATTGCCTTGCCATTCTCGTCAGCGGGATGAGACTTTCCCGCGAAGACAAACTGCACCGGTCGCTTCGAGTCGTCGATGATTTTTCCGAGCAACTCAATGTCTCGAAGGACAAGGTCCGCTCGTTTGTAAGGTGCAAACCGGCGTGCGAAGCCGATTGTCAGGACTTCCGGGTCAAGACATCGCTGAATATCCGCTCTCTCTGTCGGGGACAGTCCCAATCGATCGGCGCGGCGCAACATGCGATTTCGCGCAAACAGAATCATCCGATTTTTGAGAGTCTGATGCGTTTCCCACAACTCACCAGGAGTGACATTTTCAAAGCCTGCCCAAACCGCCGGTTCGCCCGATCGAACGTTCCATTCCAGCGGCAGAACGCGGTCGTACAACAACTTCATCTGCGGCGCTAACCAACTGGAAACGTGGACCCCGTTCGTGATGTGCCCAATCGGAATTTCTGCCTCCCCGCGTGAAGGCCACAGGCTGTTCCACATCCGTCGGCTGACAACGCCGTGGAGGTTGGAGACGGCATTGGCACGACGACTGCACTTGAATGCTAGAACGGTCATGCAAAACGACTCCGTGGAATTATTCGGATCGACACGCCCCCAGCCGACTAAACCACCGGCACCGATACCCAATTGGTCGGCGATCGGGCCAAGGTGTTCATCAAACAGATTCCAGTCGAACCGATCGTGTCCGGCCGGAACGGGGGTGTGTGTCGTAAAACAACAATGCCAGACCGTCTTTTGCATGGCCGCTTCAAACGAGAGACCGTCATCGACCATTCGGGTTCTGATGAATTCCAGCGGAGCGAATGCCGAATGTCCTTCGTTCATGTGAATTACACTCGGCTGGTAACCCATGGCGGTCAAGGCCCGCGCACCACCGATCCCCAAGACCAACTCTTGACGGATACGGATTCTCTGGTCTCCACCATAAAGCCGAGCCGTCAACTTTCGGTCCTCCGGAGTGTTCTGCTGAACATTGCAATCGAGCAGATACAGTTTGATCCGGCCGACATCGGCCTGCCAGACCTGAGCATGAATCACTCCGGTGCGAGTCTCAACCGTGACTATGACTCTGTCGCCCGCTGCGGTCTGGGCGGGTTTGATCGCCAGTCGCGTGTTTTGCACGAACGGATAGACCTCCGTCTGCCAACCCGTTGCGTCAATTTGTTGCACAAAGTAGCCCTCTTGGTAGAAGAGGCCGACAGCAACCAGCGGAACACCCAAGTCCGATGCGCTCTTCAGATGATCGCCAGCCAGAACACCGAGTCCCCCGGAGTAATTCGGCAACGATTCGTGAATACCGAATTCGGCCGAAAAGTAGGCTACAGGATTGTGTCCCAGCAGGCCTGTGTGTGTATCACCCCACGTTTGTTTGGAAGTCATGTACTCCTGCCAACGACGGTAGGCGTAGTTGACGCGTGAATGTAAGACCGCTTCCCGGCCGCGAAGTTCCAGCCGTTCTGGCGTGAACTCATCCAGCAGCAGCACGGGGTTGTGGTCGAGTTCACGCCAGCGAATCGGTTCCAGATCACGAAAGATCGCCACGACCTCGGGTTGCCAGCACCACCAATAGTTCCGCGCAAGAGCGTGAAGTTTTTCGTAAAATCCCTGTTGTTGTTTGGTCATTCAGCATCCCTTCCGCGGAAACGTTAAGACGTACTGCACCAAAAGCCGTCATCAGCAACGATTATTCCCAGTCCTGAATCAACACTCGCTACTATAGCCACCCCCTGTTTTGTTTTCGAGGTGCGGGACCGTTGGCCGCCTTCGCATTGGCCACAGAATCCATTTTTTAATGCGAACTGTTGAAATGATTTCCGAAAAACGCTGTTGCTCTTGGCAACGCTTGGCATCGGAAGAGAATTGCCGAACAGCCCGTCGTTTCGTCTGCCTGACGGACGTTCAATAAACGAACAGATCCTCGAATGAGATCTTCGAGGATCTGTGGCGTTCTATGTCGTCGGATTCTTGCCAAGACGCGTTACTTGGTGGTCTCGGCAGCATTTTTTGCATCCGCTGCCGATTTGTCAGCACCAGCGGCGGGGGCTGTTCCCTTTGGTGGATCCCAAGCATCGCGCGGTACGGCAGTTTTCGGAGCGTCTTGCGGTTGGCATCCAATCGCGAGCACAATCAAAAATAGCCCAAATAGTTTAGCCATCGTCAAAGTCCCTTGAATGTGAGGGTCAAACTCATTCAGTCCGTCGCGTGCTGAAACAGTTTTCATGCGCAACGGGTTATTACTTAGGAAGCATACACGAAGCGGAAGTGAAAATCCCGTCCAAAAATTTTCAGGTCCAAGGATAATCCGATAGGACCTGCCGCGGCGTTTCCAAACGGTTCGTCGTCGAATGTCAGCCAGCGAGGGCATCATTTCATCAAAAAATTCAGTGAGTGGCTCGCCTGCTTGCCACTCAGGTCGTCGATGACAGTCAGTTTGAGTGTATGAGGACCAAGGGGCAGTCGGTCGGGGATTGTGAACTGATAGTTATGGAAATAGTCGCGACGCGGATTGCGGCAGCGATCCTCTGTGGCAGGAAAAGTTTTGTGCCAACGGACTTCGCCGTTGATTCCGAGAATGTCGATCACCGATCTCAACAAGGTTCGGTGTTCACCGTTCATTGTCTGTTCGATTTTGTAGTTTTCAATCTCGACGTACAACAGGACCTCTTGCCCCGGTGTGAATTCGTCTTTGGCAAACTTTTCGTAGTTGCCAAAGTACGAAATCTGCTCGCAAAACGAGGTGTTTTTGAGAGCGAGATCTGCCTGCTCGCGCAATCGCCGCAGGGCGGTATTGAGTGGCGAAATGGATCGTGCCGCTCGGTCTTTCAGCAGGGGAAACGGCTCAGAGTCGAGGGAATTCGACGTGGCCCATATTAAGTTTTGCCAATATTCTTGTTCGGCAGCAGGAAGTCCTGGAATGGCAGTCAGAGCCTGTTCCTGCCTCTGGGCGACGAGATACAGGAATCGCAAATGCACTTGGCGTCGTCGGTATTCGATCATCGCCTCCGGATTTGAGCCCGGATTTAGCAACGAAATTTCTTTCTCCATCTGTGCAATGAGCCGATCGGATTCCGTCGGTGACTGTTCGAAAGAAACCGTCGAGACCGGTTGGACATCGACGGATTGACCGTGATCAGGGGAGGAGTGAAGATTGATTTTTTCGGCCGTGCGACGGGAAAATTTGGTGTGCGTTTGATTCGGCCAGAGTGGCGGATACGGCGATCGCTCTGGCGACGAAGAGAAAGACGAATTTCGTGCCACCGTGTCGCCACGCGGCAACGTCCACTCTGCCATCGCACCAAGAGTTGAATCGTTCTTGGTGTGTGTGGGGGGGGCAGAGTCATCGCTGGATCGATCCAAAGAATGTCCCGCGTGTCGCAGATGGTTTTGGTGTGATGGTTCACCGTCAGATATCTCTGCCGGTAAGCCGTCCAATCGGCTTGCCATCAAATTTTGATCCGCGGCAGATTCCTGCAACAGCGGTTTTTTGAGGCGAGGAGAAGAACGACGGGGCGCATTCTCAGGCGATTCTTCGGACTTTTTCACGATGTCGTTTGGCAAATATTTTTCATTTGCCAAACGACATCGCTTGGCAAAGAGCTGTTTGTTGTCCGGTTCAGACAATGCGCATCCCGTGGCTGCGCACAGCCCCAGTAGCAACAATGGACCGAATACCCGATGCATGGTGACGCCCAAACGAAATGAGACCGCAAAAACCGTGTTAATCCTTGCTCAGCCAACCGCTGGGGCACCAGCAGTCCTGTCGGATCAAAACGAAGGTGTCGAAATGAGAAGCACAGGGAATGGAGTGCCGGAAAATAGTCAAATTTCCGGAACTCAACAAGACCACCTGTTTCACAGACTGCCGCCGATCAATTCAAGAAGTTCTTTGTCTGAAATGTCAGCGGAGATTCAGTGGGTCAACGTCAACGACATATTCCACTTCCGGGTGATTGGGGAACTGGGGTCCCACCTGCTTCCACAGGTTGTGCAGTGATGACAGACTGGTGGCGGTGAGTTGCAGGTGATAGCGATAGTTGGCCTTCAGTCGCGTGACGAGGCAGGGGGCCGGGCCGAGGATGCGGATCTCCAAAGAGAGTTGTTTCGCACCCTCCCGCAACAGTTCACCAACCTTGTCCGCGTAGGCATGGACCTCCTTCTCGACCGGTCCTCGCAGGATGACACGACCGAGATGTGAGTAAGGTGGAACGTTTAGGGACTTGCGGTGATGGAGTTCGTCCGTGGCAAATCCGATGAAGTCGTGCGCGGCCGCACGCACAATTGGCGGTTGCTCGGGCGAAGCGGTTTGGACAAGGACTCGGCCTCCCTTGGAACTGCGGCCTGTGCGGCCGGCCACTTGGGCGATCAATTGAAACGTGCGTTCCATCGAGCGAATATCGGGTTGGTGCAGCAGCGTATCAGCGTCGATCACGCCAACCAGTGTGACATTCGGAAAATCGAGCCCCTTCGCGATCATCTGGGTTCCGAGCAGAATCTGTACCTCACCATGGCGAAACAACTCCAGTGCCACGTCGTGACTCCCCCGCTTGTTCATTGTGTCGCTGTCCATCCGCAGGCACTTCACATGAGGGAATCGTGTTCGAACCTCGGCCTCTAACCTTTCCGTGCCGATGCCGAGGTTGAGAAGTCCGGGGTTGCCACACTTCGGACAGACCTTAGGTAGCGGTCCGGAATGATCACAACTGTGACAGAGCGCCACGGCGCGTTCTTTGTGCCAGGTAAGAGTGATATCACAGTCAGGGCACTTGACTCCTTCTCCGCATCCTCGACACCACAAAACGGGTGAAAAGCCTCGTACATTCAGAAACAGAATGATTTGTCCTCCAGCCTTCAACGCGGATTGCATAGACGTGAAAAGTGCCCGCCCAATAGCAGAACCTTTGGCGATTGCCGGGTCGTTACGAGTATCGACAATGATGACGGGTGGAAGCGGAAGTTGCTCAACCCGTCTCGGCATGGAGATGAGCAAGTCCTGCTTGCGAAGCACCATGAGAAACGATTCCAGAGTGGGCGTGGCCGATCCAAGAATCAACGGAATACCCTCAATTTCGGCACGGCGTCGAGCAACCTCTCGAGCGTGATATCGCGGTGTGTTGTCCTGCTTGAAACTGGTCTCGTGTTCCTCGTCAATCACAATCAGTCCAAGATGCGGTGTCGGCGCGAAGACCGCACTGCGGGCCCCAACAACGACTTGAACCGCTCCGCTGGCGATCAACTTCCAATGCCCGTGTCGTTCGGCATCGGTCAGATGACTGTGCAGCACGGCCACCGAAGGAAATCGGCTGGCGAATCGACGGATGGTTTGCGGCGTTAAACTGATCTCTGGAACAAGAACGATCGCCTGACGGCCATAGCTGACGATTTCTTCGATCGATCGAATGTAAACTTCTGTTTTTCCGCTGCCTGTGACTCCATGCAACAGGATTGTTCGGTGCTCTGCCGATCGAACAACACCGAGGATGGTGTTCACCGCACGCTGTTGATCGAGATTGAGCCGAATTTCGCGATGAGCTTCGGGGGCGGGCATAGAGAGACTGCTTGAAACCCTCTCCCGTAGCGAGACGATCAGCCCCTTATCTCGCAGTGCGTGAATGGGCCCTGTCCCGCATTGAGCGGCTTCTGTCAATTGATCGACACGCATCGGAGCATTCGCTTCCATCAAGGACTCGATGACGGCACGCTGCTTGGCGGGAAGTTTCAATTCCTTGAGCAGCACATTCACGGCCTCTGGAATGCCGTTTCCCCCCCCGTGTCCTGCAGGATCGGGGTTGATCCGCTGTAGCTGTTCGATCAATTGCGGTCCTAGGAAAAAAAGAAGGACCTCGCGCGAACCGGCTTGAGTTTTCACCCCAGCCGGAATGACGCTCTCCAAGACCTGGCCCCACCCGCAGAGATAGCGGTCGGCAATCCAGTGAGTCAATTCCAGCATCCTCGTGTCAATCAGGGCCGTGCGGTCGAGAACAGCCGTAATGGACTTGAGCAGTTTTCCGGTGGGAATGTGGTTGGAGAGACCGACGCAATAACCGTTGACGGATTTATTGCCTCGACCGAAGGGAACTTGGACTCGCTGTCCCGGTCCAATGTTTTCTCGCAGTTCATTGGGGACGAGGTAGTGATAAGCGGTCGTCAGCGGTCGATTGAAGACGACCTCGGCTAGCAATTGATCCGCTTCAGCGGCCAGTTCCCATGCCAAGGGCTGAGGCGGCAAGTCGGCTTCGGAGAAAAGACGAGTCTGACGGGAATTCGACACTTGTGGGGGGGTACTCGCCTGATCGCTATAATAAGATCGTTAAAGAAACAGTCGCCCGGGCTGTCTTGCTTCGAAATTGTAGGGTGAGATCAACAGCGACGCATCGTTGTCACGCAACAAAATTTTGTGCCTAGCGTGTCTTGGTCTCAACAGGAAAGTCCTTGGCATTTCCGGACGGAGACTGTTCCATGGCCAGAGTCTTGTTGATCCCGAGGGGCTTGGCGTGACACGCTCACTTCCGCATTTTTGACCGTGGCACGACATTTTTAAAGGCGCTGACCGGACGTTTGTTTCGATGTTGCTTGTTCATTAAGTTGGCATATACTGCACGGATTGAATTAAACGCGGGAAAAATCAAATTTTCAGTTTCATCACCCTGCTGAACGTCAGTGCACGGCTTTCATAAAATCACAACCTCCACTAAGCAAATTTGCCCGCCGAAGCTTTTCCATGGCGAGCACAAATGACGTTACGGAATTAAATCGGAGAAGTCTCCGGCATGCCAAACGCATTGAAATCGTAATCCCTGTGGTTGTGTTCCAAACCGGTTAACCAAGAAATCCGTTTTGGTTGGTGCTCACCATCCCCCAAAAACAGAGTCTCCTGAATTAAGAGAAAAAACTCTTGTTGATCCCGGGACTGCGGTCTTGAAGAACAAAAATCGGGGACCTTGTTTTATGAAATGTTGGCAACCCAAGTTGTCTGAATTTTTCGTCTTGTGGCTGTGCTGTTGCGAGTCATGGGCCTTCGCGGGATCCGCTCCCGCTCCGTCGTTTGAGAACGACGTGCAACCGTTACTGAAAGCCAAATGTTATCAGTGCCACAGTGCTGAGGTGAAAAAAGGGGAACTGTCGCTGGACTCCGTAGAGGGGATCCGGAAGGGGAGTGAGTCCGGAGCGATCCTGATCCCCGGTGATTCGGCCAAAAGCGTACTGTTTCAAATGGTTCATAAGCGAGAGATGCCGCCCGATGACAAGCAGGCGTTGAATGACGAGCAGGTCGAAGTCCTTCGCCGCTGGATCGATGCTGGCGCAGGGATGGGGCCGGACGTCACGACGGGCAAGCCGGATGTCACGCAACATGATGTGATTCCGATCCTGCTGTTGCGGTGTACGGCGTGTCATGGACGCCAGATGCAAGAAGCGGATCTCGACCTGCGCAGTCGTATGACAATGCTGCGGGGGGGGCGGTCCGGTCCGGCATTTGTCCCAGGAAATCCAGACGCCAGTTTGATGCTCAAACGGATTCGGGCCGAAGAGATGCCGCCGCGGAAACAGTTGACGGACGTTTCCGTCAAGCCGATGGAGGATGAGGAATTCCAGAAGCTCGTCCGATGGATTGAACTTGGTGCTCCCGAATCGCCTGCAGAGCAGGATCTTGCGGGGACGGAAGCCGATCCCCTCGTGACTGCTGCGGATCAAAAATTTTGGTCATTTCAACCACCGCACTCGATGACACCACCGAATGTAGGCCATGGCGACACAGTCCGAAACCCGCTCGATTCGTTCGTCTTGCAGAAATTGGAAGACAAGGGATTGTCCTTGTCTCCCGAAACGGATCGCTTGACGCTGATCCGACGCGTTACGTTTGATTTGACAGGATTGCCGCCTGAGCCGGAGGATGTCGAATCCTTCCTGTCCGATCACCGTGAGGATGCTTATGAAAAACTGGTTGACCGCTTGTTGGCGTCGTCACGATATGGCGAACGCTGGGGACGGCATTGGTTGGATGTTGCGGGGTATGCCGACTGTGAAGGCCGGCGCGAGCAGCATCTGCCTCGTCCCTTTGCCTGGCGGTATCGCGATTACGTGATTCGCAGTTTCAATTCGGACAAGAGTTATGACCGTTTTTTGCAGGAACAGCTGGCGGGAGATGACCTTGCGGACTATGAACATGCGTCGGAAATCACTCAGGAAATGGAAGATAACCTGGTCGCAACCGCGTTCCTGCGTATGGCTCCCGATCCGACGTGGGCGAATTTGACGGGCTTCGTTCCAGATCGGTTAGAAGTCATGGCTGACGTCATCGATGTTATCGGTTCCGGATTGATGGGTCTCACGATGAAGTGTGCCCAGTGTCACAGTCACAAATTTGATCCGATTCCACAACGAGACTACTACCGCCTGGTAGCTTTGTTCAAGGGGGCATACGACGAGCACGACTGGTTGAAGCCCGAACTGAACACACAGCATGCTGCCAAGAGTGTCGGTTTTGGTGAACGCTACTTACCACACATCTCGTCTCTAGAAAGCGGAAGCCGAAAGAAGATCCAAGAGGAAATGGCGACTCTGACGGCCGGTCCGCAGTCTCCAGAAGTGGAGCAGAGGATTGCTGAGCTGAAAGTCCGTGTCGGACCAGAACCGCGAATCATGGCCTTATGGGATCGGGGCGACCCCTCGCCGACCTATCTGTATCGGCGCGGAGATTACAAGATTGCGGGTCCGCCCGTTCCGCCGGGCCCGCCGGCGGTTGTGACCGACCGTAAGACTCCTTTTGAGATTTCGCCGCCGTTTCCTGAATCCAAATCCACAGGTCGTCGATTAGCATTTGCCCGTTGGCTCACCCGGCCTGAAAACCCTCTCACCGCACGCGTCATGGTGAACAGAATCTGGAAGTATCACTTTGGAGTGGGCTTGGTCCGAAGTTTGGGAAACTTCGGGAATATGGGTGATCGGCCGACGCATCCAGAAATGCTAGACTGGCTTGCTTGCGAGTTCATCCAAAAAGGATTCAGCGTGAAGTCTCTGCATCGATTGGTGGTCACATCCCACACATATCGCCAGCGATCGGCTGTCACATTACAGCAGGTCCAACTCGATCCGGACAATCGGCTCCTGTCACGGATGCCCATGCGACGGATGGAGGCCGAATCATTACGCGATACGTTGCTCCTGATCGCGGGTCAGTTGAATGATACCGAATTTGGGCCGGCGGAAGCCGTCAAGGTACGTGATGATGGGCTGGTGTTGAGTGGCAATCGGCGAAGTATCTATGTTCAGCAGCTGCGCAGGCAGGCGGTCTCGCTGTTGGAGATTTTCGACCTGCCGTCGATGAATCCGAATTGTTTGCAACGTCCAGAATCACTGGTGGCTCCTCAGGCATTGCATCTGATGAACGATGCAGTGATTCGAGGGCTTGCCAGTCAATTTGCGGATCGGGCGATCCTTGAGGTGGGCAGCGATTGGCCGACACTGATGCAGCGAGTTTTTGCCATTGCTCTCAGCCGGCCGCCAAGTGGCGAGGAACAAGAAGACTGCGTGCAATCGTTGCAGCTACTGGCCGACGAATGGTCAAAGCAAATGTCGTCTGTCGGGAAGACTTCCCGGGCGGAAGCGACTCGTCGCGCGTTGGCAACCGTGTGTCATACGATCATCAATTCAGCGACATTTCTTTATATCGATTGAGGTTTGCGGTGAGCATGGATTCTCCAAGAATTGGCGACGGTTTGTTCTCACGTCGGAGTTTCTGCAACAGTCTGGCTGCCGGATTGCCGGGGGCGGCCTTGTTGCATTTGTTGGGGCAGAGCCTGCAGTCGTCAGAAAAGAATGAGTTCCCCAATCTTCGTCCTCGTCCGATGCATTTTCCGGCTAAAGCGAAATCGGTGATCCACCTTTTCATGAACGGTGGGCCGAGTCAGATGGATTTGTTCGACCCGAAGCCCGAACTCGATCGACATCATGGGGAACCCTATTTCAATAAGATCGCCGGTGAGGTCGAGACCGTGGCTGCCGCGGGTGCGTTGATGCGCAGCCCGTTCCAATTTTCTCAACGGGGTGAGTGCGGCATGTGGGTCTCGAACTCATTGCCGCATCTGGCCGAGCACGTTGATGAAATGGCCCTCATTCGCTCTCTGTACACCACGAATATCACGCATGAACCGGCACTCTATCTCATCCAGACGGGACAAATGCCGTCTGGATATCCAACGCTGGGCTCCTGGGTTGTGTATGGCTTGGGTTCCGAATGTCAAAATCTTCCAGCCTATGTTGTGCTGGATGATCCCTTGGGACTGCCGGTCAATGGGACGGAGAATTGGCAGGCCGGTTTTTTGCCGCCGATTTATCAGGGGACGAGGTTTCGGTCGCGGGGTTCCCCGGTATTAAATCTGCGTCCAGAAATCTCCGACCCGCCAGAAATTGGTCAGATGCAACGCGCATTGCTCGGTCGGCTGGATCGATTGCATTTGAAACAGCGATTCGCCCAGCCAAATCTGGACGCGCGCATCGCCAGTTATGAACTAGCCGCGCGGATGCAGATGTCGTCCACCGATGCCCTCGACTTGTCACAGGAGACTGCTGAGACGCAGGCATTGTACGGCATCGGCAACGCGTTGACCGATTCCTACGGCCGTCGCTGTTTGATCGCTCGTCGATTGGTTGAACGCGGTGTTCGTTTTATTCAGCTCTACATCAATTCCCAAATTTGGGACAACCATAGTGCTCTTGCAGAAAGCCTGAAATCGGCCTGTGATCGGACCGACCTGCCGATCGCAGGTTTGTTGTACGATTTGAAGCAGCGAGGATTGCTCGATGAAACTCTGCTGATCTGGGGTGGTGAATTCGGCCGACTGCCGATCGCGCAATTGGCCGGAAACAAAGACGAACGGTCGTCCGGTCGTGATCACAACAAAAATGCGGCTTGTTGCTGGTTCGCGGGGGGCGGAGTGCGTGGGGGGACAACGTATGGGACGACGGATGACCTCGGTTTCGCGGCGGTTGAAAACCGAGTCGGTGTCCCGGACTTTCATGCCACAATTCTGCACCTGCTGGGTTTGAATCACGAGGCTCTCTCCGTGAATCAGGACGGCCTGAACGAGAAATTAACAGGGGTCAAACCGGCACGTGTCATTCAAGAAATCATCGCCTGAGCGATCGCTCCGAAAAACTCCGGACCGGTGAACGGATTCCGTCCGTCCGTCCGCCGTGAGTTGGTTCGCTCGATGCGGGACACGTTTCCTAGACCAGACGCACGCCGTTTTATCCCTGTGCCGACGTGGCTGGCAGATCGCGCGGAATGTATTATCCCGTGCGGCTTCCAATCTGCAGACTTTCCTAACCGTGACAAAGCTGATGACAGACGTGCGCGAAATTTTTCCCGTTGATCGTCCGGTGTCGGGAACAATTCGACCTCCCGGCTCCAAAAGCCTCACCAATCGCGCACTGGTAATTGCGGCGTTGGCTGAGGGCACCTCGCATCTGACGGGGGTCCTCGACAGTCGAGACACGTTCGTGATGATTGACAGCCTGCAAAGGTTGGGAATCGCCATCGATCATTCCTCGGCGGATTGCTCGATCATAATTACGGGATGTTCGGGGCGACTAACGGTCGATTCGGCGGACCTGTGGTTGGAAAATAGCGGAACCAGCATCCGCTTTCTCACGGCGTTGTGTGCTTTGGGGCACGGTCGTTTTCGACTGGATGGAAATGCACGAATGCGCGAACGCCCCATTGGCGATCTGTTGGCATCGCTGCGACAGTTTGGAGTTTCCATTGCGGCCGAACGTGAAACAGATTGTCCTCCTGTGGTCGTCATTGGCGGCGGCTTTGCTGGTGGACGAGTCACCGTCAATGCCAATGTGTCGAGCCAGTTTCTCAGCGCAATTTTAATGGCCGCACCCTGTGCCATCGCTCCTGTTGATATTCGACTGGAAGGGGAGATGGTCTCTGAACCCTACATCGAAATGACACTGAAAGTGATGTCGAAATTTGGAGTTGCGGTGGAACGGCCAGAGACGGGGCGATTCTACGTCGTTCCGCAGTCGTATCGTAGTCGCGACTGTGACATTGAGCCTGATGCATCGGCCGCCAGTTATTTTTTTGCCGTCGCCGCGGTGACCGGAGGGATGGTGACCGTAGAAGGACTGTCGGCGAACGGATTGCAGGGAGACGTTCGCTTTGTCGAGGCACTCCAGAAAATGGGATGTGAAGTCACGCGGAATCCCCAGAGCATCACCGTTCGCGGAAGGCCGCTGCAGGGGATTGAGATCGATATGAATGATATCAGCGACACCGCTCAGACTCTGGCCTGTGTGGCAGTCTTTGCTCAGGGACCGACGCGGATTCGGAATGTGGCTCATATGCGACACAAGGAAACGGATCGAGTCGAGGCCGTCGTCACGGAACTCAGAAAACTGGGATTGTTGATTGAAGAATTTCCGGACGGGATGACCATCCATCCGGGGCCATTGAAATCGGGAACCGTTGCCACCTACGACGATCATCGCATGGCGATGAGTTTCTCACTTCTGGGACTCCGCGTCCCAGGAATTATGATTGCCGATCCTGACTGTACGTCGAAAACATATCCGCGTTTTTTTGAAGACTTCGATCGACTTTGTCTCACAGGTCGAATCGCTCAATAAAGACTTTCTACGCTGTGACAGAGTCGGCTGAATGATAGTGTCAACTATTTTTTTTCAGGCCCATCAATCGCGTCATCCAGTAGCAGGATTTGCCGAAATCTCATCGCTTAGCCAACGCAGTCTGGTGGAACGAGTTTATCCATCGCCGCCAGTGAACTCGTCGCATTTACCGCAACCGGCAATTCCGGAGCATTCGTAAATCCTTTTGCAAAACTTTTCATGCGATCATTGCGCACTGTTTCGGCGGGGAGAGTCACATGCCGATGAACAGATTGGGGTGTGAGGCGACTCTTTCGGATTGCGAAAGGTGGAACACTCCGGGGCGGATGAGTTCCCATCGCGTCTGAATTGCATTAGGGATGATGCCATGAAATTGCCGTGCACGCTGAGCCTTGTCTTGCTCTGTATCCTGATCGGCCCGACTGCGGGTGTCGATGCGCAAGCGGATGGCGAGTCACCGCGCATCGTCATTGACGACGGTTGCGGTCTGTGGTCTGAACGTGATACCGGATTCTGGGTATCGGCCGAGGCACTGTTATGGAATCGAACCCAATCGACGGGTGGAGGGACCATCATCGGTGGTCCGGAAAGTCTAGAGTTCGGAAATCAAAGCTATACCTACGAGGGGGGGTATCGGCTGGGACTGGGTTGGCTGATCGATCCGAATTACGAAGTTGAGGGGATCTGGACTCAATTCCACGGCTGGAATGCCGGCAGCAGCGGATTTCTGTCACACGCCATCAGCTTTGACGGCGGTGAGACAAGTCTCTCGGTGGATCCGTCCGGAGCCGCCAATTTCATCAACCGTTCAACATTTTTTCGGTCGCTGTACGATTCGGCAACGGACGCTCTGAGTGGCGGCGCGAATGACGAAACAGCCGAGTTCGAATTTATGCAGCCGGGGTCGGTTTATACGATGCACCAGACAAGTGCGTTGGAAGACGGACAAGTCAACATGAAGACCCGCCGCGCACTCGGCCAGAGATTTCGTTGGGGACTCGGTTACCGACACGTCCTGCTTTCGGAAGGGTCACAGGTTGGAATCACTGGAACGTTTGACGCATTCGACGTGGATGGCGACGAAGCGACTACCAATGAACCAAATGACAAACTCTCCGGTCAGGCACTCCTGGCTCAAGGCCTGACGCTCCTCAACGGAACGGGAGACTTCAACGATCCCAGCCTCGGTGGCGGAGTCTTCACAATGTTCTGGAACGGTACGACGAGAAATCAGATGAACGGAGTTCAGGGAGTGGTCGAAGGGACCCTGTTGGAGCGAGGCCGATTTTCGCTCGACGGAAACCTTCGTACGGGTATCCTTTACAATCGTGTTCAGGGGACGGTTTTCGAACGGTATGCGGACTCCGTCGATTCGATTTACACGCGCCAGTTTACGGATACTGATGACCGTATCTCGTTCGTCAGCAACCTCGGATTGAACGCCGTGATTCGCCTTGCGGAACGAGTCCGAATCCGGACTGGATATGAAGTCATGTTCCTGACAAATGTCGCATTGGGGCCATCCCAGCAACAGGGATTGACTTACGATGGACTCGGCAATGCGTCCTATGCGGTACAGGGGAACGATACAGTCATCTTGAACGGTTTTAACGCCGGCTTAGAATTGGACTGGTAGTCAACATCACAGAGTCCCAGCAACAGATAAAATAAAGGGTCTGCCGTGTCAGCCAACCCGTCATCGGCCCGACAGTCGGCACGTGGCAGCCGGATTCCACCTTGGTTGTTGCTGAGTTTCGTGGTCTTGGGTTGGGTGGGGTATCACACCCTTCGACAGATTCAATCGCCGCACCGAACTCGACAGAACTCGTCCCAGCAACCGCCAACGGAGGGCCAAAAATCTCTGGGAAATCAGACAACAGCGGCGGTCAGCAGCGGCTTCAGGGATCGAGGTAACGAGCCTGCAGAGCGGATCGTTGTCGATGCGGTCAGTAAACCAGAAACCACGTCAAAAAAAAATAGCGTTCTCGCTCCGGTCGTTCCCTCTGAAACGAGGAGAGTCCCGACGGGCCGTTCACCGCCTGAGCCGAACGCTGGAACACGGTCGACAACAAATGCAGCAACCTCTTTCTTGAAAGCCGGTTCGGACCAAGGTCCTGCTTCAAATAAACCTCAGCCACCAACGTTGCAAATCGACGTCAGTTCACACCAGTCAACAGCGAATGATCCGAGACATCCGCAGACCGCCGGATCGACAGCGGAGATTTTGACAAGAATTGAGAATCAGACGATCCGGGATTTCGGCAAAGTGGTTTTTCGAGGAACGATCGATCTTCAAGTAACTCTTGATCGGATTGCCCGTGGCACGCGGAACAGTTACCGAAACGATGGTGCGACATTCGGCAATCGGGAAGGGCGGTTGCCGCGTCAGTCGTCCGGCTACTACACCGAGTACGTTCATCCCACTGTGGGGATGACTAGTCCCGGACCCCAGCGGGTGATCGTGGGTCAGGATGGAGAGATCTGGTACACGCCGGACCACTATAAATCGTTTCAGAGGGTCAAGTAAATCCATTGCCAATCACCGGTTTCATGTCGGAGACCTCATCGGATGACGGCTTCCATTTGCAGCGGATTTCGGTTTTCGAAAAATATCGAAAAATTCGATGTCTCAGGCGCACGCGTTGTTCGAATTCCGGCGGGTCTGTCACGTCAACGTGACCTGTTGGCCGTATTTTCGAAGGGCTTAGACTTTCCCGGCTACTTCGGATGGAACTGGGATGCATTGGAGGAATGTTTGCAGGACTTGGCGTGGATCGATCAACCTAGTCGAATCGTTTTGATTCATGAGGGTTTGCCGTTTCAGCCGAGCGGGGGAAATCGAGGGATTTATTTGGACATTCTGCGGGAATCGATTGGCGTGTGGGGGCCGGATCAGCGCCACGAATTGCTCGCCGTCTTCCACGACGACGAACGCGAGGAAGTTTGTCGATCGAGATGAATTTTTTGGCCGCTCCCCATGGACGACGATGGTCTCCATCGAGCGTCGCTGTGCGGTCTCCTTCCAATAGGGCGATTGACGGGGACTCGGATATTCGACTTCTTCCCGCTCGCTCGTTGTCTTATTAACTCGTTGTCTTATTAAGACAGTGTGCATCATCAGCGATCAGGTTCGATTGTGGATGACGTTTCTGGATTTTAAATTCCGTCGGGATTTGATCCATGACGGACGCGCCATGCGTCATCACCTTCACGGATTCCGACCGCGCCGCAACATTCGAGATTCACCGGCGTAAAGCGGCCGATATTTCGTTGCCCGGAAGACGCGACGAGACTCCTTGGCGATCCCATTTCATTCGAAGACTCACCGATGCAAGACTACGAAAAACTGGGCGTGTTCTATCTCGGCAAACGATTCAATCTCGATAAAAAACAGGTCGAGGACGAGTTGCTGTTGTACGACTCAAAGGATCTCACGACCCATGCGGTATGCGTCGGTATGACGGGGAGCGGCAAAACGGGGCTCTGTCTCTCGCTTTTGGAAGAGGCCGCGATCGATGGCATTCCTGCGATCTGCATCGATCCCAAGTGAGATCTCGGAAATTTGATGTTGGCCTTTCCCGATCTGAAACCTGCCGATTTTCGGCCGTGGTTCGATCCGGCTGACGCGACGCGCGCCGGACTGACTCCCGAAGAGTACTCCGCAAAAATGGCGAATGTCTGGAGGAATGGTCTTTCCGAATGGGTCCAGTCGCCCGAGCGTATTGCCAAGTTTCGCGCTGCGGTTGATATTTCGATCTATACCCCGGCGAGCAATGTCGGGTTGCCGATGACGGTTCTCAAGTCGTTCAACGTGCCGGGTCAGGCAACACTTCAGAACAATGACGCCATGCGGGAACGCGTGTCAGCGGCGGCGGCCGGTCTGCTGGCTTTGCTGGGGATCGATGCGGATCCGCTGCAGAGCAGAGAGCACATTCGGTTAGCCACGATTCTTGACCGATCTTGGCGTGACGGGAAAGACGTTGAGTTTGGCAGGTTGATTCGGCTGATTCAAAAGCCGAATTTCGACAAAGTCGGATTCATGGACGTTGAAATTTTCTATCCGTCAAAGGAGCGATTCTCGTTGGCGATGAGCCTGAACAATCTCATCGCCTCGCCCGGCTTCGCCGCATAGATGGAAGGCGAACCGCTCGACATTCAGCGACTGCTTTCTACCGCCGAAGGAAATCCGCGATTGACGATTCTGTCCATCGCACATCTGACCGACCGCGAACGGATGTTCTTCGTGACGATCCTGTTGAACGAGATGATCGCCTGGATGCGAAATCAATCGGGGACATCGAGCTTGCGGGCATTTCTGTACATGGATGAGGTGTTTGGTTACTTCCCTCCGACGGCAAATCCACCGACAAAAGTACCGATGTTGACGTGATTAAAGCAGGCTCGCGCATTCGGACTGGGTATGGTTCTCGCCACACAAAACCCCGTCGATATCGACTACAAGGGCCTTTCGAATGCGGGGACTTGGTTCCTCGGTC
>Ga0114966_10000808_pt1 | contig 29508 bp, 31 predicted proteins | sample M_130207_XF_Meta_FD_87029 | JGI IMG/M metagenome (GOLD analysis project Ga0114966, IMG submission 87029) | Freshwater microbial communities from Lake Montjoie, Canada to study carbon cycling - M_130207_XF_MetaG | ecosystem: Environmental > Aquatic > Freshwater > Lake | place: Lake Montjoie... | reverse complement strand
TTTTTATTCGCTGATTCCATCTTCGCTTTTTTCACTTCATTATACCTTTTACTTTCTTTTTTTAAATACTTTCAATTTTTTGCTTTTTTCTTACTTCTTTCAAGTTTACCATTTTTTCCTTTTTTTCTGCAGAAAATTTATTTCTTCATAATAGTATAATATGACTTCTTTTTCATATCCGAATACACCTTATTACATACCAACATCATCTACAGTTGATATATCAAATGTGTTTACCCCTTCAAGACCATCTCCTATTGTTTTCACAATTATTCCTTCTTTATCTACCCCGATTAACACTGGATTAACCTTAAACTCTACAACGGGAAGAATTACAGGAGCTACATCCTTTACTAGTATTTTACCGCTCACGACCTTTACTGTTTATGCAGCGTATGCTGGACCTACTACGATTTCAACGCAATTTCAACTCAGTATAAATTTTACGCCAGGATTTTATTACCCATTGTCCCCTTATTTAATTGAAAAAGATACTTTTGAAGCAATTATACCTATTTATTTTGTCGGCAATTTAACGGGTATTGTATATTCACAGATAGGATCACCTTCACTAGCAAGTATTGGGTTAAATTTAAATACAACGGATGGTTCTATACAGGGAACCGCAAATACAGCTTCACCCTCTACTACCTATACCATTCGGGCAAACAATAAAGGTGTTATCTATGATACATCTTTAAATATTAGTGTAGAAAGTTTACCGATAATATCTTATCCCCAGCCAACGTATGTTTTAACACAAGGACTACAAGTAAATATATTACCTTCTGTTACACAAACAAATGCCAAATATACTATTGATGGATGTAACTTACCAGCCAATCTCTCTTTCAATGAAAACACAGGAGAGATTTCCGGTATACCTTTACTCACTAGCAACTTTTATGATTATGTAATAACTATTACGAATACCATTGGTTCTTCTTCAACGAATTTAATCATTAGTATAATTAAAGAAGTATTAGCGCCGGTGGTTACGGGCGAAAATGCCAATGTAATGATTTCAGCACCCGATATTGCAATGCGCCGAAAAGTTGAAATTTTAAAATATAAACAAAATAGTGCCAATATATCAAAATCCCAATACTTTGCCTTATTGGTGAAAGGTAATGGTCCTTATGCCAAACGTGCGTGGGGTAATCAAGGCGACCGTGGTACAAATCCCAACATAAGCGGACTCCCGCAAGATGGCAATACGATATTATGTAATTCAAGTAGTAATATTATATGTACTCCGACGAGTTCTAGTGATGTACCTGGACCGGTAATGAACCTTTGTTATAACCCCGCCACGCCATTAGTTGGTTATATGCAGCCCAACCGTAAAAAGACGAATATTGGATTTAAATGGCCGCAACGGGGCTGGAATATAGGGGATATGGGCTTCCCGCGAGGTAAAGCTGGTTCAATTTTGGATTAAATATATTAGTAAAGATAGTTAAAAACATCTATGTTTCTATAAAGAAAGAGAGATGTTTTCGTATATTAAAACCTTATTATACTCGTTTCTGCTCGTCAATGTCTGGTCTGCCCCAATTCGGGTGAACCCGCTGCCGATTGTGGTTTTACATGGTATTGATAGTTCCAGTCAAGATTTAGCACCATTTTGTAGTTGGTTAACCGACACTTTTTCTGAAACGGTAATTAATATAGAAATTGGTAATGGAAAACGTGCCAGTGTTTATATGTCAATGTCGCAACAAGTAGAAAAATTATGTCAAACAATTTATTCTTATGAGGAGTTAAAAAATGGTTTCAATTTCATCGGAATGTCGCAAGGCGGCTTGTTGGCTCGTGGGTATGTAGAGAGATGTAATGATTATCCCGTCGCCAATTTAATCACGTTAGTGTCGCCCCACGGCGGCATCTATTTTCCAAATAATAAAATAAATATGTATGATACACTTATCCAAGAGCATTTTTCGGTGGCAGGTTATTGGCGCGACCCCACGAATATCGTCCTCTATTTAAATAAATGCAGTTATCTCCCGTTCATCAATAATGCACTACCACATACCGAGTATGAAAATCAAAAAGCCAATATAATGACGTTAGCAAATCTAGTGTTGATTTGGTCTCCGAATGATGTGATCCTCTCGCCGCCTGAAAGTGCCATCTTTAGTGTGTATGCCGAAGACTTAGCCGTGATGAGTTTGTTTGATACGGATTTATATAATGAGGACCGCCTTGGGCTAAAATATTTAAACGAACAAAATCGGTTACATCTCTATGAAACCAATTGCTCGCACGTAGACCACCGAAATCCGGCGTGTTATGCACAGATTGAACCCATTTTGTCAAAATATCTGTAGTTTTTTATAACAATACTTTTGGTACACGTCTGGTACCGTGCGTTTTTAAATGACCCGACGTTTCAGCTAAGTGTAACGCTTTACTATCTCTCTTACATCCCGATTTTAAGATATTATAATCCACTGCTGAAGCTTTCCCACCCGTAATGGCACTTGCCAACCGAGCATAGCCCCAAGATTGCCCAGTTTGATTGGGACGCGAACCCGAAGAAAAATATGCGCCCTCCCCTTTCTTAACAATATATTGTAAAGCCTCTAGCGAACAACCCGTTTTTTTTGCCAAAAGTGGCGAAGGACGAACGTCTGTTATATTATATACTTTACGTGCGGCTAAAATATGCGGCGAGACTTTGGTAGGAAATGAACTTAATTTGGCGCGGGTATAATATTTACCTTGGCGGTATAAACGGCGCGAACGTTTTAATTCCTGCTGTTGTTTTTTACGATCCTTTCTGGTTAATTGGTTGGGAATATAGCGCCGCGGGACTTTCTGCTTATGCGTATGCGGCATATATACATTTACATCATATTATTTTCATTTTTTCAATGATAAAGAGTCGCTTATATTTCTTTTTGCCGTCCAGTGTATAGCCATCGGCCACACGTTTCGGTGTAAGTTTAAAATTACTAGACCGTAAGACTTGGCGAATCAAATTCAAGAGCGGCCAGCGCTGGGCTGTTTCGGCAGTTGTTTGTAAAGAGGTTAAATAAGAAGAAGAAAAAATGGTTTTCAATTCCGGAATTTGTTGTTCCTTTAATTGTTTATATGTCTCGGGCTGAAAAAACAATTCACGCGGCACGAGCATTCCATCCAAGTCGGCCAAAGATTTACACGGGATATTGCCCTTATTTAAAAAATCCAGAATAATTTTCGTGTGTGCTGCTGCTGTCGATTGTTGTGCTGCTGACGCTTGTGCTGCTGACGCTTGCATTATAAAATAGAAAATGATTATTTCGTTTTCTATTTTAACTTATCTATTATATGCCAAATTGCGGAATCGAATAAATATCATCCGTCACTTTCACCCACTTGGCAATAATGGCAGGATTCGCTTTATTTGTCAGGATATCTTCTGGCTTGTAGACGTTGTGTTTATCGTCAATATAATAATTAATGCCTTTAATATCTTTGACCCACACTTCAATCTTTGCGTTCGGTTTAGGCATTTCCGTATCTACTGAAACCACACCGTGTGGTGTGCCTTTCACGTGTGTCCCGCAAAAATGTATGGGTTCATCTGTCAGAGGTGCATCTTCTTCTGCCGACTTTTTCCGCCGCGTACATTGTTCGCCATTTGCTCGCTTAGCAATACAAAGTTCAAATTGGGGTACGGCATTTTTAATGCGTTTGCGTTTCTTAAAATCGGCATCCTTAATTTCTAGACCGGCATAATCATAAATAAACTGGAGAAATTCGCTATTGAGGAGCTGATGCTTTTCACTATCCAGCATCTGAATTTTATTATCTCTCAACCATTCCTTAATATCGTGTTTGAATGCCTGCTGGTGTTGTTCTATCTTTTGTGTAAGTTGTTTTTCCATCTTGTATATCATCTGAATGAATGTTTAAATCTTATTCAATTTTTTATTAACGGGTAATTTTCGCAACTGCTGCATATGTGTTGTTTTCGACAGTTTTAGTAGGATTTATTTGGTTACTTGTTGACGATACTAATACTGGTGGTACAATTAATGAGACTGAACCTTTTGTTACTGTAGCTGCCGTAGAAGCTGCCGTAACATTTGCTACTACTTCTTTAATATCAAAAATACTCTTTTTTTCCATTGGCAGTAAAGCATTAAATAATGCCATTGCAATAAACCAAAATAAATAGTTCCCATACACTTCAAATTTAATATCATAAAAATCAAAAATAACGACAGCTACAGGTGTTACAATAACAATAAACATTATAGTATAGAGTAAAAAAGAAAAATACTTCATATATACTCTTTATATATTTTTAATAAACGTATTAAATGTATATTTTTAGATTTAATAGACGATATGCATTTTACCATATTTGACGAAAATGTATCTACGACAATGAATGTCTTTCTCGTGCTGGGTAATATTATTAATTTGGTTTATAATATTCCGCAAATGGTGAAAACTTATAAATCCAAATCGACGGGCGATTTTAGTCCGACTTTTTTATTTATGCGGGTGGCCGGTAATGTGATTTGGCTGGCGTATTCAATTGAACTAAATGAGTTTCTTTTTCTTTTTTCTAATGTGGTGTCCGTTTTTTCGTCGGTGTTTATTAGTTATTATAAAGTAGTAGAAATTATACAGAGTAGAAAAGCCGACGTATACTCGGACGACAACGTAGAGGACACCAATAGAGATGAACATTTATTACTATCAGACAGTGAAGTCTAATATATATAAAATTATATCATCTCTCATTATAATAGAATCAAAATGATGTCAACCGGTATAATGTTTCTCAGTATGTTTTTGATTCAATATGTTTTTATGGGTGCTATTATGACCAATTCACTTGGTAACATTACCAATAGTTTAGGCAAAGTCTATATGTCTACTATAATGGGGTTATTTATGGTAGTGGCAGGGGTACTCACACATCATCATTTCAATCTCTCACAATTTCTTCTTTATGGGGGATTATTGGGGCTGTGTATATTCCTTTATAAGATTCAGTTCGGCATTAACGAGAAAGAATATTTAAAAGAAATGGTAGAACATCATTCAATGGCACTTTTAACCAGCCAAGCCATTTTACAAAAAACCGATAAGAGTGCCGTCGCCGACATTGCTCAACGGATTATTCATACCCAAGAAAAAGAAATAAAGGAGATGAATGAACTCTTACGACTTTAATGAAAAACAAATTTTCTGTATACAGAAAATGGGTAAATTTATAAACAGCAGAGTTTTGCAAAAAATTGAAAAGTATTTTAATCCATAAACAGTCTGTATAATCAGCAATCAAACCAAGTCATCATGTCTTACTCCAAGCAACAAACGATCGTTCATCACAATGAAGGTGCGGGTTCTACCCGCCGCGAAAACCGCGGACGCGCAGAGCAGCGGAAATACAATAAGGTAAGTAAGAAGGAAATTTCAGCCCGCGAACTAAAACAAATAAACCGAATGATGCAGTCCCGAATTCAAGTTCTCATTGAAGAAATCGCTGCCACCGCCTCTACCGCCGCTCCTGAAGCCTACCGACCTAGCAAAGAAGAACAGCGTAATATGGCAAAGTACAAGCGCAACCGTCAGGAACACAAGTACGAAAACACAATGGCCGTGTTTGTGAACGATGAGGATGCAAGCGACACTGTCCTTATGAAACAGCAAAAATTAGACGATGACGAAGACAACGACTGGCACGAATGTTGGAATTGGACGCATTCTTACGAAGAGGACGACGAGCACGGACTTGTACCGATACAGATGTAGATAATAGTATAAGAGAGAAAATAAACAGAACAAAAGATTACACATAGTTAGTGGTGTAATCTTTTTTAATTTTTTTATCTGCCTTGGTCAGTATAGAACTGTATTATACAGCAGCAGATTTGGATTTAGCCGCCGATGCAGGTTTAGATTTAGCCGCCGCTGCAGGTTTAGATTTAGCCGCCGCTGCAGTAGTCGGTTCAGGAATCTGACACGAATTAATATCTAAGGAGCCTGATTTTCTGCCGATACTTGAATCATAAATTGCGGATTCGCACGAGCCCTTTATATCAAAGACATCAAATGTAACCGGTGGATCCGATTTACACATTTGTTCTTCTATAAATTTTTGTACATCTTTTTTTTGTGAACCATATTCTTTTATACCAAATTTATGAATATATATATACGATAAGTAGTCAATTTCTTTATCTGTTCTAAATATTTTTTTAAATGCATCTTTCATACCTTCTATTATTATTTCTTTATAAAAAATAGCCAATTCACTATCCGATTTAGGTGTATAACTAAGAGGATTCGCATCCAATTTGCTTATTAGTTCATGATATTCTAATCCTATAAGTTCAACTGATTTATTCACATTTCTTTCTAATATTGGTGTTAATAATTTTGGTGTCATTTGCTTGCTAGGATCAATATGGTCTAAATATATTTTCACAATTTGATTTATTAAAGTACGACATTCATATTTATAGGCAGGCGCAGTAGAGGCAGGCGCAGTAGAGGCAGGCGCAGTAGAGGCAGGCGCAGTAGATGCAGAGGCAGCGGACATAGGTTTAGAAACAGTATCAGGATATTTATATTGGAAATGATATTGAGAACTTGAATCAGAAATTTTAATTAATAATTCCTCTTTTTTTATTTCACCCGAAATCAAAAAACCCCTTTTATCGGGTATTTTGGAATACATTCGTTCAATAATAGTAGCGTGTTTTGAACCAAATTCAAATGGATTCATATAGGATGTAACCAATGTATATTTTTCATCCCTTCCATCCCAAAATAAAACAAAATTATGCACACCTGGTTCAATATCAGAATAACTGTTTTGATGATCTTGTTCAAAAATATGTAAAGGTGAATTCTCGTCTGTATATTTTACCTTATTATTAACATAATCATAATCATCATTATCAAGCCATTTGCCTTTATATTCTACACAATCATTTAGAGATTTCGCTTCAGGATTTTTATACAATGGTATTTTTTTACATAAAAAATTATGTTTTTTTATTATGTCCGTCCAAGGTTCAATCTCGCTTTCATATACAGAAATTTTTGATTTACTTGCACTCATATATTATAAATTAATATTTTTATTATAATTTAATACAAAATGTTGTGAATAATGGTTAAATAGATAGAGGCGTTTAGGCATAAATAAAAAAGAATCATATTTATCTTCATTTACAGGTGACACTTTTAAACTAGTGCGTCCTAAAAACAGTATTGAGCGCATTATAATATTTTTGTCTGTTATTGGCGGCATCTCCATATAAAAATAATAACATTTTCCAAGCAAAGGATGTATTTTTTCACGGCAGATATCTATTGTTGTCGTCGATTCGTCTAAAAATGAATAATAACCAACCACGGGTGTTTCATATCTAATCTCATTATCATTGTATAAATATAATAAACCCGGCTGTTGTAAAAAAAAATCAACAACTTGAGGTGAAATAGAAGTGGTGAATACTTTTTTTATGTTAATCAATTCAAATGGAGTAGCCCAGACATAAACACCTCCGCTTGGCAAAACGATGTGCTGCTCTTGCTGATGCTCTTGCTGATGCTCTTGCTCATCTAAACTGTATTTCAATATAACAATATTATTAGTCGGTGTTTCACAAAAACCGACATAAGAAATATCGCCCATATCGCTAAATTTGGTTTCCATAAAGTTAACTGCATCTCGTTTTAGATATGGGTTTTCTTTTCCTCCATCAAAAGAAGGCAAACGGGTAAAATGATATAATGTATTCTGTTTTTCTAATAAATAAAGTAAAAATGGCTGTAAACCGTCCATCCGTATTTGAAACATACAAATCAGTATTGGTTTTACGCTTTTAAAAAGCGGACGCTCTAAATAATTTGGCACTGTAATAAAAGCATTTTTTTCGGGTTCTGTATCGCCCGCTGTATTATGTGCTGCTCTATCATAATCATCTGCATCTTCGGCGTCGGCTTTAATAATTTGTTGTAATATTTTATAATAAGGATCATTTTTTATCGTTTTATTTATTTTATTTTTCATCATTCTTATAAAATAAATTATACATTTTTTGGCGGTTTATGCCGAATACCTTCTTTCACATTGGTCGGGCGATTTTCCAGAATATACTTCACAATATCATCCGTGGGAATATTCGGATTTTTCTCAAAATAATGACTCAAACATTCAAGTAAATGTTGCTTATTAATCGGTTTTTTCACCGTGTTTTGCGTATACAAAATTTTGCCTTCACTAATATCAAAACAATCAATTTCATTTGATTTCATAATTTGTACTAAACTGTCAGTATAATCATTCTTCTTTTTCTTACGGTCTTTCAATTCTTTTTGTAATAATTTTATTTCTTTATCCGCTTGTAACCAGCCTTTTATATTTTGCGCCAACTTTTCTTTATTGTTTGTAGCCATTTTATCCTATATATAGAAACAGGTTTTTATATATGTATTCATAAGTATTATTATGAAAAAAGCCGTTTGACCAATTCCTTTTTCGTACCCCCGACGAGCATCCCTTTCATTCTTAACATTTTTCTTAATTCCACTACTGTTTTAGTTTTACTTAATTCATTCATTTCGGTTGTCCAGATTTCTACTACTGGTTCCGGATCTACATTCTTTTCCATTAGATGTTTTTTACACAAAATGCCTGTTTCGACCTCCATACCGTTCATACTACAAACTTTACCCTTATTTGTACCAGTTTTAAACATATACTGGCATTTGGGGGCAGGCATACATTTTTTTTCGGGACCATTCACGCCAATCACCCGCATTACATTCGGTAAAGGAATGAAGGGAATAAATTTATCAAACTCCGCCCGACAATAAGGACAACGAATGTTTCTGTAATTACGTTGAATACACAAGTCCGTATATAAAGGCATATAATTGAAAGAATGCTGACACGGTAAGGTGACTGAATTAAAAGACAAAGGTAAATGTGTTATCATACATATATTGTTTTTATCTGAAACGTCATCCGTCTCATTTAGTGCCTTATAAAAATCAAAATCGTCTTCTACTTTATATATTTGTGCCATTTAATATATTATAAAATATATCTTTATATATATTAAAAAAATGAAAAAAAAAGATTGGGGAAATGCAGTATGGTTATTATTTCATACACTAGCTGAAAAAATAAAACCAGAATATACTGAAGAGTTAACAGTTATTGTATCACATATAACCAGTATTTGTAATAATTTACCTTGTCCAGATTGTCAACAACACGCATCGCGTGTAATGGCGCAAGTAAACAAAAATGCTATTGCCGCTTCCAAAGAAACTTTAATTGAATTTTTGTGGAAATTTCATAATGATGTGAATAAACGCACTAAAGCGGCCTTTTATCCCAAAGAAGCCCTGGATAAATATAAAACAACCAATACCATAAATGTATTCAAACATTTTATTCAAATTATGAGTAAAACTTCTAATAATGAAAAAACAATGTTAAATGGATTTCATCGTAACCTCTATATGAAAAAATTCATTGAATATATTAATGCAAATATAAATAAATATAATATTTAAAATAAGTATGGAGGAGCCGCCGCCGCTGCCGATAAATAATATAGATGTCGTAAAATGTGATTTAAATATCAATTTTTATTCCAGTATGTTATTTATCATTCCTGCCATATACAGTTATTTTGCTCTTCCACTCTCCTTACATATGACACTCGCGTGTATAATATGTTTAATTACCAGTGTTTTAAATCATTATCATTACGCAACACATAAAATATTAAATTTAATTGATATTGTGTGTGTAAATTCAATCGCGGCATATTATACTATTTTTAATATATTTAAAATAGGATTTAGTTTTTATTCCAATATAATGTATATTTTTGCTGGAGCAGCGCTTACATTTTATTTTTATTTACAAAAACACCCTCATTTGTATGAACGATATCATTGTATAGTCCATTTATTGGCTATCACTGGTATAATGTTTTGTATTAAATCTTTACAAGCATATTCGAATAAATTAGACGATTTAAGCCAGGTTACTGGAGATTAATTCCCCATTTTTATAAACGGAACATTTAAATGTCTGTTTACTCGGACGCGAACACACCACATTATCGCTTCTTAATTCATCAAAATAAAGCAACCCGTCATACCCAGTCGCGTGAAATAATACATACCAAATAGCCCCAAAAAGAAATCCAACTAAAGCACCTAATATGGAACCTGCGTAAGTTGTGCATTTATTTTCAACCTTTGAAATTACGTCTATAGCTAATAAAATACATAAAAATGCCAACACACCATAATTCATTTGATTATTATATTTCATAGGTAACACTAAATATGCAAGTGTAAATGAGATTAATAAACTACTTGGATAAGGACTATTAAATTGCGTAATATAAGGAATATCAAATAGACTACACGAATATGCTTCATTTTCATCCCTCTCACTTCCAACTAAATTCATAAAAAACACGTTGATAATAAAAGTAATTAATATGCCAGCAATATACACTAAACCCTTCAGATTTTGATTAAATAATGATGACAAAAATAAAAAAAATATCAAAAGGGTAGGTGATATAAATGATAAAAATTGTAATAAGTTGGACAAAGTGAGTTCAATCGCCATATTATATATTATCTATATAATATGGATATAATATGGATATAATACTTATTCAAATATTAAAGGGATCACATCCTCATATCTTTCAACTGAAACAAATTTTATACCCTTTATTAAATCGTTTGCTCCATATTTTTCCATAAATTTTAAAAAATCCTGCTGGTTTTCTTGGGGGTAAATAAACATTTTAACGCCTGCACAAATACCGCCTAAAATCTTTAAATCCAAACCGCCAATAGCTGTAACACGCCCTTGAAGACAAATCTCTCCTGTAATCGCAATCTCATTTTTTATTTTGCGTCCACTAAATAAACTATACATTACCATTGTGATAGCGGTTCCAGCCGAAGGACCGTCTTTGGGCGTGGCACCTTCGGGTACGTGAATATGTAAGCCTTGACATTTATTTTCTTCTAATTTTTGTTTTAATTTTGTACATTGTTCCACGTCTTGGGCAAAAATAGACCACGCTAAACTTTTGGCTACTTCCATACTTTCTTTCATAACGTTTCCTTGCATTCCCGTTAATTTCAAATCCAAAAAACTACTACTTGGATAAAAAGACGCTTCAATTGGTAATACACCACCTTTTCCCATCGAATTTGCCCACAAACCATTAATGACCCCAACCGCCGAGGTTTCGTGTATTTTCTTTATTTTTACTTCCGTGCGTTCTTTTAAATATTTATTTTTAATATCATCGGCGGTAATAACTATCGGTATATCAAAATCCACAGCCTCATTTTTTAAGACTGCTAAATTTATTTCCCCGACAATTTCAAATATCAACTCTTTTAATTTACGTACGCCCGGTTCACTCGTATACGCGTTTATAATAAATTCAACTACCGCGTCACTTAGTTCGATCATATCTTCTAAACCCATTTTTTTATAAATTTCCGGTAAAATAAATTGTCGTGTAATAATCAACTTATCTTCTAAGGTTAAATGATCAAACTTAATGCGATGAATACGGTCTAACAAAATACGGTCAATTAATTCGGCATCGTTATATGAAAAAATAAATAAAGCGCGGGAGAGATTTAAATTAATTCCATTAAAATATTTATCCTGAAAAGAATCATTTTGGGTTTGGTCTACTAAATGGGTTAAGATGCCTATAATTTCTTTACCATTTTCTGTTTTACTGACTTTATCCAATTCGTCAATAAAAATAATTGGATTCATTATTTTGGTGTCCATTAAAATATCCACAATACGTCCCCACGTGGAACCGACATAAGTATAATTATGTCCATCTAGCGTACTCGAATTAGTAGATCCCCCCATAGCAATAAAAGAAAAGGGTCGCGTATGCCCCTCTTCATCTTTTAAGCAATAGGAAATACCTTTTTTCGCCAAAGACGTTTTTCCCACTCCCGGTGGTCCCTCAAAGCCGAAACAATAACCGGTAATATCGCCATTTATCCATTGCCCAATAATGCGTTCAATTTGACGTTTCGCTTTCGTATGACCATAGACGGAGCTATTTAATACATCGGATACATTTGCCATATAATCTTTTATGTTTTTTAAACCTTTATCAATAGTATGTATATGCTTATCCACCTCAATTAAGGCTATATTTTTTTGATTTATAAAAGACACAATATAACACGTTATAATAACCGTCTCTATTTTCATTAAATCCTCCACTATATCGATAAGTTGTGTACGTAGTTCAGGGAGAGATTTGCCGACACTACTGATTTTTTTATATTTTATTTTATTCATCGTAATGAGAGATTTTATCTCTTTCTGAATTTCGATTAGTTTATTTTTGGGCAATTCAGCTAATAATGATTTAAATTGACTTAATACAAATTGTTTTCGTAAATTTGTTTTTAATAAAGGCATATATTTTCGTAATTCTATACCCGAGTATTTTTGTTTTTGATTAAAGGGTAAGATTGAAACTAATTTTGAAAAATCATTTATAATCTCTTGCATCACCCGTAAAATCGGTTCTTCTTTATAAATCCCAAAAGGTATTTTTAATAACCCTTCTAAATAATGTATCGCTTTTGACCCCGTGTCTTCCGATTTCATTTTTACTTCCTTGAGTTTCACCATTGCTTTCTCTTTCACTAGATCATCGGTTTTCATTAAACAGATTCGTTGTTCTAATGACAATTTATTAATATCCACTTTTGTTAATTTATTTGTATAACTAATAATATCTTTCATTGCTTCGCGAAAATATTTTTTCATATGATAAGGTAAACTATTATATATATTTACTTGTTCATATGTATCTATTATACCTTGAATGTCATTAGACAATAAATCATATAACAAATATGCCAAATAATGACATTCGTTTTTATCCGAATGAATTAATAACATAATTAAAGTATTTCGTTTATAAATCAAATCTTTTTCATTAAATTCATTAATGACCTGCAACAATGGATTTTTGAGAATATTATTTTGTACAAACCCGATATAACGTTCTTTTAATTCTGTATCCGAAAATACAAGTATATCTTTTAAAGTGAGACATTTTAAAAATCTCTCATAAGTCTCTTTTTTGTATTCATTTATTTCGGGTGGGTTCGTCAACAAATGTTCTATTTTATTATTTATTTCTTTATTATCAATTAAATTTAAATCCATATCATCAATAAACCCATACACGATAATTGTATGTTTTTTCGCCATATTATGAATAGCAATTTTTATCCCATAAATACTCGTTTGAAAAGTTTGGTTTGCCGTGTCTATTTTAAAACAATCAAAATTATCAGCATTTTTCGAAATGTATTCATCATTTGATTTGGATAACGATGTTTTTTTCCAATCCATTGTTTTATAATGTGTTGGATGAACATAAGTATTTAATATATTGTATTTTTCTTTATATTTACACCCTTCAATTAAGGAGACAAATTTATGTCCAATAGAAATTTCAATTAAATTATTCAATGTATCACATCCATATAAACTAATTAAAGTAGATATTTCAAAAACAATATCTTGTAAGGTATTGATATTTTCATTTTCTGTTTTAGTTTCAACCTCATTCAAGGCTTTTTTTAATTTTTTAAATATACTTTCAGCAAAAACCAGACAGGAATTTAAATCATTTGCTTCTACAAAGCCTAATGTTTTGTATAATTGATTTGATCTTATCACTTGCCGCACAATTTCTTGTAAATGTATAATTTTATTTACAATAGTTGTGGAAAAGGGTTGACTCATTTTATTCTATCTATAATATATAGATAATCAAAATTTATATAAAGACTTATTAATACTATATAATAAATATGGGTATTCCAAGTTATTTTGCACATATTGTTCGTAAACATCGTCACATAATAAAACAAATTTCGTCTCTTAAAGACAGTCCAAAAATTAATAATTTATATTTGGACTGTAACTCCTTCATTTATGAAGCCCATCAGCAGTTGATTCACCAAGCCGATGAAAAACAAAAGAGTCGTTATGACCAAGACCGTCTTTTGTTTGAAACCGATCTCATTAAAACGGCTGGCGATAATTTATATAAATTAATTCAGCAAATTAAACCGACCAAGCGGATCTTAATCGCTTTCGATGGTGTTGCACCGCTCGCTAAACTAAATCAGCAACGTAATCGGCGCTATATGTCGGCCTTTCAAACCTCTATTGAAGCCGAAAAAAAGGACAAAAAAAGCGTCTATAAATGGAATACATCGGCCATCACGCCTGGCACGGACTTTATGACACAATTAGGGCAGGCCTTTACAACACGTTTTCATAACCCGCGCGAACTCGGGGTAGAACTGGTTGTCGTCTCCACGGCGAATGAAGCGGGCGAAGGCGAACACAAAATCTACGATTACATTCGAGACAATGCCGCTTATCATAAAGACACATACACCGTCATCTATGGTTTAGATGCTGACTTGATTATGCTAACCTTAAATCATCTCCATATTTCGGAACAACTGTTTTTATTTAGAGAAACGCCAGAATTTATTAAAAGTCTGGATAATACTTTAAATCCACACGAGACGTATTTGTTGGATATTCCCCTTTTTGCGCGTACCATCATCAAAGAAATGTCCGTGGAAAGCGCCAATACACCCATCGGCGAAATCTCGCTTAAAAACGATGTGCTCTTTGATTATATTTTTATGTGTTTCTTTCTCGGCAATGATTTCTTGCCGCATTTTCCGGCGTTGAATATTCGCACGTCGGGCATTAACCGGCTCATTGATACTTATCTGAAAAAGGGCGACCGGGAGACTTTAACCAAAAACCACGTGATTGTGTGGAAAAATGTCCGCAAATTTTTAGAAGTCTTTGCGGCAAATGAATTGGACTATTTAAAAGAAGAATATAGCTTGCGCGAAAAACAAAGTAAACGGGCTCAATACGACAATGATGAGACGCTCTTGTTGCCCTTAAAAGAACGGGAAGTGGAAATCTACATTAACCCGCACGAAGCCGGCTGGGAAACGCGTTATTACCGGGCTTTGTTTGAAATGCAAATTGATGATGAACGCCGTAAAGAAATCAGTGTAAATTTTTTAGAAGGTTTAGAATGGACGTTTAATTATTATTCATCGGGTTGCGTGGATTGGCGTTGGTCGTATAACTATTATTACCCGCCTTTATTCACCGATTTGTTGAAATATGTGCCGTATTTTGAAACGACGCTCGTGCCGAAACAGCCGAAACAGCCCGTGACGCCGTTAGTCCAATTGAGTTATGTCTTGCCACCGAGCAGTATGATGCTCCTGCCGCCCGCTTTACAAGAAAAACTACTAAAAACAAAACCCGAGTGGTACGTGGGGAACTATGTATTTCATTGGGCATTTTGTAAGTTTTTCTGGGAAGCCCACGTGGATTTGCCGCGTATTAATATAAAAGAGTTAGAACAAGTGGTGAAAAATTAAATAATATTTTTATTGGCGAAAAATAAAATATATTGTATGTATATACCTATAATATACTATAATGAAATTTCATCTACCTAAACATCATAGCAAGGAACAAGCAGAAATTGAAAGGCTGACAGCTGAATTAAATTTATATAAAAAAGCATTTGAACAAATATATGAAAAACCTATAACACATCTTTATGCTAGTATAAAAAATTCTGAACCGCATATTTATGCTAGTATAAAAAAATCTATTTGTGCGGATATACTTCCTATATGTCAGGCTGAGGCACAAACTCCTCCTCCACTGCCGCCTCCGCGGCATACTCCTCCGCGGCTGGTTTATCATCCGCTTAAAATCACAAGCGAAGTTTAAAAAAGTTGTGGAAAATATATATTAAATACAAGTCGTGTTTATTATATATTATGTTTCATACAAAACCACTTATTACTGATCTGAACGTCGATGAATTAAAGTTATTGCAAACGAATATGGGAAACCGTGTCTTGATTATTAAATTTGGTGCTGAATGGTGTGGTCCGTGTAAGAAAATTGCCCCCGTGTTTTACGATTTTATTAATTCTGCTTCACCGAATTTTATTTTTGCCGACATTGACATTGACACGAACATTGACCTCTATATTGCCTTAAAAAAACACAAAATGGTACAAGGTGTGCCAGTTTTTTTAGCTTTTTTCGGCGATGTGAAGAGAGAACACTGGTACATTCCCGACGACTCAATGATAGGAGCGGATGAAACCCAATTGAAGGCATTTTTTGACAGATGTACACGGACGGGTTATACTTATTATACTTGAAACCTTACGCCAGTTTCAAATGCTTGCACTTCTCCACCAGCATCACTTCTTGGAGTAAACTCTCGCGCAAAGCCGTGATTTTCGCTTTCATTTGCTTTAAGCGTAGTTGTTGGGCTTTACTATCCGTTTTCCCCGTGAGTTCTGTTTGCGTTAATTCGGCAATTTCGGCTTTAATGGTATCCACCGTTTCTTTAATTTCGGCTTCAATCTCTCGCTTAGTTTCTTCCATACATTTAGCTTTTTCTTGTCGGTTTTTAATAGTTTTACACCGAGCTTGGTTCGTTTTCAAGGCTGCTTTTGACTGTTTTTGGGTTTCTCTTAGCCGTTGTTTCAAGGTTTTTATCATTTCTAATTGCTGTTTCATATCTGCTTTTTTCGTTTTTTCTGCTTCTTTATCGGGTTTACTCGCAAACACTTCTTGCCGCATATCAGGCTCTTCTATATGCGACATAATAACGGGCACTTCAATCATAATAGGCTGGGCGAATTGCGTCGGGTCTTGTTCGCGATTTAAATAGCTGATGTAGCCGCTTAATTTATCTGCCAGTTTTTTTGCACCGGCTTCGCTTAAAGTATTGGCTTCGCTTAAGGTATTGGCTTCGCTTAAAGTATTGGCGCTATCGCTCCGCATATATTTCCGTTTGAATTCTTTAATATCCGTCGGGATTTTTTCGCTAGGACTTTCCTTACATAAATTAATGAGTTTAAATAATTCCATCGGACTATTCGTAAAAGGCGTGGCGGTCATAATCAGCAGTCGCGCTGAATCTTTACCTGAAGCCTCATAACTTTTCTGCAAGAGGCGTTCCATCACCTCCATATTCGGGCGTTCGGCTGCTTTTAAATCGCCGCCGTACAATTTATGTGCCTCATCAATGACAATCAAGGTTTTTCGCAAGATATCCTCGCGTCCATTTCGGGCAATCAGTTTGTCCATATATTCGTTATGGGCGCCTGGTGTTAATAAATTGCTGAACGTTTTATAACTAATCGGTTCGATCCAATTTTTACTCAACAACCGTTTGCGTTGAGCGGGATCCTCTGGCATATTAAATCCCTCTTTTTTCATTCGCTCGGCTAAAATAATATGACACACATCGTCAAACATATTTTTATACACGTCACTTTTTAAGGTCGTGCGGGTAACCCATAAAATCGTATAATCTGCCTGCTCGAAAGAAGAAGTGGCGGTCGCAATGGCACTGCAGGTCTTACCCGTACCGACTGAATGCCATAGTAAAATGCCTTTATAAGGCGAGGCGGGCGTGAAAAAAGTCCGGATAAAATCTTGGGTCGGATTTAATTTCATAATACGCGAGGCGCCGCCACCTGCTTTTTCTACGCATTTATTTTCCACGACGATCGGGTCCCACGTAAAGCCTTTTGAAAAATTCGTTTTGATGTAATCGCGCATTTGTGTGAAATTCAGTTTTTTCTTTGGCGGTTGCGGTACATTCTCTTTCATTTGCGGATCAGTTTGCCCTGTATATTTTACAATCGCGTAGGAGAGATTGTCCGATGGTGGTGTATACGGTACTAAATCTAATTGCTGCATTACTTCGTCGGCGATTTTCATACTGCTTTTTGTGCTGCTGGCGCTTGTGCTGCGTGTGCTGGCGCTTGTGCTGCTGGCGCTTGTGCTGCTGGCGCTTGTGCTGCTGGCGCTTTTGCTGGCGCTTTTGCTGTCGCTTTTGCTGGCGCTTTTGCTGGCGCTTGTGCCTATTTCCAAATAAGGGGTAGCACTCTCGGGTTTAACATCCAGATAAGAGGGTGAGCGGCGGCTGCTGGCGCTTGCCATTGGCCTGGCGCTGGTCACTGGACTTGTCATTGGACGTGCCATTGGACTTGTCATTGGACTTGGCATTGCACTTGCCATTGGACTGCTTGCACTGGCGCTTGTACCTATTTCCAAATAAGGAGTAGCACTCTCGGGTGCCACGTCTAGATAAGAGGGTGAGCGGCGGCTTTTGCTAGTGCTTTTGCTAACGCTTTTACTACGGCTTTTGCTAACGCTTTTGCGAGTGACACGACTTTTAGATGTTTTTTTAATTTTCTCTGTCTTAACCCTTTTTTCTTTCAGCGTCGCCTTATAAACTTCGGCTGGCACCATCGCAGCCCGATTTGCCCATTCCGTATTCACTTGTTCACAATATTCCGGACTACTTTTCATATAACTACATAAATAATTTCGCACGCCTTTGGCTGGTATATTGGTTCGGTTATGGCGGTATTTTTTGTATACTTTACTTAAAAAATTCACCGTCGCCGGTATATCCTTCGTCGAACGCAATCCACATTTCCCAGCACATTTAATGTCATCTCTATTTTTTAATAAAGGCCGCCCCCCTTTCAACTCAATTTGTTGTTGTTGGACGTCATACAAATAAGCTGCATCATCTAACCGATGAATATTCTGGGTCAGCACAAAATCCACAGAAAAAATTGGTGCCAATTTATAGAGTTGTTCGGCCAAACTCGTCATTGTTTTATCAAATTCGCTGTACAATATCGTCGCGTCTTTTAATTTATTTCCATTGCGAAAGATATATTCTTCTTCCGCGGGATTTGTCAATAAATCTAGATCGGCGGCTTTATAACTGTCCTGCATCTCCTCGGGCACGACAATATAATAATTATAGACAAAGAGCGGCCACCCGACATTCGGTTCAAAATTCAACCCTTTTTGACCGCACGTGCGGGTAGCTCGTCCGATCGTTTGTTTTAAATCTGCCACCGTCATAGATGGTTCAAATATATGCACGTATTTCACATCAAATAAATCAATCCCCTCTTTAAAGCCACTGTCCAGAATAATAAAACGCATATTTTCGCCTTGGATGTTGTCCGGGCGTTTATTATATATTTGCAGCACTTCTTTTTTAAACTTTTGGTTAAATTCAGAGTTAAAAAGCGCCGAGGAGGACAAGAGACCAAAGGCTTTATTTTTTCCATCGGTGCCCGTCTCTTGGAGCGTTAATTTTAAAGCTTTTTGACCTAAGACCGAACGAGTCGTAATTAAATTTTTATAGCCATTGGCAATGAACGCCGAGGCAAGAATTTTAGCACCATAACCTTCTTCTTTGACATCCGAAAAGATGAAATGTTTGAAATATTTGCCGTGGGTTTTCATATCATTTTCATCGACTTGTTTAATAATATTAAAAAGTTGTTCTAATTTGGGGGAGGCATTATGGATAGCATTCATTACTAAGGCTGGGTCAAATTTTCGGTTATCTAATTTATGCTCGGGTAAAATTTTACTCCAATTTTCAGTTTGCCGCATACACGTGTAAATTTTATTCCGTTTGGCTTTATTTAAGGTACGTACGGGAGGGCTGGCACTTCTGCTGGCGCTTGCACTTCTGCTGGCGCTTGCACTTCTGCTGGCACTTTCATCACTGGCACTTATGTCGGCGCTTGCCTTGCTGCTGGCGCTTGCCTTGCTGCTGGCGCTTGCCTTGCTGCTGGCACTTGCCTTGCTGCTGGCGCTTGCCTTGCTGCTGGCGCTTGCACTGGCGCAATATTCCCGATTTTTATAACAATTTATGACCTCGTGAACAACATCCATATCCATCTCACCGCCTCTATCTGGATGATTTTTTATTAACCATTTTTTTGTTTCTTCTGGTGTGTTTAATGCTAAATCACACATTAGCGCTTTATTACACGCTGTCATTTATATATATTATTAAAAGATATATTATATTTCCACTTAATAATTAAACCAATATAAATATAAAATGGAGAATCTAGATTTGAACATTGAAAATTATGATTTAAATGACTTGTTAGCCCTTTTCAAATTAGATTTTGAATTTGCTGAAGAAGATTTAAAACGGGTCAAAAAGACGGTCTTGCAAACCCATCCCGACAAATCCAAGTTAGATAAAAAATACTTTCTCTTCTTCACATCCGCTTATAAAATCATTTTGTCTATTCACGAATTTAGACATAAAAGTTCTGCCAAACAGTCTACTACCTATACCGTAGAAAAAGACGAAGCGAAAGAACAACTCTTGAAAAAAATCCAAACCCAACCGAATTTTAACCGCATTTTTAATGAACTGTTTGAAAAATATAAGATTTCCGATGAAGAAACGGCGGATGGCTATGGCGATTGGATAAAATCCGATGAGAATATGGATTCCCGCACAACTACGATGAGCCAAATGAATGCCACCTTTGAACAAAAGAAACGCGAAGTAAAAGAGCTTGTGCCTTTCCAAGAAATTGAAGAGGTCAATGCCACGTCCGGCCATTTTGATTTAACCCGCGAACGCCCTACCTATTATTCCTCTGCCATCTTTAGCAATTTACAATATGAAGATTTGAAAAAAGCCCATATAGAAAGTGTGATTCCAATCACCCAAGAAGATTATCACGCCCGTCCCAAATTCCGAAACGTAAATGAATTACAACAACACCCCGACTACCAAGACACGAAACCTTTATCGCTCTCGCAAGCCAAGGATTATTTCCAACAACGTCAGTCGTTTCAAGCAAAAAATGACGTACAACGTGCTTATAAACTGGCGCAGCAAGATGAAAGCGTACGCAAAGCCAATCAAGGCTGGCTAAGCGGGTTTAAACAATTGACATCAGGCTAACTAATAGAGACACATTTAGATATATATTTTTATTTATATATATAAATGAACTTACAGAATTTTACTAAATATTTATATCCCCTAAGTGTCACTATAATTTTAACTATTATTTACAATAAATATAAAAACGGGGATGAGGATGATGAGCAGATGCGAAATTATAAATTAGTAAAACAATATTTACTCAATGATTCTTCCTTAGCCAAAAGCAAAAAACCCCTTATGTGGATTCATATGGTTTATGAAAACAATGCCCGCTGGTGGCCGAGTTTTTCTTCGCGTAATACCGACAATTTAAATCAGCCGTATCAATATCTCACTATGAAATCCATCATTGATAAATGCGGCGAAAATTTTAATGTATGTCTCATTGATGACGACACATTTACCAATATTATTCCCGGCTGGAGTATTGATATGGCATTAGCGGCAGATCCCATTAAGACCAAAATCAGACAATTGGCGTTAGCCCGTATATTATATAATTATGGCGGATTTCTTATACCGAGTTCGTTCTTATGTTTTCAAAATTTATTCCCTCTTTATGAAACGCTCACCGCCGGTGGCAAAATGTTTGTGGCCGAAATGTTAAATCGTAAAGGCGTATCAGACCAAGTCACCTTTTTCCCCAGCACGAAATTTATGGGTTGCCAAAAAGGTTGCCAAATGATGTCCAATTATATTAATTATTTAGAACCCCTTATAAGCACGGATTTCACTGCCGAAAGTCATTTTGTGGATGCATTTGGCCGCTGGTGTTTTGAAAAAATAATGCAAAATGAAATGAATATGATTCCGGCCGATTTAATCGGCGCACGCGATCTAAATGGCAAACCCGTCACATTAGAAATGTTAATGAGCAATCATTTTTTAAATCTCAATGGAAAAATTCAAGGAATTTATATTCCGGCCGACGAAATATTGAAACGCATCAAATACCAGTGGTTTGCGCGGTTGTCCGCTAAACAAGCATTGGATTCAGACACCACTATCGGTAAGTATTTATTGATTGGGCGTTGATTTATAAATATAATACACTATTTCATAAGTAGAACTATTATATACCATTTTCGTCTCATACGGCACGTCATTCAAATTACAGAGCTGGCGCAGAACTGTAATAAAACGGTTATAATCCATTTTTCGGGTCACATACTGTTTTTTGGAGAGAAAATAATGGGGTTCTATCAGAACGATTAAGGGTTGTATTGAATTATTAAAAACAGCTTTTTTATAGAGGGCTTTGGAAAATAAATAATAGGTGTCGTGCTCTTCGGCATTTTCTTTTAAAAACCCCCATAAAATATCTACAGGTACGGGGGTTTTAAATGTTTGATTTTTCATTTTATATTAAATGCATACTTTTATATTCTCTAAAAAAACATTAAGCAAAAATATTAACCAAATTATTGGTAAAATGTGCCAATTCAATCTCATCTTCGTGTACATTATTAAAAATGGTAATATACTTACATACATATGGTATAATCAAGTATTTCTCTTCCTCGGTCAATAAGGTCGTAGACTTTAAATAAACAAAAAAATTATCTAATATATCCATCACCGAGTAGCCGCGATTCGATAAAGTGTAAATGAGTTTAATTGCCCCCCGTAAATCTTTTTTTTCCTTACATAGTTTTGTATATTGATTAAATTCGTGAAATGAAATATTCGTACAGACTTTATTCGCCAAATCAAATGTAATAGGTTGATTCATTAATTTAAATTTTTCCAAATAATTCACAATAATACGGACGGATTTATTACTAATAGAAATAATAAAATCAATCACATCAGGTGCTAATTGAATACCTTCGGTTTTGCATATATTGTCAATAATTTTTCGCAATTTATCTTCCGACAAGTTTCGTTTTTTTATAATAGTCAAACGTGATTGTAAACTATCAATCACCTTTTGGGTATTCAAACAAGATCCAATAAAATGTACATTATGACTATATTTATCAATATAATTGCGAAAAACTTGTTGACTTTGTTCATTAATAAAATCAATATCGTCTACGACAAGTATTTTCTTTTTTCCGCTGACCGTGCTAGCGGTTTGACAAAATGTTTTAACTTCGGTACGATAATAAGAAATGCCTTGTTCCTTCAAATTATTAATATACAAGATATTTTCTTTATTGCAGTCACTGATGCTACCATAATATTCATTTATAATTGCATTAATTAAGGATGTTTTACCAGAGCCGGATTCGCCCACAAACATTATATTTAGTACATTCATTTCTATTAAGGTTTGTAATAGAATTTTCAAATCATCTTCTAAATCGAAATGATTCAACCAAAGCGGTTGATATTTATAAAGAAAAGGCTTTTCCATTTGAATAATATAATATTCGTTAATAACTATTTAAGTTTATATTGTATCATATAAATAATTAATGAGTAATCATTATGAAATTTTAGGCGTTGACGAAAATGCTAGCGCGGATGAAATTAAAAAGGCATACCGCAAATTATCTTTACAATGTCATCCCGACCGTAATAATAATTCAGCTGAATCCACTACCAAATTTCAAAACATCAGTGCAGCGTATGAAATACTGAGTGATGACAATTCACGCCGGAATTATGATATGCAACTCCATATGCCAAATGGCGGAATGCAATTTTCACCGGGTATGCCATTCCCACCGGGAATGAATTTTAATATGGGGGGCAATGGTATGCCGACTTTTTTTACTACCAATGTTGAAATTGATCCCGCTGATATTTTCAGTTTTTTATCCTCTAACATTTTCTGCGGCGGGGGTGGCGGCGGCGGTATGCGAAATATGTTTAATATGGAGAACATTAAACAAAAATTGGCTAAACCAACCCCTATTATTAAAACCGAAACCATTACGTTAAGTAAAGCTTATACGGGCTACAATATGCCGATTGAAATCACGCGCTGGATTGTCGAGAATGATCTTAAGCGCGAAGAAACCGAGACGATCTATCTGCCAATCCCTCGCGGCGTAGACAACAATGAGATAATCATTATACGCGAAAAAGGCAATAGTTTGAGTGAACATAATAAAGGCGACATCAAAGTCTTCATTAAAATTCAAAACGATACAGAGTTTGAACGAAATGGGTTAGATTTGATTTTAAATAAAACGATATCATTAAAAGATGCACTCTGCGGATTTGTATTTGATATGAATTATTTGGATGGACGAGTATTTAAGTTAAACAATAATGCTGGAAATATTGTGACACATAATTATAATAAAGTCATACAAGGCTTAGGTATGAAACGCGAAGAACATACAGGCAATCTCATTATTAATTTCAGTGTAACCTTTCCAGAGAAATTAACTCAACAACAGATTGATTCACTGCGAACAATTCTTTAAAATATATATAAATATATCCCATTTATATATATAAATGCTGAAGCTACTGTTATTCTCTTGTCTATCCTTTTTTTTACCGGACATAACAAGCCTGCCAATAACGACGCTGACAACGACGCTGACCACTACAATTGCAACAACACTCACGACGACGCCCACGACGACGACTATGTATACCACAACGACTACGCCCACGACTACGCCCACGACGACGACTATGTATACCACAACACCAATCTATCTTATTGAAGATGATCCTATCATAACAACAACAACGACCACACCAGTTGTAAAAAATTATATCAATATCACAAATTATGCCATAATGTTCACCCTAGTATTTTTTGGGTGTTTTCTCATTGGATTACAACTCAAATATAGAGTATATTTTAATCAGATGTTATCACCTAGTACTTCGCCTTCGCCTCAGCCGCCGCCTTATTATGAAGATCCGTCGTCCATTTCTTCTCCACTTGTTAAAGAAAATTCTCGTGCCTTTATGATAAAAAAAACAATGCCGCCGCCTCAATATTCGGATAGTGATGATATAGAACTTCATCCTTAAATATATTTATCGATATATACCGTTTTGGCAATCCGTTTAATGATTTTATTTTCACTTTCTTCCAGGTTGCCGCGGCCGCCCATCGCCTGACTCACCATAGAGAGATAGTTATCATTGAGCGGATGCTGGTGGTCTTTGGCTTGCGGATGCGTTTCAGCCCACAACGGGATGAGTTTAATGTTTTTGTGCGTGATTTGTTTTATAAACAGGCGGAGTCTACTATGGCCGTTGGTTTCCTTTTCCCAGACATTTTCAGCCCGGACGTACATTATATCCCGCTTGGTGTCGCTACAATGAATCGGACGTTTATATACATCCATTTCATTGAGTTTATTGATAATGAGTTCCGAAATGCCATCTACGTACCCGAGTTCGCCCACCCGCTCTAAATCCGAGAATTGGAGCTGAAAAGAATCTACAAAATCTTTAATATTCATTGCGTCCTTACACTGTTCATTCAAAAAGAACTGCATATTGAAGGATTTATTATGTGAATTAACGGTGTTCCCGATAATATTTCCATTCCCATTTTTACACATTTCCATCATTTTGTTTTGTAAATCGCCATTGTTTTTCATTAATTCCAATATTAAATTCTTGAAATCTTTATTGTCGTTTATTAGTACATCAATAATGGTATCTTCTTCTTCTTCTTTTGTATCCTCTTTTTGGGCTGGGTTTTTGCTACATTTTTGTTTATGTCGCCACAACCCCGAATAATAATTATATTTTTTTCCACATTCACATAAACACTCGTTCTTCTGCTCTGGCATTTTTTGGCATTTTTTTATATCCTTTTTATATCCTTCTGCCTTAGTTTTGTGTTTCAGTGTCAATATATGTTTGTCATAGTTGCTTTTTTTACAGCATTTAAAGTGACAAATTTCGCACACATAATTTTCGGCATTTTTTGGCATTTTTTTTATATCCATTTATATCATAAAAGGATATATTAAAAAATGCCTAAATCGTTTTGAAAAAGAATGAAAAAAATTATCGTCACAAATTAAAAATTCTCATTTTTGAAATGAGAGCATAATGGTCACAACACGATTTTTCATGTTTTTTCCAGAGGGCCATGGCCGAAAATGGAAAATGGACATTTATAAATGTCCAAAATCGGTTTTCAGCCATCAAACCCAAATTCACTTTTTTTTCATTTTTTATAAAATATAAAAAATAAAAAAATGTTTATTAGTTTTTTTAAATAATTTATTTTTTTCTATTTATTCAACTACCACGGCGGCGGGTGCGGCAGGGGCGGCATTAATCATTGCTTGGCGTCGTAGAGTCCATGCGAGTCTTTCTTTTTCATATTGTTCGTTCCGTTCGATTATGCGCTGCTTCTTTTGTTCTTCGCGTCTTTCCACGTACTTAGATACATCCCCCTTGGCATTAAACTTCGTTGTGCTAAACACCCACTCAGCGCTGATACAGGGCACACAGACCCCATACGTAAGACTGATGTTCTTGAACTGATCCATACAGTACTGTCGTAACTTTTCATATTCCGCCGATAACCGGACGATCTCTTTCATAAACGGTATACCGACCGCCTCACTCATGACAATACCCCGGAACAAGTCAATAGCTACGCTCGTGAATAAGTCGCAGACGTATAGTATGGCGGTATTTTTTTTACGGGCATTGTCCTTCCGCATCACAACTGCCGCCAACTCCTCCCGGTTTATTTCATTCACTATAAAGAGGACTCGCTCCTTTTCGTTGTCTTGATCCGCCGCCACTTTTCTACGCAGTGGAGTAACGTATTCTGCCGTGAAGTGCTGCTGGAGACGGTGATTCTTCATTAGCGCCAATACGGGCGGTGCTTGAATCAGTTCGGCTGGCATTTTTCGTCGGAGTACCTGCTCGAGCACTTGTAAGTACGGTAAGCCGCCGCACGGCACGTCGCCCGGATTCCGGGGTGCGACACCACCGTTCTCGCGCTGGTACTGGTAAAAGTGCGGGTTATGGATGACACCCGTGACAATTTTCCCCGTGTTCCAGCTGAAGGCCTTGTGGCACTGTGTACACCACATCTGGTCGCAGCCGTCTATCTTACTAATACGCGTGCCACAGCACGGACAAGGCTTTGTTTGTTTCCGGATCAAGTCCGCGCTTTCTACGTTCTCCGGTTTACACACGTGCTCCGTAGTAGTTTTGGACAAGCCAATCAGGTCGAAACACTTGGCACAGGTATAGTGTTCACAAATCCCGCACTTGTATTGGGTGGAGAGAAAGCCGCGACAATCCTCCTTACTGCACGGCATAATAAATTCCCGCACCTCCTTGGCAGGTATACCGGCGACGTTGCCGCCATTTTTCACCACGCGGATGTCGTGGTTCAGCTTACGTATCGCATTCACGATAAGCTTTTTGTCCGCGGCGGCTACCTTACATTCCTTGGTGGTGTTATCTTTTTCGGCTTCTAACCGAACCATTTTTTTAAATACCGCACTAGCCTCGGCATCCGTAAATACGAGCGCCGTACCCGTTAGTTCAAGGTACCGGGCTTTCAGCTGTGGCTTAATATGATGTATTCCACAAGAACGGTTCTTTACCTTTTCCAGTACGTGGAGTTTTATATAAGCCGCAGTGATGTCTTCGGGCGTCCAGTTCATATCGATTTGTTCAATGCTGGTGGGGTAACTATTATAACCCGCGCACCTTTTTGTTGCATTAATACGCATATTATCCTTTTGGTTCAGGATTTTTTGCGCCTCTTCCCACTCAACCTCCAGCGCCTCGATTTGTGTTTCTAGCGCTTTTACCTGTTTATACGTTTCGGCGGCCGCCATTGTCGTCGGCAGCCGACTAATCTCCTGCTGCGTCAGTAGCTCTTTACGATGGATGCGATACTCGGTGTGAACAAAGGACGCATTCAGGTGGCGCACTAAAAACGCGTCACTCCAGGCCTTGTTACACGTCATACAGCACGGGTCGTTTGTGGTACTCAACAGAAACGTCCGCACACACTTCTTGCAGGCGTTGAAGGCACACGTGCCCTCGTACTCACACGGTATTTTGTTTCGGCTGCCGTTATACGGTTCATAGCATACGTTGCACTCCTCCATTTTAAATTCGATGGTTGTTTTTTAATACCGACTGATACGATAATAAAAAAGTAATTCAATTTGTTGCAAGTTACATATGGTTACTAATTCGACCCTTTTTTGGGTGTTTATTTTTATAAAATTTGTTTTATACAATTGAGGAATTCTCAGGCACTTTAGCCGGTATAATATTTGTTATAAGCGCATCACCAATGGCAACGGCGGCATTGGCGTTGCTATGAATACTCTTTTTTTCGTCTAATCCGTCAATATTTGATTCATCAATATAAGAACCACCTTTAATATCCTTAATATTTTTCATTAAATTATTGTTTATTTTTGTATTGCTGTTAATAATGGCGTGTATGAGCGTACCAAAACTAGTTAAGCCAATACCCGTCCAAATTAAATAAGGATTAGTATAAGATTGACCGAGAGATGTAGAAAATACCGAAGCCGTTTGTAGTAAATAAAATAAATACCCAAACCACTGATTGGATACATTTAAGTTTTGACGTTTATTAATAAAGCGTTTTAAATCTTCTACTTTATTTTTATTAATCATATTATTAATTTTTAACGCGGTTTGTTCATCCGTTAAAATATCGTCCTCCGCTGCCGCCGTCGCCGCCGTCGCCGCCGTCGCCATTATATAATAATATATAGAAATAAATGGACTAATATCATTTATATTGTTTTATAATCCCGTTTTTTGTTCGTCCATATTTACAATGTTGTTTTTGCGAAAATCCTTTGGGACGATTACAGTTAATACTTTTTTTATATTTCATACTCCATTTTCCGCCCTTTTTTGTGCCTAACTTTTTTGTGCCTACTTTTTTTGTGCCTACTTTTTTTGTGCCTGCCATTATGTTATAACGAGATAAAATAAAATATATAAAACCTTAATATTTATCAATGTAAACCGTCTTAGCAATCCGCTTAATGATTTTATTTTCATTTTCTTCGAGGTTACCGCGTCCGCCCATCGATTGGCTCACCATAGAGAGATAGTTATCATTCAGCGGATGCTCGTGATCTTTCGCTTGCGGATGCGTTTCTGTCCACAACGGGATGAGTTTGATGTTTTTATAGGTGATTTGTTTTATGAATAGGCGAAGCCGGTCATGTCCATTGGTTTCCTTTTCCCATACATTTTCAGCACGGACGTACATTATATCCCGCTTGGTGTCGCTGCAATGAATCGGGCGTTTGTAAATGTCCATCTCATTGAGTTTTTTGATAATAATATCCGAAATTCCGTCCACGTACCCCAGCTCGCCAACCCGTTCTAAATCCGAGAATTGGAGCTGAAAAGAATCAATAAAATCAGTGATATTCATTGCATCTTTACATTGTTCATTCAAGAAAAATTGCATATTAAACGTTTTGTTATGACTATTATTATGGGTTATATTGTTGTTACTATGCTTACATACGTCCAACATTTGTTTTTGTAATTCTGTATTATTTTTCATCATTTCTAAGATTAAATTCTTGAAATCTTTATTTTCGTTAATTAATTCCTTATTTTCATTGATTAATAAATTTATGACATCCTTATCCTCTTTTGTAGGTTTGCATATTTTTTTATGTTTCCATAAACC
>Ga0114966_10000807_pt1 | contig 29520 bp, 39 predicted proteins | sample M_130207_XF_Meta_FD_87029 | JGI IMG/M metagenome (GOLD analysis project Ga0114966, IMG submission 87029) | Freshwater microbial communities from Lake Montjoie, Canada to study carbon cycling - M_130207_XF_MetaG | ecosystem: Environmental > Aquatic > Freshwater > Lake | place: Lake Montjoie... | reverse complement strand
TTTTTTTTTTGGCTGCTTCTGCTACTGTCCGCGTTGGTGCTGCTGCTTCCCGCGTTTTTTTTATTGTTTTGATCTTTTTTTTTTAAATTTTTTAATTTAATATAAATAAATTGTTGATCTGTTTTTTTTTTTTTTTTATCAATATCATTTATATTTTTAAAAAAATCATTTATTGTGTTTAATTTTAAAAGTTTATCATTAATGGCTGTTTGATTACTGGGTTTACTTTCCAATAACTCTTTTTTACTATTTTTTAAAGTGTCTATGACTATTTTTTTTTCATTTTCCGGTATTTTATTATAGATTAAAATGTCTGAAGGATATATTCTATTATATGTTAAAATATTTTCTAAAACTATTTCAACATTTGACTTTTTAATTTTATTGCCTTTAAAGTCAGTCATATTTTATTATTATAAATATATACATAAATTTTAAAATTATTTTTCAAAAGCCTTCATAGCCGGCAAGGCTTCCGCAACTTTTTTGGCAAATTTTAGCGGATTTTTTGCCATTTTTTTGACGCCCGTCTCCTGAATCATCTGCTTGATCACCGACTCGTCCATCTTGGTATACTGGGACAGCTGCGACACCAGTGACGAAATGGTCGGCGAGTTAGCGACTGGACGGCGTCTTGTTTTTTCCCGGAGGCGTTTCAAAAGTTCTTCGCGACTCGGAGGCGGCGACGGGGCCGGGGCTCCGGAGGAGCCCAAAGCTTCCGGAGCCGGCGGGAATTGAAGGTCTGACGACATATGGCTCTCTTTTTTTTTAAAAAAAGAATAGTGTAAAAAAAAATAATAAAAAATAATAAATGGCGCAACGCACCTTCAAAATTCCCCCGTCGAGACTGGCGGCAAAGCAAAATGCTCCCGAAATAAATCCGGCGTCGCTTGCCCAACTGGCTCGAGCAGCCCCCATCTATCAGCTCCCAAAAACCTTTGACTGGCGAAACCCCAGTGATGTCGCAAGCCGACTCGGCAACTCGGCTTCTGCGTTTAAATTAACAAGTCCGGTGAACCAGGGCAATTGTGGCAATTGCTGGGCCTGTGCCACAGCTACATCGCTTACCGACCGGGCCAATGTGGCCGAATTGGCGGTGCCGCTGCTATCCATTAGTTTTTTGACAGCGTGCGCCGACCTCTGCATGGATCCAGTTTCCCAATCCTTATGTACCGAAGGTTGCGACGGGGCCGATTTAGGAACAAGTTACCAATTTCTAACGAAAGAGTCCAGCGGCGGGGCAATCCCAGACTCGTGTTTTCCCTGGGTAAAGGAAGACATGAATGCCGTGGAGGAAAAATTCAAAAAGTACAAAAGTATTGAAAGCAAATGCCAAAACAACAAAGACCCCTTGCTTGCTTGTGGAAAAGACTTTGTGCAATGCTCATTGTGCACCGACGGCCCAGATGCCGGAAAGCCATTTAGCGGCCAAAGGATTTTTGTCAAAGAAGGCTCAGTCAATATGATGAAGGACGTCGATACAATCAAGCAAGACATCTATCTGAACGGACCGGCCGGTGCGGCGTTTAACGTGTTTGCCGATTTTGAGGCTGGGAGCACCCGGGCTGATATAGCTGGAAACATAGTAGATTTTGTAGTGCCTCCGTTTCGGGAAACAGGCAATGTCTATGTGCACAACCAGGAACTAGCGAGCAAGGGCTTTCACGCGGTCGTTATTGTTGGCTGGGGAACCAAGTCGCTTACCATTCCCGGGAAAAACAAAGACTCGCCCATCGACGTCGACTATTGGATTGTGCGAAACTCCTGGGGAACTGAGTGGGGCGAGAGCGGCTACTGGCGGCATGCGATGGCCAATGGGACGTTTGACATCAACATGTATGCGTGCCTGGAGGGTGTCAAAGTAGGCGAATTTAAGGACCTGGGTGGGGTTGTGGCCTGTTTACCAGAAACAAGGAATTCCGGGCCGGCAGGTCCGCCGGGGCCAGGGCCGCCGGGGCCAGGGCCGCCAGGGCCAGTAGGGCCATTGGGGTTTACTAAAAAAAAAGACGCGTCGTCGTCGTCGTCGTCGTCGACCATGTCATTGGCGAACATTACAATATCGATTGTAATTATTATTTTTATTTTTTGTATTTTTATTGGACTATTTTACATTTACACCAGAATGAATAGAAAGCTAGGAACAAGCTAAAACGGGCGAGTCGCCCAGAACCACAAACTGTAGTGTTCCGGACCAGTTGCGACTGTGGAACTGGTACAGCTCGTGGGTTGGCGTAAGCCAGCGGAAGTGGAGCTGGGTGATGATTTCCGAGCCGTTGAAGCTGAGCGACATCGGGTAGAGCCGCTGCATTTGGTAAGTCGGAAAAAAGATGACTTTAGCCAAAATATTGGTGATGTTATCGCCCAGGTAGTTGTGCTGGATGTAGGCCGAGCTCTTGACATCGAGCACCTGGAGGAGCAGATACGGCGGCGGCTCCAGTTGCACCGTGGTAACCGACACAAAGGGCGCCGGTGCCATCAGGTCATTGTTATCGAATCCGAGGATGATTGGGTAGATGCTGCTAAAGAGCTTAGTGCTGGGAAAGTAAATGTTGAAGGTAGCCGGGTCGTAGGCAAACTGGGCGGAAAAAAAGTTGTTAACAACAAGGGGAATTGCGAGGCCCATTGGCAAGGACATGGTTAGAGTAAATGCGTCGATCACCGCAGTTACAACGACAAATATATTATACAGCGGCGGAACATTAGCTGAAAATGAAAGAGTAATGACGTCACCGACTTGGAACCCATGGGCGACCGCAGCCCACTCTGCAGTGAAAGTAGTCGCAGCGATTGCAGTGATCCTCAAGGCACTTACGACCCGGGTTAGCGAGGGCTCGATGCGGTAGCCCTTGCGGCCATTGTTTGCGAGCAGCTGCACATAGTAGGAATGCAGGTAGCTATTGGTGAGTCCGCAGCCCAAGTAAGAAACAGTAATATTGCGGCCGCTAAATTCTGGGCCGGAGCGGTACGCAACGTTTGAAAATCCAAGACGGGAAGGCATGGACGAGACGCCAGCGCTGTCGCCAAATTCCAAGCCGAACGGTCCCGTGCAGGCAATTGAAAAAAAGCCCGTGTTATTTGCGGACGGCGACACCAGGATCCAGGAGACTGTGTAGGCATTGGCTCCAACAATGGCAGTGTTTAAAAAGCTATTCGGATCCGTTTGGTTCATCCAAAGCTGCAGGAAAGCGGCGAGCGTGACGGGCGTGTAGCCTCCTGGGGGCACGACAAACCGGATGCATGCCCCTACTGCATTACTGAAGTAAAAATATTCGATTGAGGGAGTTGCAGAGCAGGTTAAACCGTCGATGTAAAACCGATTGAACTGGGTTGTAATTTCGCTGCCAAGCTGCGTCAAATCCTGGGGTCCGTAAAATCCAGGGGTAATTGCGATGTTGCTGCGCCACAATTGACTGGTCTCCGCTGGGATATACCACTGGCCTGACGGTAGCTGGGTATTCGCGCAAACCTGGTATCCCGCAAAGCCCATGCATTGCGGCAGAGACCGTTCGCCCGGAGCCAACACTTGTTCGGCAAAGCACACGCCCGGCGGCACCGGACTTGCGGCAAAGCCATTGGGGCAGCGGATGTTACTGACAAAGGCGGGCGTCTGAGGCAATGGTCCGTAAAAAATGGTGCGAAACTGGAAGCAAGACGCCTTGGTATCGTAGCTAAACGATCCCTCGGAAAAGCCTACTGAAAAGAGGGCCGCGTTGATGACTGCAACAAGCGCAACCGGGGAGTCAATTGCTGGAGCGTAGAGGTATGCTTGATTTAACGAAGGGGCGCCGAATGCCGCGGTCGTTGCTACCGCAAGGGTAAAGACAGTGTTACTGATGATAGTAATATTTGGATTTGCAGCAGTAAGTTCGACTTCCGCTGGGTCGACAAGCCCGGTGCCAATAAGACGAATGGGAAGCCTGGAGGCCACCGGCGCAACCGGATCCCAAAGGCCACGGAGATTAAGCGAATGATCGTAAACCGTAGTAATTGTGAGAAGGGTAGGTGACGTTACCGCAATGCTGGCAATTGGATTCAAAAAGAGGGGAATGGTTGCAACGTATAGGGTACTGTTGCTGCTTATTACCTGGATAGTAGCGCCCGTATTGGTAATGCGGATGCCCTCGTCAAACCAGAGGTTTTGCCATGCTTCTTCAATAGTCAATTGGGGAACCGGCAGTTCAAAAGAACCAACGTAAATTTGGACGGCGCCGCGTCGCAAATGCGCAGTGTCTACATTTAGTACTAAATCGTTTGTGTCTGGATATAATATTGAGTCCCGGTTAACCGTGTCCAAACAAATGGTGTATTCTGAAGTAGTGCCACCACTTCCTCGCTGAGACATAGTAAAAAGTTTTTTTATAGAAAAATATTTAAATTTTATTATTTATTCAACCACAGAAGAAGACTCTGGAATGGACGGCATCGACTCCGAACCCGGAGTGTCGCCGTCCGGACACACAAACGACAAAAAGTACTGAAACTGGGAATTGGAATTAAAGTCCGAGCGGATGCAGACCGGTTGTTCCTTCTCAAAAGAGAACCGCACAGTGTGGTCGCGCATCGGCTTAATGACATTGTTGATGTTGGTGAGCAAAAAGGTTTGGCACAGGACAAGCCGCATGTCGCCAATGTCCATCGGTTCCGGACAGTTGGGGCCGCCGGGCTCGCTCGAGGCCATAGACTCGCCGGAAAAACACATTTCTGACTCTGGTGGCCCGTAGGAAAAGAAATTGTGTTCGCATTCGTTCCGCAGACTCTTGGCAAAGATGCGCAGCGCCGAATGTTGGCCCGATACGGAGTTGTAAATGGAAAATTCTATTTCGCTGAATTTCATCTGAAAAAGCTGATTCAAAATAGCCTTGAGATCCGACACGGGAAACTTGACGGTGTAGATGTAGACAAGCGCGTCAATGGCCACGCAGACCGGCGACGAATCCAGCAGCATAATGCGGTGGCGGCCCGAGTACGGTATGCGCTGGTCAGAGAACCCCGCCATCGACAGCGAGATACGCTCATTTGGCCTGATTCGGAGCAGCAGAAAAGCGTCTTGGTTGAATGAATGGTTGAGTTTTTCGTAAAGCTTGATGTTGAGACCGGGCTCGACCAACGTTAAATCGACAAAAAACGGTCCGTGAAATCCCGAAGCCGTTGGGGGAAAGTCTGGGGTCTCGACTGCAATTTTGGCAATGTAGCAAGACAGCTGAGACGGGTCCATGCCCTTAAAAGTAATTTCGCCATTGAAAACGGTTAGCTCGCTGATGTGGTTTACGCTGGAGCCGATCTGGACGACTTGGTGGAGCAGGCCGATGTCATTGATGCGCACCTGAATAGTAGGTTGCCTAAACGAATCGGCGGGATGCGGCAGGCCGTCCTTCTCGGCAGCCAGGCGTTTGGAAAGGAGAGGAGTGGTAAAAGATGAACCTCGCTTGCCAGACATTAGTAGGAAAATGAAAGTTTTTTTGAAAAAAAATTATTTTTATTTAGGAAAAAAATAAAAACTCAAAAAGTAAAGCAATGAACCAAACGGAAAATGTCATCGGCCTTTCCACAATTCCCCAAAATGACCGCGTCGCAACCCTCAACGCCAGCGGCACCTGCATTGTCAACGTCGATGGCCAGTGCATCGCCGGCGGCAAACTAATTGCCGGCCGCAGCGGCTACGATGTGGCATCCATGGCTCCCCCGGGCGCTTCGTGCGCCGCATTCCCACTCTTTTGCTCCATCAAGGTACCCTACACTGCATCGGAGCCCGGGTACCAGTGCTCCACCAACGCAAACTCCCTAAACGCCGAGATCCACCGGTGGTAGCTCACGAGCTCATGATCGCTCACGAGCTCATGATCGCTCACGAGCTCATGATCGCTCACGAGCTCATGATGTGCTTGGTCAGGTAATTGTTGAAGCAGGAGCCAAATCCGTCCAGCTCGCTCTGCACCGTGCTCTTGTAGATCATAAACTCCTCGAGCATCCCGGCCCGGGAGCGCTCAATCGTGTACAGCTTATCCAGAAGCAGTCGGGCCTCGGACAGTTTCGTGCAGGTGCGCTGCACAATTAACTTGAGCTCCGGGTTGCTTTCGGGACCGTCGGCGCCGTCATTATCAGCCGAGACGAGTGAAGCCGCAACGGCAATTTGGCGGCAAATGTCAATAATGGCCGAGACAATGGTTTTCCCGGCCGTTGACGAAAGCGAGTAAATTTTATTTAAATTGCTGCTAAGGTCCCTGGGTATGGCCTGGCAAATGGCAATGTCGTTGTCGTCCGGAATTTCTGTGGAAACTGTGGGCCCTACAGGCCTTGACCCTACAGGCCTTGGCCCTACAGGCCCTGCAGGCGCTACGGGCCCTACGGGCTTTGTCTCGGCTGCTGGTCTTGAAATAAAATGCCCGACAATGCCGCCCATGAGACCACCGACCAAACAACTACCCAAAACGGTTGAGTTCATTTTTTAGAATAGCCTATAAAAGGCAAAAAATAAAGCAGAAAAATAAATAAAAAAAAAACGCATCTTTATTTTATTTTAGTGAAAATCACAATGTCATAGAGGTCAATTAGCTGCCGCTCGGCTTGCGACAAACTCATTGCAGTGCCTTTGTTATTCACAATGCACCGGAACAGCGATGAGCAGAGTGCGGAATGCTGCTTCTCCGAGGCCTGAATAAATTCAAGGACACTGCAGTGCACCATCGGAACAAAGGTTTCCCGGGCCGCCGCAAACAGGTCAGTCGTGCACAGGGTGTACTCGCGGTAGGCCTGCTGGCCCTCGATTTGAAATGTGTACGCAATGCCGGACCGGGGCGCAACTTCTTTTTCCAAGCCCGTGATGGAAAAAAGTTTTTGGGCACAGTGCTGCGCTGCAAAAAGACGCTGAGCATTCGGAAAAATACCCAGCACAGAAGCCCGGGAAACTGTTAGCGCAGCACAATTTTGAAAAAAATTTTTTGCAATTTCCGGAGCAGCCGCAATATACTGGAGCGAATAGAAGGCCAGAACGGTGTCAAAATTTCTTTCGGTAATCTGTTCGGTAATTGTGGGACCGTTGCGGCTCAGGAAATCAATGCACTGGAAGGAACACGATTGAAGTCTTGGTGTGGTGTCGACGTTACTCGACGTTACGTTACGCCGATGATACCGGTCCGATGCTTGTCTGATGCACTCCGGATCTTTGTCCACAAAAAGCACGTGGGCTGGCGTCGACGCCTCCAATTTCAATATGTTTGTGCCGGGTCCACACCCAAACTCTAAAATTCTTGAATTTTGGTTTATGGAAATGCGCATCAAAATGGATTTGGCATAGTTTCCGTAGCACAGGGCGCGATTGGCCGGCCTGTTGTTTCGATAAACCCGTTCCTCGTAGGAAAGATTAGCACGGGGCTTAAATGGTTGCTGCTGTATCTGCTGCATGATAATGGCACCTTTAAAGAAACAACTTGATAAAATTCACAAAAAATACAAATTTTAAAAAAAACACACTTTTATTCAAACAGAGTTGTAGATGATGGAAACTTTAGGCAAATAGGAGTCGTCCTGGTTGCGCGCCGCTAGCAAAAAATATCGACCCGTCAGAACAAGACCTTTGTCCGACAGCTCAACAACCTGCTTTGCCGCCCACAGGCCCTCGTCGTTCTCCTCAAACGGATAGGAAACCTTGATGACGGAGCCGGCAGTTAGTGTCTCGACGGACACCGACTGCTGGGACCGTTCCTCAAAGACGTCCAGCGAGTCAATCACCCGGATCTTCAGGGTACCAATGCTACTGATTTCCAGTTCGTCACGCAGCTTCGATATTTCACTGGACTGGTTGCCAACAATAGCCTCAAAGAGCACCAGCTTCTCTTCCAGCAGCGACAGATCTTGCCGCAGCTCCTTTGTTTTTTCATCCGTCGCCGCAATAGGCGCCACACTACCGAGGCCCATACGGGCCTCGACCGGGACTTTAAATTGAGTGACGGAGCCATTGTTGCCCCGACGGATACCGCCAATTGACCGTGCAGCGGGTTGCTGCGTTTGCTGCTGCGGTTGCTGCTGCTGCTGCAGGAGTTGCTGAATAAAGGGATGTTGCGCCTGCGCTCGAGAGGGCTGTTGTTGCGGCTTTTCCGCGGCTTTATACAGCTGATTGATGGCGCCGAGTCCGGGATTTCTGTTTTGCAATGGCATCATCCTAATATTCTTTTTTTTTGAAAGTAAAGTAAAGTACAAAAAAAATTCCGGTTTGATTTGTACGCACTCACAAATTTAATAGAATTTTTTTAATAAAACAAAAATGTCGTACCCGATGAGTGTCTACCCGCTACCGAATTACCGGCCCCAGGTGGCAATGCCCGGCGAAGTGGACAAAATCATAACGTCCAGCCAGTGCCGGACAATCGCCAACGGAGCCAAGGAAGCTGCCATGATCCGGGCTGCGACCTTCAACGACCCCAGGTACTACCAGTTCGCCGAGTCGTTCAATGTCTTTGCCAACGCGGACCAGGCCGTCATCAAGCACTACTCAAACAACCGAACCACCCTGGAGTACATGGGCGGCTGCGATCTGCTGGACGGCGAGGACACTCGCACCGAGCTCTGGGGCTACGCCAAGGAAAAGCTGAGAGAAGAGCTGGTCTCCTGGCACAATGACACCGGGTCCCAGATGGGTGGCCAGAAATCGCCGACCATCTCATGTTTCTCGCAAAACTCCGGCGGCAATATCGAATGGAGATGTTGAGTAAATAAAAAGAAAATCCATGAGCATCTGCGTTAATCTTCCGTACTACGACGACAAAATCAAACGCTACATCATTCCAAAAGACTTTTTGCTTAAATCAGATATCAGTGACTTGTCAAAACTGGCGCACTCGGGCAAACGGGCCTCGGTTTTTTCTTGTAATTCGGCGTGTGGGCGATGCGCGGTGCGGATGCGAATCCTAGACAGTTACGATGAAAATTTCATTTGCCAGATCAAGCAAAATTGGACCGAGCTCGTCGCTCTTAACCGGAGGTTCCCCGACATCGTGGCCCTTCCCGTCAAGTCCTGCATATTACCGTACGGCAGCGAGGCAATCAGCGTAGATGTGAGCGAGTGGTGCTGCGAGACGTTCGAGGCCTGGGCGAGTCGATCGTCCCGAACTGTTGGCCAAATCGTAAAGGCCGTTGAAAGCATCTTGGGTAAATTTGACTTGCTCAACGCCAGCGGGGTGTTTCACCGGGACTCGCACGGGAACAATGTGATGCGCAAGGCGTCGGGCGAGTGGCGCATCATTGATTGGGACGAAGTAATTTTGAAAAACATGCGCGGCCATAACTTCGACTCCATTATATTTCTGGCGTTCGCGGTCCTGGTCCTGAAAAAAGCCATGCGGCGACACAGGACGTTGTTTGAGGCGATGGACAACCTTCGCTGCAAGAAAAAGTACCGGTTTGACTACAATGCTTACCATAAATGCATGGGTGACAACGGATACCAAGCGTCGTTTTATAAAAATAAAATCCGGCTAGCCGATGCGGCTATGAGGCTTTTAGCAGACGAGTAGCTATGGCTTTGTTTTTCAATAAAATATTGTTGCGACATTGGCCTTCATAGACAGTGCCCTTGTACGATATAGTCAGCGTGTCAACGGATTCGCCTTTAGGGATTTTGACTACTATTATCATTTTCGAATAAAGAGCATTAGCCATCCAGATTTGTAGGTTTTTCAAAGAAATTTTATCGGCGCCCGCCCCCCGCAAATACGTTGTCCACTCTGGCTGGTCGCAAACTATATTCTCTATGAGGTCACAGTCTCCCGGTAGCTCAAACTCCAAATACCCCCTTGCAATACTATACTCGGTAATCGGAACCGTGTGGGTAATACTAGTGATGATGGCCGCATCCATTTATACAAAATTAATAAAAAATTATTAAAAAAAAATTTTATTTTGGGAGTACGCATTACGTACGTCATTGTAATGAAAAGTAAAACGATAGCAGGCGATGGGTATCGCCCTGGACGCAAGTCGTATTGATTTCCTCAAGGATTTCGCAAAACAATTGCCCGGACTCCGGATTACGGATCACCGCTTTGCGGCAGTCAAATAGAATCGGTACCACAAATAGGTCCAGTTCCGGGTCGTATAAATTAGGGTTTTCGTCTAATTTATTAAGCATTTGGTGAGCCCCGGGTCCGAGTTTGTCGTCAAACGCCTGCCTAATGTCCTCCAAGAGACTGGCGGCCGACTCGCCGGAGAACGGGCGTCGCCAAAAATCTGAAAATTCCTTGGAACGCTGCCGGAGTGACGATGTGTAAGAGTGCACGTCCAAACCGTAGTATGTTTTTGACCGCCGATGCATCTCTATATAATTTTTTTAAATTTGGAAATTAAAAAAAACAGAAATATGCTGACAAAGAGCCAGTGGGGACCCAAGCTTTGGCAATTTCTCCACGCATGTAGCTTTGCTTTTCCAGAATCACCCACCCCGGACCAAACGGAAGCCTTTCGTAAATTGCTCGAGGCCCTGCGGGTGCTACTTCCCTGTCCGTTGTGCCGGGACCACTACAACACCTTTCTGGAGGAAAATCCAGCGCCGGCCACCTGTGGCTCCGAGCTCCAGAAATGGCTTGTCGATTTCCACAACGACGTCAATACCCGCATCGGTAAGCCCCCACTGAGTCTTGACCAAGCCAAGGACATGCACTGCTCGGAAGAAACGCCCGGCTCAGGCTCCGGGGCTAATACCTGTGGCCCATGGAAAATCATTTGCTTTGTTCTCATAGGGTTGCTGGCGCTCCTGCTGCTGATATTGCTCGTCAGGTGGTTCCGAGCCCGAGCTTCGGCAAATAAAATAGATTTTCCTCGCCTTGGATAATTTTTCCCATATAGTAGTAAATTGGCTCCGGGGACAGTATGGCCGGTGATGCGCGCAGCTGCGAGTCTCCCGGAAACAACAGGTTGGCGGGCCCGGACTGAAACATTTCGCCAGGACGGAAAGAGCCCAGGGTGTACCACACATTGTCATTCCCCGGGTACTGGATCTCGAGACGCACCGGACTATCGGAGAGGTTGGCAAACAAGGCCAATTTTCCACATCTTGACCCGCCATCGGCCGTGCAGTCTATAAGAGCCATTGCTTTTTCTTTTCTTTGTTTATAATTTTTTATCAATTCAAAGGACTAAAAAAAGGGTCTTCCTCATCTTCCCCAGGCTCAATTTCGTCCTGGACATCGTTTCCCATATCCGTTTCCTGTACTGGCCGCCGCTGCTGCTGCTGCTGCTGTGACGGCGGCGGCTGCCTCTGCTGCGATCTAATTTGCGACTGGGTTCCCGGGTTCGGCCTCTGCTGCAATTGGTGCCGGACGGGAGGCATTTGCCGCATCGCAGCGTTACCCGATTTATCTAAAATCGGAAGGGGAATTGGAGAACCGGTGGTAGTACCCGTGCCCGGGAATATGCTGGAGTATCGTAGAGCCAAAAAAATGATTAGGGCTATCCCCAGTAACAGAAAAAGTGCTATTTTCCAGGAAATAGTAAAACTCATGGATGGAAAAAGGTATTGCAAAAATTGCGAAATTTTTTATTACTTTGTATTAAAAATATTTTTTTTTAAAAACAAGTGTTTAGCGCACGCGCCAAACCCGACAACGACGACGACGACAAATGACATTGTTCGGACCGAATCGACCGAGGAAATACAATGGAAGCATCGCGTAATTTATCCGGGGAAATCGCCGAGTCGCGCACACAAATTCTGGTGGCGAGCGACACCAGGCTTCCGATAGAGCGCACCGACTCGCAGGACTGCTGGTCGCCGTAAGTAAGTTGCCCAAAAAGACAGTCCCATTGTGACACAAATTCGGCGTAAAAATTAACTGTTCGTGCGCTTTTCAGGAGCTGCGGCGTATTTTCCGCCAGCCAATGTACTGTGCTCGGTTCCACGGACTCGGCAGAGGCATTCGGTGTCGACTCCCAGCATTTGCGCACCGTCTCAAACGGCGAGTGAGCGGTGTCGGTGGTGCCAAAAAAATTTTTACGGTATCCAGTAACCAAATCCTCCAGGGCACCGACGAAATGATGGGCATTGCAACTCAGCTTTGAAAGCCGCAGTAGACTGTCGTGCTGGTTAATCAGCGAGTGTCCGGTGCGCCGGAGCAGCGAGTACCCGAGGGCCATCAGCATCTTGGACGACAGACGGTTCAGGCAAATCCGGGTGGAGCAGTGCTTCAGGGAGCGAGAAAAAGACGGTGTAATGTCAGTCATAACAAAGATAATTGGCATCGGAAACCCCAGACCGATGGCGGATACCGGGCAAAAGTAGTGGACGAGGTCAAGGATAAATTTCTGAGAGGCTAACGGAAGACAGGGAAAATCGTGTATCACAAGCCCGGACAACGGCTTCGTTGTTTTATTGAAAAAAGAGGTTCCGCCGCGGAGGCAAAACCGCAGTGCCGAATGCTGGTAAGTGTCAAAATCCAGGTGCATCGCGGACGGCAACAGGTACTTGGCAAGAGACGTCTTTCCGGTGCCGCTTGGCCCAGAAATAATTAGCACGGTGGTTTTGTACTCGCCCGAAGAAAGCCATTGTGCGCAGCGACGAATCGGCCTCTCCTGGCCAAAGAACTCGTCGGGATTACGCGGAACAAACAACTGCGCCCAGTTTTTGGTGGAGGAGAACGTCCGCGGAAAGACAGTGCCAGTGGGTACTACGGGTATTACCACCGGGGCCAGGGGTATTACCACTACGGGTTCCGGGACCATGGCCACAGGTTCCGGGGCTACTGGGGTTTCGCCAGGGTTGAGGGACGGCAATTTGTTGATAACCTCCCGGACATGGACGTCTTCGTGGTAGCACGCCTCGCTGTAAAAAAGGACGAGGGCCGAGCGGGGAAGCGCAATATTTCTGCGGGAGCGAAATTGAGCGCGTATGATATCCGGCAATGTTTCGGTCATCGTTGTTGAATAAAAATGAAATATTTTAAAAAAAAACAAATGGATTTTGAAAGCAAATTTGTCCTTCCAAAAAAAGTTCCAGTTTTCCTGAACGAGTTCGTCGGATTTATGGAAAAAACAAACGCAATTGACCAATCGACGGCTCAAAATTTTATTATCGCAGTACCGGACGCCTGGAGAGATTACAGTTCCAAAAGCCGTGTCCGAAAGGTCCGTGAAAAAAAAGAACCCCAACAGGCCTTGGAACCCCAACAGGTTCCGTCAACTCCAAAGCCGTCATCGGACCCCAGTAAACTTTTCAGTAAGCTGCGGGAGTACATCGCCGACAACGTCGCCGAAGAACGGGTCCGCAATGACCTCATCGGCATCGTGACCGAGCTGCTCACTGCACTAAACTAGGCGTCCGGGTACGGAAAGGTTCCCCGGGAGTACCGGACGCTGGGCTTTCTTGGAGTGCTGTTTGCCTTGAAGTGATCTTCTGTTAAAATAGTAACCCCTTCAGGCTTGCCTGGCCTATTCTGGATTGGCCATTCGGGTATGTCGAGGGTCTTGTACGATTTTTTTTCGGGGCGCACCACATACCAGACAAGAAAGCTGACGACCAGTGACAAAATAATCAAATAAATAAGGTTTTTCAAACGGTTGTCGCGGAAAAGAACCCAATTTAAATGGTGCCAAAAGCCGGTTGGGACGTCGGGGTGCTTTGTGTTCCAGTGCGAAAAATCATAAAAAATTCCCCGAATGGTGTTACCGATGTGCTCAAAAAATCTTGAAATAGGGTCGGTTTCGCCGTCGTCGTCGTTGTAATGGTGGGTGCGTATGTCACTAAAATCGCGCGGTCCGCCAGTGCCGGGCATTGGGTACTGGCCAGTGCCGGCCCCGGGGGTAGTACCCGTAGGCATTGGGTACTGGCCAGTGCCGGCCCCGGGGGTAGTACCCGTAGGCATTGGGCCGCCGGTGGCGTTGAACGATTGCGGCCACTGCGGCAGGTTTTTTTCGAGCTTCATGACGATTGGGGGACTATTGCCTGGGACATTCAATGGGTTGTTGGGCGTGCCCGGGTAGTTGTCCGGGTAGAACGATAGCGGCTGCACATAGGGAGAGTCGTTGACACCGAAATTAGGGTCCATACCGACGACCGCCTGCAACGGAAAATCAAGCTTTGCGCGGACCGCCGGCTCGGGCCACGTCGGGTACCGGTTCGGGCACCCCAGGCAACCCTCTTGCTGGGCCGCTGCCCAGGCATTCTGGGAAAACGAAACGCCCAGGTTATCCGCCTTGACCATTGCGTGGTCCAGGGTGACGCCGCACGGAACATCGTTGGTCCAATTGGGTCCCGTTTGTAGAAGTGATGGACAGCCCAGCGTCTGGTTCTGGGCCCCTGGTGCGATCGAACAAGCTGGGGGAACGGAGCACATTTACAACCTTTTTTTTTAAGGCATTCAAATGTTTTTTTTTATTCAACGTCGAAAGTTGGACGGCGGCGGTGGCATTTTGAGCTCGTCCCGGCTCCCAAATCCCCCGCCAAACGGTACATGGGTCGCCGGTGGAGCATCCTGGGCGGTCGCGGGCCTTGCCGCTGAAGCCCCGGAAAACATGCTGGCAATTCCCCCGAGGCCACTGCTACCGCCTAGAGCGCTCATTATGATTGGCAACATCGACATAATATTGGAGGGCGCTGCGACGCTGGTGTTGCGTGCCGTACTGGCCCCGGCTATGTTAGTGACCAGCATCATCTGCAGATGGTAGGCGACCAGGGAGACGACCAGGGCCTTGATGACATCCCAGATGGGGTTATTGGAGGGTCGGTGGATGTAACGATGGTAGCAGCGCTGCAGTGGAATTTTAACAGAGGCCATATTTTTCGACATGTATTCACCAACCCCTGCAAAGTACAGCGGCGAGCCCAGCACAGAATTGAGCCACTCAATCAGGTAGACGCCCACTATGATGTACACGATCCACTGGTCCACGGTCTGGGAGCAGTCCACCAGGTTCCGCTGACGCATCAACTCGAAATGCACATCACCCAGGTCGTCGTGGATGGTGTAGTCCTTCGTCAGAATGGCGCCCTGTCCCTTCAGGTAGTGCAGCTCAATAAGCATTGTGTGCTTCGATCGCAGGGTGTCGGCCTCGGATATTTCCTGGATCGGGTGCGCCGAAAACCCCGGATGTGGCGGCGGTGTCCGGTTCCTCGGCTCGTAGTAGGCTCCCTGTTCTGCTTCGTAAAAGGCGGTTCCCGCGGGCCCCGACGGAGTCCCTAAAGGCTTTGGCGGTGCCGACTGTCGAACAACGGGGGGGCCCATCTGGGGGCGATAGCTGCTTGCTGTAAGCTGGGTTGCCGGCGGGGCAATCGAGCTTACGGCGGGGTACGACACACCGGTCCTTTTGGACTGGGCGTCGTCGGGCCGCATTAGTGTCCCAAAGTCACTGGCAAACTCTATCCTACTCCGCTGGTAAGGGTCAGCTCCCATATTGTCCGTGCCGGCCTGCGACTCAATATCGGCTGGCATTTCGTCGAAATTATCCAAATCCGCGTCCTCCGATTCCACTGGCGAGGCCGCGCGACCTACTGTTGTTTTCTCCAAAATTTCGTCCGGTAATTTGTTTGTTGCATTGGGATTTATCATGGTCCGGACGAGCTGCAACGACGACGCTGTTTCCGAGGCTGTGTCTGCCATTTTTTTTAATAAAAAAAGAGTTTGTATTCGCAATCTAATTTATACTTATATCGGTACACACGCTTTTTTTTACTTTATTTTATTTTTTATTGATGCCCAAATGGATTTGCCGAGTTGAACCGGCAGCGACTAAACCTAATATTAAACGTTCCATTGATAAAGGTGGTTTTGTGCTGCGACAGAGGCTCATCTTGCTCTTCTTCACAGTAATTTTCATTATTGTAGTCGTCGTCGTCCTCTTCGTCGTCGTCCATTTCATTTTCGTCGTCTTCGTACATTTCAGTTTCGTCATCGTGCGCCCCGCAACGTCTAATCTGTGTCAACGTTTCCTGGGACCGACACTGCGGACACTTTATTGCAACCTGTCTGGTGATTCGCATTTGTTTTCCGCAACACGTCCAGCACAGGTAGTGGTTGCAATTCGTCAGTTTCATGCTCTCTATCTTGAGCTCCGTTTTAAAGCAAATCGGACATGTAAAGCTGTCCATGGACATGTCCATTTTCTCTACTATACTCTAAAAAAAAAAATTCAAAACTCAAGCGCCAAGCGCAATTTTATTATTTACTTTTTTTTAAATGGAAGCTTTCCGCTGCACATCGGCAGCGGCTGGTTGCACTTGTTTGAGTTTAAAATTTTTCCAGATCCAGAGGAAATTTTAACCACACACGTGCCCCCGTTCTGGATCTCCGGTCGTTGCTTTCCAAACGCAGCTTTTTTCTTTGAAATTTTTCCCAAACTCTTTGTCTTTGGCTTCTCTACCGCAGGCACAACCGTTTGTTTGGCCATCTCAACTGCATACTCGCCCGGTTTGGTCTGCAGCGCAAAAAACTTGTGTATCTCCACGTGACTCCGGTAGCTCGCCACATTCTCGCCCAGCGAAATAAGCTGCATCGCCGCCGAGACGAGCGTTCGTTCCGGCAGTATCTTGTAGTAGGTATCGGCGAAGTCCGTCCGGAACTTCTCTATCTCCAGATAGCCGCCAAATTTTTTTAACAGAATCCTTGGCGCCGCCGGTATAAGATTGTAGCGAACACGGTTGCGGATCTCTGTCTCTGCGATGCTGCCGATACTGGAGTCCTCCAGAACAAAAGATAGCATGCAGTTGTAGGAGCAAAATGTCGAGCCTTCAAAAAACCGTGGATACGTTATTGGGTCCATACAATTAATCGCATGGCAATCGTAGAGACAGTGTGGCCCAACCGGTTCATCAACTAAGGGTATATTCATATTCCGGAATTTCGCCAAAGTGTAGCTGCCGCCCCCAAATACCGCCAGTTCTCGCCGTGGCGGAGCTACCTGGGCAAGTGGGATGTCGGTGGTTGCGGAGTACTTGAAAAAAAGCTCGGCTTCGTCGTCCCCGGTGATGCAGCTATCGTCGCTCAGCGACTGGCACGCGACGGCACAGGCTAGCGAACAGAACACCGTGCCACGGAACTCGACAATGGCTGCGGGAGCATTTTCAAATGGAAAGCCGTCGTGGAAGCATACGGACGCTCTATTGTTAATATCGGGAGTTGGCAGTCGGTGGATTTCAATTGCAGTGGATGGAAACGACGCTTCAACTACATTGCGACAATCCAAGATTTCGACAGTTTCTGTGGCCATTGTCCTTAAAAAAATGATCTTAAATAATTAATTCTTTTTAAAAGAATTTATGTTGGGCCACAATAGCGTTGTTTATTTAAAAACAAACACAAATTACTACATCAGCCGGGCAAAAAAACTCTGGGCCCTGGCATTTGAACCGCTCAACCCGACCGGGGAGTTCATCGACTTGGCCGGCGAAACCCTGGAAATTTTTGACCACCCAACGGTCTCCGCTGACCCCAATGAACGAGTTCCTTTTCTCCTGACCCGCCAGGAGGGCCCGGGCCTCCTCCTGGTGGACGACATCTTTTACCTGCAGACAATAGAGCCCGGAGTCCGCTCCGGGGTGCGCTACCTGGCCCCGCGGAACCGCATGGGACCGCTCAGTTACCGGGACATTACAAACGAGGTTGTGTACCGCCCGCTACGGGACTTGTCGGGGAATAGCATGAGCACCGACTGGAACATCGTGAGTCGCGGCTCCAACGGCTACGGGGGATCTCCGGTAGTATTTGGCCAGTGCTACTCACTCTCCGGAGTTTCCGACCCCATGGACCTGGCCCTTAATGCCAGCCATAACCGGCTCAACGTCATTTACCCCGAAGCGTTCCTGCTCAACTTTGAGTACGACCAAGTGCGGTGGTCCTTCGAGGACGCCGGTATTGTGTCCACCATTGGCATATTGAAGGAATAATTATATAATTTATAAAAAAAAGTGCAATGGAAAGCAAAGTGGTCCATTTAACTCGCGAGGAAATCGCGGCGGACATCGACAAGCAAGAGGCTCCTAAGAAAGTCTACTACGAGTACGTCACCGACAAGGTGGAGCAAAATCTACCGGCAGAGCAAGTCGCGGAAACCATGCAGTGGCTCCGGACCCAGTACGACCAGGCCCAGGCGAGTGAACCCGGGTTTGACGTGGCTACATTTAAGGGTCAGTTGCGCCGGGTGCACCCGCACATCGACCGCTTCGCCCGGGAACATCCCAGATTCTTTGACAGCACGCTGTCTCACCACACCCGGGACTCGGATCTGGAGGTGATGCATCAAATGCTCAAGTTCAGGGCAGCGGTTGAAGCCGGAGCCCTGACGGAGCCCCATGCGCGTGCCTTAGTTAACGAAATTTTGATCAAGCACAACTCCAGGCCCATGGGCACCGACCGTGAAAAAATGGCCGACGAGCGGCTGGAGCGGAAAGTCTTGGAGGGCTCCTACCTCGGCTTTGACCCAAAAAACATCCCCGATTTGCGCGATGCTGCTGCTAAAATAAAAAAGTCAACGTAAATTTTATTTTATTTTTTTGGAATGTCCTGACGACACACCGGACACTTGGGAACTTGCACAGCCCAATTAAGGATGCATTCTGTATGGAACGAATGCTGGCACGGTAAGTCCGTCACCGTACCGCCAGCAACATAATTTTCCAGGCATACACTACAGGTTTCGGTTGAACCACAGGTTTCGTCGGCAACCGTTCGGCTCGGAACGTCCAAGACAATTTCGTTGTTTCGGCTCGTGAAGTCAAATTCAGGCATCGTCTCAATTGAGTTCGCAATGGCCTGGTTCAGCATTTGGTTCCAATCATTGTCTTGATCGTCGTCGTCGTCGTCGTCGTCGTTGTAGTCATACTCGCCATAAAAATTTAAATTTAAATCACTCCTAAACACCTGGAGGTCACCGTACACCGCCCGGAATATTCCGAGCAGTATTTCGCCGCTCATATCCTGTCCGGTAGCCCTGTTCATATTTTCAAACGTCTCACGGAAAAAACAATCAAGTGTCTTTATTTTTTATATTCGCAGGTGGAGGATGGAGCACGCAACGTCGCAAAACTTAAAAAAAAAAGAACCAATTCCAATCGAGGTGTGGTCCCGCTGCTGGCAGGTAATGCTTGAGATGCTGGGCGATCGCGGCTGGACCCAAATGGTGCCCAGTGCCTCGGTTGAAATCCTACACACCCAATACCTCCACGCCAAGTCCCTCGTCGTTTTATTGCTTAGCGCTACCCGGCCAATCGGGTTGGCCCCGGCCTGTGGGTTTTGCGGTGCGGACGAGTGCAAACTGTCTGTGTTCATCTGCCTCTCCGGAAACTTTACGAGCCCCGCGATGCAACACATCGAAACCTTGCGGCACGGTATCGGACATTTGCTGGTGCTTTTTCAGGACAAGGTAACGGCTACGCTGCGCGAGGACTTTTTCAGGCCGCAGCGCTACGAACTCGAGTTAAAGCACTTTGCGCAATTGTACGTCAATGTGGCACGACACCGGCTGGTTCCCCCGCATCGGCGCGTCTCGTTGGCCGAAGAAACCGAAATTTTAAACAAGTACCGGTGTGTGAAAAATAAATTTCCCTCAATTTTGGTGACGGATCCGGTGGTGCGCTACTACAATTTTCCGGTCGGCTCGCTCATCGAAATCCAGCGGCCTCATATCTACTATCGCCATGTAGTTTTGGCGGCGGCAAAAACAAATTATGAAAAATTTTTTTCAGATTAATAAAAAAAAACGAAATGAACGGACTAGGTCAATCAAACTCTACTTCTATTTTCCGCATGTGTCCCGACACTACCATCGACATGGCCCTGCCGGGGTTCAGTCCTTGTGACCCTTCCCAGGGCGGGTCCGCCGAATGGATGCTCGGCGCATCCCAGTTTGGATTCAGGCCCACGGTCGAGTCCCTCCAGTACTCGATCGACAGCGGCCAGCTGGGCGGCGGCAACGTCAAGGCTACTATGGCCATGGCCCAGGGCGCCATCACATCGGGTACCTCCGATTTCGTCCCCGTCGGCCTTAGCCGTGACGGTGTCGTTCCCCAGGCCTATACCCTTTTTTCTACCCCCCTCAGCCAGCAGCCCGGTGGCTTTTAACACCGCGGCGCAAACACCTGGTCAAAGAAATAGGACACTGAGGTTTTATCGGGACACTGCTGTATCTCCGGCATATTGGTGCAGGGGTGTCGGTAGCGCTCCATAAAATCATGGTAGCCATTTCGCCACGGGCTCGACACAATATAGTCGCCAGTATTTATGGCTACTGCGTTGCTTGTATGTTCCTCTTGCTCCGGGTAGGGAAACTGCTTGAGCCGGTTATCCTCAATCATAAATTGCTGGTAGCGTTGCTTCTCCCGCCAGCCAACCCACAGGTCGGTGATCCACATGTCTATAAACCGGCCCGTCAACAGGTCAACCGACGTCGCAAAGTCTTGGGCGCTCCCGGTGTTGGCATAGCTAGAGTTTCCGTACGCAACCTCGGCCAGAGACTGGGCAAGGTTTCCGTCGTAAAACTCGCTCATTTCGTAGCCCGGCTCCTGCGTCACTTGGCGCATTGCGTTATTAATCATCTGCAGGATGAGGGCTACGTTGGCCGGCGCCAAAAAGTGTTTGGTCACCTCGGTGTGCCGGTAGTAGATGTTTGTGTAGAGCCAGTAGGCCTCGGTGAGCCGGGTCCAGTCCTGCGGCGACAAATTTTGGGGTCTTTGGTTTTTCCATGCCGGGTAAAAATCAGAGTTTTCCGCCATTTTTATTAATTAAATTAAAAGTTAATTTTAGGATTTTTTTTATTCTTCTATTATTTCAACAATTTCGGCTCGCTGCGCTTTCGCCGCACCCCGCTCAGGTCCCCCAAAAATACTACTGAATATACTAAACGGCTTGTTCCGCGGATCATTGAGTATTTCCGCCGCAATACCGCGGCACACATCTTCGTCGTGCACTTCATTTTCATCGTCCTGGTCGTCCTCATCGTCCTTGTGCATTTCATTTTCATCATCCTGGTCGTCCTGGACCGGGCAGGCTTCGGCTGTACCGTCCTGGACCGTGCCTCCTTGCTTCAGCTGCTCAATTTCCATGAGGACATCCAGGACGACGTCCCGAGTGCTTTTTTGCGGGGGAACCGCGGCCTTCTGTTTGGCCAGGAGCCATGCTTTTTGCCGTTCGGTCACCGATAGCTTTTCCAGGGCTAGCACTTTTTGCTGAAGCCGGAGCACACGGATAACCAGGACAGCCACCGCCGTTAAGATTAGAATAAAAGCAATCCCGAACACTATTGTGCTTTTCGATGACAGACTCATAAAGATTGTCGTTTTTTTAAAAAAAAATTTAAAAAAAAATAGATTTAAAAAAAAGCTTGCGCAGCAACGCAGCCTTTATTTTTTTCGTTTTATTTTTTTGCTCTTACGCGCCATGAAACTCGCCCCACGAAAATGCTACAACATCCAAAGCTTTTCGGGAAGCAAGCACGCCGAAATCGTTCTCACTACAAACAAATCAAAGCCGCTCAAACCAGTGCCAATCAAAAGGTCTTGCGGCGCTTTTTCCGAGGAGTCTGAGTTCCGCGAAAAAAGTAACCCCGCTAAACGGTTGCGCGCCGACTCAAAAACCTCCAAGGAGTTCACGGTGACCGTGCCGTCCTGCAGCGCTTTTGTTGAACTGGTGCAGAGCTACATCCGGAGCCTGGTGGTGCTGGACGACCGGAAAATAGACGAAGTCCGTCGCCAGATAAGTCTCCTGCAGGAACAGTACACGGCTAAGCGCCAGGGAAATTCCGGGACACCGCTTTCGGCATTTCAGGCCGCAAAGCTGGAGAGCTCTTACTCGATCCAACGGCAACGGCTCCTGAAACAAATCCAGGACATCGGTCGGTCTCCGGTCGTTCAACACGGCCGTGAAATCGGCATCCGCTACATCTGCCGCTACCAGGACAAGGAAACCGGGGACGACGAAAAACTCGCCATCATCCTGGACTTTCAGGGACGGTTCTGCGTCTCAGGCGACCCGCCAATCCAGCAGTGCAACACCATGATGTGCCAGCGGTGCAATATACCCATGTTCATTCGCAATGAGGACGGCTTCCTCATGTGCAAATCGTGCTGCACCACCGAGGCCTATTCCGAGCGAGTTCCCTACATCGGCCTTAATACCATTGACGACGCGGACTCAACTGCCCAGTCCTCTAAAAAGGTTTCCAATTTCCGGGACTATTTGCATCTCCTCCAGGGCAAAAAGGCCAATGTCAAATTGGAGTCGGATTTACCGGCCATGATTAACTACATTGCGCTGCGACCGTCCGAGGAAGTCTCGGTTGACTTCATCACCAAAATGCTGGTGCACCTGGGGAAACGCAAGTACATCAAATACATGGCGCTCCTCGAGAGCCGGCTCGGTGGCAGCTCGGCGCCGCCCATTGCCCAGATGTCGCTCCAGCTGGAAAACAAATTTTGCTCAAATTTCTTAATGCTCGTCGACCCCTACGAACGACACAAGCCGCCGTCCCGTAAGCACTTTATGTCGTACGCTTACTGCGGCTGGCAGTTCTGCCGCATCGAAAATACCCCGGAGTTCTTTGTGCTGTTTAGGCTCCTCAAGGATCCCGCCAAGATCGAAAAGCAGGACGAAACATTCGCAAAAATCTGCCCCGAAATAGGCTGGACTTTTGAGTCGTCAACTGCCTACAAAAAATAGCTTTGCTTTAATAAACAAAACTGTACGCAAGTTTTTTGATTTCAGTGTGCATCGTTACTTTCAAAATAATTATTACTAAAAGTGCATTTAATGCTCCCGCTAAAATTTGTATTGTTAATCTCCGGCCGTGTGATAATTTGTTACTTTTATCTTGTTTTTGAATAATATACCGCGCTAGAAAGTATACACCTACAAATACAATTGCTGCCGGGATTACATAAATTAAAAAAATACTCAAATTCTTTAAAAAAATTTTGCTTCTATTGTTTTCAACTATTGGTATTTTGTCATTAATCGGGTTAAATCCAATATCTATTCCTGAGCTTTCCATTTATTTTATTTATAATAAATTTTTTTTTAAATTTTATTTACAAATTATCCATTGGTCATCAAACATTGCCGCGAGCAATACTGCGAGTTGCCATTGTACTCGCATCCGCATCCCGGGCAATTGAACTCTTCGCGAGGACGTTTTTCATTTCGGCCTTGTTTTTCCACAATTACATACGGCGCGCTTGATGAACACAATTGATAGCAAACACCGTATGGGCTCATTGGCTCCGTTGCCGCAAATTCTTCAAGTAGCTTTCCCAAAAACATTATCTGGACACCGTCCGGATCGACAAGCAAAGCACTGGAAACCGTTTTCTTGATAATCGCAATCGCGCCCACCAAAGACGAATCAATCGGTAGGTTGACTTCAATCGGGCCTTGGCACGTCTTGATAAAAATAGTGAACATTTGACACGTCGCTTACTGCTAAAATAATAAAGATTACTTACAATTTCATACACTTTAAATACTACTTAAAAAACTAACACAATTTTTTTTTTATTTCCAAAGAACACATGGTATAGCCTTGTTTTTCTTCGCCAGACACGATATCAATCACAAAGACATCTCGGGTTTTGCGCAAATTCTCTGGGATTTCGGCCAGAAAAAACCCAAATCGACCAATCTGTATTACGCCTTCGTTACCGAAGCTACTGATGCCACGGGTCAGGGCATCCTCAATCTCCAAATCACACGGCAACTCATGGCCGCTTTGAAAAAAACGGATTGTCAAATCAAAAAAATCGGAATTAAACCCAAGATTTTTAAAAAAATTTTTCTTTTCAAACATCAGTGCCATTACTTTCTGGATGTTGCGACAGATTCGTTTACTTGTTTTGTCATTGACGCAGGCAGACCGGTGCGATGGCCAATCTTCTCGCTGGCAATCGGTCGAGCAGTAGTAATTTGTTTTGCAATTGCCACACAGTTTCATCCGCGATTCCGTCGCTGGTGTCCTCCGGGAACATCCATCGTTCGAACACACATTCACGACCTTCAATGCCATCGCGTCGTCAAAAAAAAAGAATTCAAAAAAAGGTAATAAAAGAAAAACAAAAAAAATGGGTAAACAAGCTAAAGTTGCCGTTCTTTTCATTGTCATTGCTCTTTCCATCGTCGCAATTGTCTTGGCCAGACGCAATACTTATCCAGATCAGAACCGCATGGACTGCGAGGCCAGAAATACTCCGGGCGGTGACTGTGTCGCTGTCTGGGGCGATAACCGGGTCTGCTACAAGGCAACCCAGAGTGGAAACCATTGCAACAATAACTACTCAAACTGGCCAATGGCTATCGTCATTGGAGCCGCTGTCTTCTTTTTTGTGTTTTTAGTCATGTGCAGTGCCTCCTATAAATTGCCTGAAAAAAACATCTAAAATTCATTTTTTGACAATGAGCAGGCACGATAGAATCACCGAAATTTTGCGGGAGATGACGGCACCGCGCCCAAGACCGCACGAACCCCTCGAACAAGATTCTCTGGAGTTTACTGAAATTTTGCGGATTATGACTGCGCGGGAACAAGCTGCCAAGCGCCCAAGACCGCAAGAAGACTTGGAACTTCCTAAATTTTACAAAAAATCAACGCCGCCATCCATTTTTGAAAATTTACCGGAATTGAAAATCATCGGAACCTACCCGCGCATTGTGTTGCCTGCCGTTTCGCTTTAATATTAAAAACACATATTTTTTAAAATTTATATATTTATTTCTTTAGCAGCGCGTTTTTCCTCTTTTTTCTTTTGGTAATATTTCCGTTGACTTTTTTTTTGACGTTCATAAGCATCTCCTTCTCTTGGTTTGTTGTAAGTGCTGTTCGGATTATTCCGGTATCGCTGTTGTCGCGCCTTTGCCAACTCTTTCGATAGCGGCTTTGCAGTATACTTCGCAACAATTTTTTTGCGCAATGCTATCTTTTCTTGTTTTTCTTCTTCGCTTAAAATTTTCTTGGTGCGCGGCATTGTCAGACAAAAAAAATAAATATGTAGTAAATAAAAAAAATTTAAAAACGAAATTGCTAAGAAACACAAATATAAAATTTTTAAACACGTTTTTAAAAATTTATATATTATTAGCATTACGCTTTTTTTTTAAAGTTTTTTTTTCCTGAGCTTTGAAAAATGTGCAAAAAAAAGCCAAAAAATTACATGTGTGTTCCGCGTAATAATTATAGAAAATACTTAAGTTTTTTAAGAAGTTCTAAGAAAAGAATACAAAATACTACAACTTATTGCAGAAATTAGTTGTGTTTCTTTTTAAAAAATGCCAACCTGTTTGGAGCACTGGGCAGCAATGCCGCCAACAACTTGCTATGGATACAAAAGACGCTATCTTGATGTGGAATCAATCAAAAAACAAATTATCATTCATGGAAAAAGTGCGGGAGTAATTATTTCTGACGATATTGATGGCCCAGGGCTTTTGTTGGACGATTTCATCAAAGCAAGCCCAAAACAAGTGTCTCGGAAACGTCGGCGAATCCAAGCTCAACCCGTCGCCGTCGTTATCCAATTGCCGGACGTCAATGATAGCACCGAGCAGCCAATGGCGCAATCGCAAGTGCCAATGCAAGAGGCCAATCAGTTAATGGATCAAGTGCAACCGATTGTGCACACGGCCGAGCAGCCGATTATCGATGTCGCGCCGGTACTTATGGTACAAGCACAAGCGCAGCAGCCTATGGTACAGCCGATGGCCGATGCCGCGCCGGTTCCCAGTGTTATTTTCAATGGCGTCCACGAGCCCTTTGTTTTCAATGGCCTTGTGATCGAGGTTGATCCAGTTACTTTCATGGTGAATGCGACGATGATGTGCAAGGCTGCTGGTAAGCTTTTTAACGATTATCATCGACAAAAGTCAACAAATGAGTATTTAAAAGCTTTGAGTTCCGATATTAAAATCCCAATAACGGATTTAATCAGGTCTAATCGAGGCGGAGACCATTCAGGTACTATGGTTCATCGTCTTATTGCCTACGATTTAGCCAGTTGGTTATCACAAGATGTTAAGCTACAATTTTACATGCGGAACGATGAGCTTTGTATTGAAAACGCCGCAATGTCAACACAAATCAAGGAACTACAAGCCAATGCAGCGCTAGTTCAAGCGCAAGCGCCCATTGCTCCTCAGTCTGCGCATTTGCCAACTGCCAATGGCGTCCGCCGTGTTGTACCTACCAACACTCTTGTTCTTAATGGCCTTGTGATCGAGGTCGACCCGGATACTTTCATGGTGAATGCGACGATGATGTGCAGAGCCGCTGGTAAGCGCTGGAATGATTATCGGGAAAATAATAAGTCAAACGACTATATTTTTGCCTTAAAATCCAAAACCGGACTTCCGGTTTTGGATTTAATCAAGTCAAATCGAGGCGGAGACCATTCGGGTACTATGGTTCATCGTCTTATTGCCTACGATTTAGCCAGTTGGTTATCGGGAGATGTTAAGCTACAATTTTTCATGTGGAACGATGAGCTTTTGCTGACCGGCCGCGTGGAGCTCGGCAACGAAATGAACGTGCAGCAGCTGGAGGACGTCTGGAGGCGCAGAATGCAAGAAGGACAAGATAGGGCGTCGGTGGATTTAAGCGCTGAGCAAGACCGTTGTCAGGAAATTATACTGCAAAGAAATGAACTGGAGCTGCAACTGGCGACCATCCAAGAGGCACATCAAAGATCCGACGAGGAGAACAAGGCGCTCGTGGCGATCAAGGAGCGCGAGGACCTGGAGGCGGCCATCCAATTTCAGGTGAACACCACGGCGCCCACGATTGTTACCTACAAGGAGGGCGACAATGTGCTTTACTTGGCGCGTATTGACGAAACAAAATTTAAGTATGGCCACACAAAGAATCTAAAACAACGCCTTGAAGCGCACGGGCGCCGAGGCGTTTATCCGACGCTTGAACTGGTCTGGATAGTTAAAAGCAACAACGGAGTTGCGTCCGAAGACCAATTGCATGCCTACGTCAAAAAAAAGAAAATCATCGCGGAGTATGGCACCCAGCGCGAAATAATTTCGCTGAAAAGCGTCGACGATTTAGAGCGCATGCTAAAAAAGATGAATAAGTGCGCTTTGCCGCGCGCGAACGCTGATATAGGAATGAGGCGACTGGATATAAAGATAAGGAAAATAGAGGCTAATGCGGAAGTAAAAATAAATAAAATAAAGGCTAGTTTGGAAATGAAAATGATGCAAATGCTTGAAGAAAAAACTATAACATTTGAACAGTACATGCAAATAAAAAATACTTAAAATGTTTAATTTTTCTTTTCATTACTCTTTACTTCCTCCAAATCTATTTTGCTCTGCAATTTGCGCAATTTTTTTAGGCGGCGCATATACAACCTATCTAACTCTATTCTCGCTCGCCGATGCACTATTTTCCGCATTGCTAGCCACTCGCTATTTTGCTTTTCCACATTCATTTTTTTTATTTTTATTTTTATTTTTTAAACCATTGTTTTATACAAAGCGACGTCGGCAGTCTTGGGTCCGCAGTGCAAAACATAGAAATTCATGGCCAGGCATCTGTCAGTCAACGAGTTGTAGTTTGCCTCCATGAGCGCAGAAACATTTCGGTCGGCACAGGAAAGTCCAAAACGGTTAAGAAAGCGATCAACCATTTTATCAAAAAAATAATGCAGCGATTGGTTTTGACAATTTATTGAAAAAAAGTGAATAAAATTAGCTTTTGTCTTTATAGAAGGAAAACAAAAAGATAAGAGATGTCTGTTGACATTAAAAAAATTTGTATACATCGCATCCATTGCAGAAACCATTGTCGTGGAAAATAAAGCGTGTGGTCTTGCTTGTCCTGCTTACACGAATAATGATTTTTTGCAAAATTTTTGCCCTTTAAAAGATAAAAAATAAACACAAAATTAAAAAAAACAAAAAAGATTTTATTGTATTTTTGCAAGTCCAGAACAGTATCGAATTCCATCAAAGACAAAGTCGCTAGTTATCCAGAATTGGCGCTCATTCAGTTCCATCAGATGTCCGGTGTAGCGAATCCGAAAGAACAGAGGAGCCACAAAGCCCAGTAGCAGACGGATCTTAATATTGGATACGGAAGCGCACATCGGAAAAAAGCAGTTATCCGGGGCAACGCGATGGATGACCTCAACGTCGTCAAACAAAAGCTTAATTTTATTGGGCTCGAGCAGAAGCCAGGTTCCAGGGCATTTGGGGTCCAGGACTTCGCAATAAAAATCCGTGATCACGTCCCAGATGCCGTCGATTTTGAAATCGAAGAAGCGAGACCATCGGTCGTCGGGACCCTTGATAGTTAAAGTTATATCATTTACCGAGAAGGAATGGGCTTTTTCGACCGAAGCAGCGTCGAGGCTATTCATACAGAGGCGTCTGTATGCCGAAACATAGTTGGGACATTTATTTTCGTTGGAAATTGACTTGAAGTGGGAAATGTCAAATGCACATTGCATAGTTACAACAACCTTGCGTTAAAAAATTGTCTTTTTTTTGTTTTTGTTTTTTCGTTTTAAATTGTATTTTAAAATTCACTTTTACAACGATGCCAAGAACAAAAGGACGCCTCAGAACATGCACGGAGCCCGGATGCAACAACCGATTCCGGTCCTATCGAGTCGAGGAGCTCTGCAAGACCCACAAAAACTCGCGCAGTTATAATGCAGAGTCCATCGAGTCTTGGTTTCAAGACTCTGCAAATACTGTCCAAACCGTTTCAAAAAAAGGATTACCGGTTATCTTTTCAGTGCCTGACCGTGATTGGGTAATTGTGACGCTTGAGGCCCAGCAAGATTACAACGGACGCAGCGATAACCCATTGGATTTCCACGTTCTTGTGCGGTCAACGCACACTCCGGCCTATCCGGTTCCGCTTCACAGTTTCCTGGATAAATACGATATTGTAATGAATGAAACGCCGCAGGGTTTGATGACGGCTGTGGAGCCAAAGCACAATTTTATGATGACGTGTCAAGCCAACGAAGACTACTGTGCCATTCCAAAAGCGCTTCCGGTGATGGCAATACGGGCCCCAGTTTCAGGAACGCTTTTGACTGCATGGGGATCGCTTTTGCCGTTTACCGGAAAAGCAAGTTATATTCTGCGCTACAAGAAAAACGATTTTGCTGTTATTGATCCTGCTGTTTTTGCGTTAACTTATCAATAAAAAATTTTTTTTTTCTTTTTTTAGCCCTTTATAGGCCTTGCAAGGCTCTTTAGGTATTTTAAAACATATTATATCTTTATTTTATTTTGCGCAAGTAAGACGCCAATAAAATAAAATAGTATGAAAATTTTTTTTCTTTTTGTTTGCTTATACGCCGCAAGGCTTTAGTGATTTAAATGTCTTTTATATTTATTTTATTTTGCGCGAGTAAGACGCCAATAAAATAAAATAGTATATAAATTTTTTTTTTTTTTGTTTGCTCATACGCCGCAAGGCTTTAGGGATTTAAATGTCTTCTATATTTATTTTATTTTGCGCGAGTAAGACGCCAATGAAATAAAATAGTATATAAATTTTTTTTCTTTTTTGGCCCTTTATGGGCCTCGCAAGGCTTTAGTGATT
>Ga0114966_10000806_pt1 | contig 29555 bp, 29 predicted proteins | sample M_130207_XF_Meta_FD_87029 | JGI IMG/M metagenome (GOLD analysis project Ga0114966, IMG submission 87029) | Freshwater microbial communities from Lake Montjoie, Canada to study carbon cycling - M_130207_XF_MetaG | ecosystem: Environmental > Aquatic > Freshwater > Lake | place: Lake Montjoie... | reverse complement strand
GAGCGCCGCGCGGACAACGCATTCATGAGGGGACCCCGGACGGACGATGGCACTCGATTACCATTCTGGGTGCAGTTACCTGCAAGGGATGGCAAGCGGTTATGACCGTCGAATCGGCTACCGGCGGCGACGTATTCCTGACCTACCTCAAAGAAGTGCTCTGCCCGACATTGCAGACCGGGCAGATCGTGGTGATGGACAATCTTTCCGCCCACAAAGCACAAAGTAGAAGGGTTGAAAGAACTGATTGAAGCCACCGGTGCCGAGATACGATACCTCCCACCCTATTCCCCGGACTTCAACCCGATCGAGCCCTGCTGGTCGGTCGTCAAACAACGTTTGCTCCAACTCATGGCGAGGTCGGTGGCTGGTCTGGACGCCGCTCTCCCCAAGGCCCTCGCCCTCATCTCTCCCGACATTGCTAAAAATCTCTTCCGACACTGCGGATATCTACTCGGTTAAGTCGAGATTTTCTCTAGCCCAATTCGATGGCTTGATTGCCGCGACCGCGCAGAAACATGGCCTCACGCTGGTCAGGCGCGACGTAGGCGATTTTCGCAATCTGGGCCGTAGCATCGTCGACCCCTGGGACGCGCGTAGCCTCGAACCTCACTGGCCCGAGGCACGGGAATAAAAGCCCCCTCCGGCCGAGGCCGAGCGCGAAGCGCCTGGCAATGACATCGAAAACCTACAGTCATTTGCTTACCTTGGCAACAGCCGGGTACGATACTCCTACACGCGCAGAAGATAGCGGTTGTCTTTTAGCTGAGCGTCTGGACATCTAAGATGGAGTCGACGTTAGGAGCCCTAGACCGCTCCCGAACGGGTCGCTGCTCGGTAAGGTGTTTACGACTGGGCGGGCGGCTACTGCGCGACGCTGGCGCTTTCTCCGGTCGGCTCGACGACCAACTCGCCGCTGCCGCTGAAGCTGTAGCCGAAGCCGCGCACGCTGCGAATAAAGAGTGGGTTGGTGGGGTCCGTCTCCACCTTTTGGCGCAAGCGGAGGACATAAACGTCGACCGTGCGGTCGGTGACAGCGCGGTCGTGGCCCCACACCGAATTCAGCAGTTGCTCGCGGCTGAAGACAATCCCGGGGCGCGTCATGAGGAACTCGAGGAGTCGGAATTCGGTGGCGGTGAGAGTCAATTCCCCGCCCCGTAAGAAGACGCGGCAGGCGTTGCGGTCCAGTTCAAGGCCACCAGCCTTCAACGTGCGGACAGGCTGTGCCTGGCCACGGAACTGGATTTTGATGCGGGCGATCAACTCTCGCACAAAGAACGGCTTCACGATGTAGTCGTTCGCGCCGAGTTCGAGGCCGACAATGCGGTCAGTTTCGGTCGCGCGCGCCGTCAGGAAGATCACCGGGGTGTTCGCCAAATCGGGATGGCTCCGAATCGCCTTGCAAATCTCTAACCCGTCCGAGTCGGGGAGCATGATGTCGAGGATCACAAGGTCCGGCCGCTCCCGCTTGCACAATTCGAGAGCTCCTTTTCCGGTTTGAGAACCGGCGAACGAGTAGCCTTCTTTCTCGAGGTTGTACTTGAGCAGCGCAAACAGGTCGCTATCGTCCTCGATTAAAACAATCTTTTTCATTACAATACCAAGCTACTGCGACCAATGTGTCAATTTAATTACGAAATGGTTAACTGTGAGCGAATATCGCTGTGTTCGCTCATTCCGAGGTCGTCATGGGGCAGGGTGAAAGAAAATTCTGACCCGCGGCCCACTTCGCTTTGTACGCTGACTTCGCCGCCCTGCGCCTTGACGAGGTGCTTAACGATCGCAAGCCCGAGTCCAGTGCCGCCGAGTTCCCGCGAACGGGCCTTGTCGACGCGATAGAAGCGCTCAAACAAGCGGGAGAGCTCTTCCGGAGGGATGCCTATGCCGGAGTCCTGGACGAAGATCTCGGTGAACGGAAGGGGTGCCAGATCGCGCATGCCGACGATGATAGAGCCGTTTTCGGGGGAGTATTTCAGGGCGTTATCGATGAGATTCGTCAAAACCTGATTGACAGCTTCAGCGTCGCAAAACGCTTCCGGCTCCCCTAGCATGCGGTGGAAGTGGATGGTGAGATTCTTGCGTTGCGTCAGAGGCAACATGGAATCGAGCGTATCCTGCACGAGCGCGTGGACGTTGTAGGAAGCGAATTGGAATTTCTGCTGCTTCATTTCCACCCGCGAAAGCGTGAGCAGGTCGGCGGTCAGGTTGCCGAGGCGTTCGGCATTTTGGCGAATGATACCCAGGAAGCGGACGTTATGCTCGGGTTCGTGGATCGCCCCATCGAGGAGGGTTTCGGTATAGCCCTGGATGGAGGCGAGCGGGGTGCGGAGTTCGTGGGAGACATTTATGACAAAATCCTTTCGAATCCGCTCGAGTTTTTCAAGTTCCGCATGTTCCCGTTGCAGTTCCTGGAACATTCCTTCCAGGGTCTCGCCTGTTTCGTTCAACTTGCGTTCGAGCAGACCGAGTTCGTCCCCGCCCGGCCGAGCCAGGCGGGCCTGAAAGTTGCCTTTGGCCAGCTCCGCCGAATACTCGATGATGTTCCCGAGTCGGCGGGAGACCCAACGGGCGAAGAGGGCAGCCAGGAGAATGGCGGGCAAGAAAGAGAGCGCGGTGGAGCCGAGCATGCGACGGCGAATGGCATCAACCTGGCTCTGGATCTCCGACAGGGGAACCGCCAAGCGCAGGGCTCCTTCGTCGACCGGTACGGCGACGTAGAGAAAGGGCACGCCGAGGGTGGGGCTTTGACGGCGGGTGGAGCCGGTTTGCCCAGCGAGCGCCATCTGCACTTCCGTGCGATTGGAGTGATTTTCCATTTTATCGGCAGCCGCTTCGGAATCAGCGAGGACGCGGCCGTCTCGGGCGATCAACGTCAGTCGGCCGCGTGCAGCGGCGGCGTACCGTTTGAACTGGGCAGGCTCCTCCGGCAGAGCAATCGCCAGCATCTTGCCCTTGTCGATCAGTTCGCGTTCCAGAGTTTCGAGGTAGGTGGACTCGGCGACTTTGGAAGCGAAGAAGTCCACTGCAACGAGAGCGACAACCAGAAGGCCTAACACCGCGCCGATCAGTTTGAAGAAAATTTTGCCGGTCAACGGTGAGACTCTCCTAGCCTTTATTGTAGCTAGAGTACTCAAGATTCCACAGTGCAACAGATTTAGTTACGAACGAATGAGCTTATGGCTTCAGATCGATGACGGCATAGGTGGGAACCAAGGGCAGAGAAAATTCCGTCGTTTCGGCGGTTACAAGCAGGTCCTTGGGCTCGATCGCGCCGGCCGAAGAGTGGAGCCGGAGCGACGGGAATCGTCCGAGGAGTCGGACGCGGAGGCCTTCTACGTTGCGGTTGCCATAGTTGAGCAGCATGATGCGGCGGCCGGTAGCGTCGCCCGACAGGGTGGCTATGACGACGTCGGAGCCGTAGATGCGGAGCAGACGTTTATCGTCGCCGAGCTTCTGGCGGATTTGGTAAGCGTAGGCAGAGGGATCGCCGGCTTGGGGCTTGACGTTGAGGTCGAGCTTGGAATCGGGGGCGGAGAGGACGCGGAAGAGGAGATTACGGCGGACGAGCAGATTGAGATTTTCGCCGGCGGCGGGGGAGCCGTCGTCGAGGAATCCGATGTTGGCGAGGGGCGGAAGTTTCGAAGCCGGGATGGTGGCCAGGAATTTCGAGGCCTCGGCGAACTTGGGCCAGTCTTTGGCGGCGACCTTCATAATGACGTCGACGCCGTAGGCATGGGCTTCGGCCGCGGCGAGAACGGGATTGGCCGGTTCCATATACGCAGGGGCCTTGAGCCCACGAACATATTGCGAGCCGTTCGAGTTTACCCAGGGGGCGTTGGAAGCCGACGCCATATTCATACGGTATTGGACCCCGGGGCTGGGAAGCTTGCTGACAGCGGGTAACGGTTTGGCACAGGCCCCGGCCGCTTTCCAGGCGTCGAGGGCTTCCGGGGCGACGTAGACACATTCAATGCCGAGGGATTTCAATTGCGGCGCCGTGGAGGGCGGCGCGTCGGTAAACAGACTGATGAGGGCGAGAGCTACCATTTAGAGAGCCGTCTGCCGAAGGTCGATTTTCTTCTTGTCATACTCGCCGAGGCCGAGGGTGGCGGCGTATTCGATGTGGCCGGGTTCGCGAATGAACCGGTTGAAGTTCGGCCCTGATTTGCGCTCTCCGGCCTTAATCAAATGCTGCGGAGAACGGTCCCACACGCTGACGGCACCTTTCAGTTTGCGCTGGTCTTCGATGATGTCGAGCAGGATGCGGTCCATGGCGACGGGGTCGGTCCCGAACATCATTTTCGCGGGATAGAAACGGAACTCTTTGCTGGGCGAAAAAGGCCCGCCGTGCCAAACGCCTTTGAGGCCGTCCATGACGTGGAGCACGGTGCGCGAACGCACCGGTTCGACGGTGGCGAGCTTACCGATGAACGAGAAGGTGTTGGTCTTTTCGAAGCGGTGCGAGCGGGCGACGTTGTGGAAGTTGCCGTAGGCGATGTTTTTCAGGCAGCCGGTGACGCCGGAGGCGCCGTGATCCTTCATGTTCGGGATGTTGATGAGCTTGGTGAAACTCTCGGAGACTTGGCGAATGATGTTGGAGCGCGTATCTTCTTCACCGAAGAAATCGACTTCGACATAGGTCTTGGCATCGTAGCCGTTGAGCGCATCGCGGAGGGCGGATGCCGCCAAAATGTTAACTCCGGCGGGGACATACTTCTGATAACCGACCGAGTCCATTTGATCCTGGAAGCGTTCGTAGATCCAGATATTGGTGGGCTTCACGCCGGTGAGGATCAGTTGGCGAACGGTTTCGGCGACGACGACGGGGTGGGAGCAGATGGCGGGGGCGCCCGAGCAGTTGACCTTGAGCCCAACGACATCCTTCGGTTCGACAAAGCGTCGCCAGGCGGTGCGGACATCCTTTTCCCCGGTAAGGGAGAGCATGCCGCGGCTCATCATTTCTTGCACGGTCGGGACGTCAACGGCCTCGGTCGAGACGTCGATCGACTTGGGCGCATGGACGGAGGCGACCCGACCGCGGAAGGCCCCGGGCATGCCGGGTTGGGCCCAGGCTTGATAGGCCGACCGGACCCGATACTGCGGCAGATCCGGGTTGGTGGCCGCCAGAGCGGCACCGGCGGCGAGGGGGGAAAGCGTCAAAAAGCGTCGGCGTCGCATACAATGCAACGTAGCATGAACAATCCGACCAAATCACGCCGAAATTTGCTGACGGCCGCCGCTGGCATCGCCGGAGCCGCCGCCGCGCAGGCCCAAACGCCCGGGAAACCGGAGAAGAAAGTGCACTACAAGGGTGCCAAGCCGAAGACGACACCGCTGTTCAACGGGGCTGTTTCGTTCGGGAATTTGCTCTTTATTGCAGGAAAAGGCGCCCATTTTGAAGGCGACATCAAGGCGCATACCAAGCACGTGCTGGACGAAGTGGAGAAAGAGTTGATCAACGCCGGGTCGAGCATGAACAAAGTTCTGAAGTGCAATGTTTACTTGAATGATCTGAAAGACTACGTCGGGATGAACGACATGTTCAAGGGCCGGTTTGGCGAGGAACCACCGGTGCGGACGACGATTGCGGCGGCTGGTGGAATCCCGGGGAATTCGCTCGTTGAAATCGACGTCATCGCCTACATCTAGAAACCATAGAGGCGCTCGGCGCGAATGTAGTCGGCCACCGCGGGGGGAAGCTCAGTCGGCATCTCCCCGCGGGCGAGTTCGGCGCGGATGCGGGTGGACGAGACGTCGAGTTCGAGAGTTTCGAGCGGGAGGACGCGGGCGCCCGGAGGCACGGCGTAGGCGCTGCCCGGGCGGGAGACAACGATGAAGGTAACCAACGCCACGACATCCTGCCAGCGGTGCCAGAGGGTTATTTCGGCGAAGGCGTCGGCCCCGATGAGAAAGAACCATTCGTCGCCTGAGGGGAGCAGACGTTCCAGGGTCAGGATGGAATAGCTTTTTTCGTTGGCCTGTTCGATGTCGGAGACGGCGAAATCGGGTCTGCCGGCGCAAGCGAGTTGGGCCATGCGGAGGCGATGGCGGAAGGGGGTACGACCGGCTTTGTGGGGCGGCACGGCGTTGGGGACGAAGAGGACTTGGGCAAGGGCGAATTGCTGGGCGACCTCGCGGGCAACGACCAGGTGAGCGGAGTGGATGGGGTCGAACGTACCCCCGAAAATCGCGACGCGCATGGGCTAGAAGCTAAACCCAACGAGGATGTCGACTTGGTTGGTACCGGTGAGAAAGCCACGGCCGGTGCGACGCTCGTTATAGCGGGTGTAGCGGAGTTCAGGGCCGATGCGCAGCTTGGGAAGCTTGATTTCCACGCCTCCGCCAGCAACAATTCCTTTCCGGTTGTCGAGGCCCGGGATGTCGGTGAGCCGTTGAAAAACGAACCCTCCGCTTATCGTTGGACGCACCAGAATGCCGGGGAAACGATATTTGCCCAGCAGGGGGAACTCAAAGGAGCCGACGTTGTTGCCCCGGCGGTACAAGGCATTGAGTTCGACGCCGATCCCAGCGGGCAGCAGGAGTTCAAACATTGGGCCGACGACGAAGTCTCCTTTGCGCAGCGATGTCAGATTGCCATCGATGAGTTTGGTGGCATCAATAGCCGGAAACCCGCCCTTCATACCGACACCGATATGCTGGGCAGGAAGAAGGGTCGCCCAAAGGAGGAAGAGGGGGAGGAGGCGAAGCATCTTTTTATTGTACGGTTCATTGCAGGGCGACGGTACCGAATCGGGAACTTCCTACGGAACAAACCGGGGAGAGCCCTAGCGATTCTGGGCCACCTCTCTATGTGATTCTTCATCTACTCTGGAGACCGTCCCAAGCCGCGGACCCGGCGGCCGAACAGCAGCTCCAACTGGCGCGGATGCTATCCTACGCCACGCGGGAGACCCGTTTTTATCGCGAATACGGCTCGGCAAAAGCTTTATCCGAACTGCCGCGGATAGAGTTGCTCGACTACCTTCGGCACCCCGAGGGCTTCGATGTGAAATCGGCGCCTCCGCACCCGCGCCAGGATTTGGCCTACCCCGTCGGCCGTCCTCCGCGGACCGCTGTGCTGGGCCAGGAAATCACCGGAGGGATTCGCGTCCGACGCTTCCATTCCTACCGCAGCACCCGACTGGCGGAGTTCGCCCCGGCGGCGTTGGCGGCACCGTCGGATACCATTCGAGCGCTCGCCCATAGCATCAAGGAAGGCGAGATCCAATGGAAGCCGCTACGGCAGGCGCTGATTGTCTTCAACGACGTCGTGCGCGGGTCCTTGACGGAAGAAGATCGGGACTATTTTTGGAAGGTCTTTCAGGTTCCCGTGTTTGAGCAATTCCGCGGCTTTGCGGGCGAACTCCTCGCCCAGGAGTGCGAGGCTCATGAAGGAATGCACCTGCAACAGCAGAACGTGATCGTCGAAACAGAACCCGACGGGCAATTGCTATTTAGTTTCCTCCGCAATCCGCGCACGCCGTTGTTCCGCATGGCGACTAATTTGACTGGACGGCTCGCGGTTGGGCCCTGTGATTGTGGAGCGACGACGCCTCGGCTGCTCGACGTTCGACGAAGGACGGCAACTCCGGCTTCGCACCGTGACTTGGCGGTGGTAAACTTGGAAATGTGATGTGCCTTGAGCGCATGTGGCGGAATTGGCAGACGCCCCGGATTTAGGTTCCGGTACTCGCAAGGGTGTGGAGGTTCAAGTCCTCTCATGCGCACCACTAGAAACTCTCAACGGACTTAAGTACTCTAATGAACATGAAACATTGGTTTTCCAAGCTTGCTGTGCTCGCGCTTGTCGCGCTTCCCTTGGCCGCTGAAACTGGACATTTGCGGATTCGCTCCTCGCCTGTCGGCGCTGGCCTGTTTGTCGACGGCAAGTATGTCGGACCGGCGGGTCGCTTCTCCGTTCCGGAGAAATGGCCGGTTGAGGCGGGTTCTCACGAGATCACGCTGAAGGATCCGCGATACGAGGACTTCACCGCGAAGGTGGACGTCAAGAGCGGGAAGACAACCAAACTACGCGCAAAATTGAAGAAGTTGGAAGAGCCGAAGGGTCCTTTCGGGCGTCTCCGATTAAAGGGCGGCGAGCCGGAGTCGTTCTGGTCGGTAGCGCAGGGCGATACGGGTCCTTTCTATCTTAACGGCAAGTACATGGGCCACGTGGATGAATTGAACGACATCGGCGGCGGCTTGCTGGTTCCGGCGGGAACGTACGAACTGATGGTGGAAAGCCAACTGTTCGGAACCATTAAGAAGAGCGTGACTATTGTGGCCGGCAAACTGAACGCCGTTCCGTACGGCGGCAAGAAAGAGCAGTAGTTCTCCAGGTAGGGAAAACGGCGCGCGGGTCGATATCGGCTAGCGCGCCCTTTTTATTTACGGGCGGGAGAGATCTACCCCGATCTTCTTCATTTCTTCGGCATAGTATCGACGTTGTAGAAGTTCGAACTCTTCGCTGCCTTCGAGGATCTCTCGTTTCTGCTTCCGGACTTTATCCCGCGCCGCCTTATCCACTTTGTCTTCGGCGAGCAGGAGTTCCATGAATCCCTTCACGATCTCCAGGCGGATATCGTTTTCCGGCTTCTTGAGTCGGAACTCGCGGGATTTACGGAAGACCGCGATCAACTTGTGAGAGATGTCGGTGATTTTGTCGCGCGAGAGTTTCATCGCGTCACCGGTATCCCGGCCCGAGGCGCGAATCACTTTTCGTTCGGCGATCAATTGATTCTTGATCTTGCGGAACATGTCGGAGTAGCCGATCTGGTTCTCCCGCATGTAGTTCGCATACTGTTCGAGAATGTCGCGAACCTCGTCATTGAGACGGTCTTCGGTGGACAGTTCCGTCACGATCAGCTCGCTGATTTCGACTGAACCCTTGGTGGGATCCCCTACTTCGACGTACATCGGGTTGATCCGCTTGATCAGTTGGCGGGAGAGATACTCGATTAGTTCCTTCGGGAGAAGCATTGTAGTGTCAGCGACGAGTGTACCAAACGGCTAGCGAAGGCCGGGCAGATATCGCCACCGGGTGGTGCGACGATAGGCTTCGTAGGCTTGGGAAGCCAGCGCAGACTCCTCGTGGGAAAGGCGCAGTTCGGAGCCGGCGAGGTAGAGCGCGACGGCGGCGAGGGTACGCCAACCTGCGGCGGCGAGGGCGGCGGTCGCGACGAGCAGCAGCAGAAAGGCCAAGTACATGGGATGGCGCACGAGGGCGAAGGGGCCGCGGGTGATGAGCCCACCGGAGCGGCCGGCGGCGATGGTGGCGGCATACAGGATCGCCCCGCATGGCGCCAGGGCCAGCGCCACGCAGAGTTCGAACGGGGAGGGGGCCAGCGGCCCGGAGGGCAGGAAGGCAGTGATGGCGAGCACGCCGGCGATCTGCAACAGCATGCCCGGAAAGTGATGATGCGAGGGGGCCGGCTGACGAGTGGGGAGCGCGCTCCAGACGGCCCCGACGGCGACTAGGGCCCAGGAGAGCAGATAAGCCGCGAAGGCGACCAGCCGAAGTGAGATCATCCGTCCTCCAGTGTAGTCCGGAGCCCGTATGCTAGTGACTAATGATCTTCGTTGCACTGGCTATTCTGGGGACCGTTGTTTTGGGGTTCTACCGGCTGCGCATATGGCTGGGCCGCTTTCGGGAGGAGAATACCCGCCTGGCCGTGCGCCATTCCGATGAGCTCAAAGAGGTGCAGGCGCGGGTGAAAGATTTGCAATGGCAGGTGGACCTTTGGGAGCAGCGGATGGCGCGCTGGGACGATCCGCGGCGCATGATCTGGCCTGAGCCGGTGCCGCTGGATCGACGGCTGGAGGACTTGGCCGAGGTGGCGGCGCGTCCTATGGTGCCCGTGTCGGAAGAGCTGCGGGCGTTCCTCGCCGCGGTCCAGCCGCCTGATGCGGCCTCGGTTGCCTATCTCGCCGAGCATCGGGAGCGGTTGGCGTTCACCCTCGCCCAGGTTCCGCCGGGGGGCCAGCGGGCGCTGGAACTCGGCACTTATGGGGTGATGGCGGCGGCGGTGAATCGGGTATTGGGCTACGGTACCGTGGAGGGTGCCGACCAGTCGGATGCGGGGAAAATGCAGGTGGCGATCGCTGGGCAAGCGCCGTTCGTGTTGCCGATGCATTCCTTCGATGCAGAGGGTGATCGGTTCCCCTACCCGGACGATTCGTTCGACCTCGTCCTGGCGTGCGAGATCATCGAACACTTTGTCACCGACCCGATGCACTGCCTGCTGGAATGCCGACGGGTGCTTCGCGACGGTGGCACGTTGCTACTCACGACCCCGAACATCGCCAGCTACACCGCCATCGGGCGCGTGTTGCAGGGTAGCGAGCATCCGAACCTTTTCCCGCAGTATTCGCGGGAAGCCTCGCACCGACCCCACGTGCACGAATACGCGCCGTACGAACTGGCGACGCTGTTACAGGATGCCGGGTTTGCATTAGAACGCATCGCGACCCGGCGGGCAAACAACTTCAACAGCGTCGAATGGGTAACCCCGCTGCTCGAAAAGTTCCGCTTCCCTACCCTGCTGCGCGGCGAGCAACTGTTTGTAGTCGCCGTCAAACGGGCCGCGAGCCCAACGGTCCGCTACCCCGCCTACCTTTACGAAGCGGCGGAACCGGGAACGGATTAAGATAATGTCTGCAACTCTATGAAGACTTCAGCGATTCAGAAAACCGACTGGCAGGGCGTGTTCGCCGTCCCGCCGTTGGCCCGCCACCGCGATGCCGCCCGATCGATCAACTGGGAGGCCAGCAGCAAGATCGCCGCCCACATTCACGGAGGTGGCGTGACGCGCCTGCTTTACGGCGGGAACGCGTTTCTTTATCACATCACCTTGGCCGAGTACGAAGCGCTGCTCGATTGGCTCTCGTCGCTCGACGACGCCCTGTGGGCAATCCCGTCGGCCGGGCCGAGCTTTGGCCGGTTGATGGACCAAGCGCCGATGCTGCGGCGCTCCAAGTTCCCCACCGTAATGCATCTACCCTGCGGCGACCCGCGCGACGCCAAGGGCCTCGAAACGGGCCTGACGGACTTCGCCAACGCCTGCGGGCTGCCGCTGATTCTTTACTTGAAGGAAGAAAACAATTTCGGCGCCGATAAGCTGGCGGGGCTGGATGCCTTGGCGCGGATGGTGGATAAAGGCCTTTGCGTCGGCATTAAGTACGCTGTCGTCCGGCAGAATCCCAGCGTCGACGCCTATCTGACGGCGCTGCTGGAACGGGTCGACAAATCGATCGTCATTAGCGGCATCGGCGAGCGGCCAGCAATCGTTCATCTGCAGCAGTTCCAGTTGCCGGGTTACACGACCGGCAGCGGATGTATCGGATCGGCCTTTACGCAACAAATGTTCGAACTCTGCCAGGCTGGCGATTGGGCCGCCGCGGCGGCGCTGCGAGAGCGATTTCTCGCGCTCGAAGACATTCGCGACGCGCTGGGCCCGGCCCGCGTACTGCACGCGGCGACGACGGCGGCAGGCATCGCCGAGGCCGGGGCCATCCCGCCGTTCCTGACCGAACTCTCCGCGGAGCAGGAAGCGGGATTGCCCGCCGCTGTGGCCTCCCTGCTCGCGTGATACGCTTTGGGGCGATGCGTATTTTCGTACTCGCCCTGATCGCCAGCGCCCTTGCGGCGCAAGATGTGAAACTGTGGCCGAATGGATCGGCCGAACCCGAGGTGTCGCTGCCGTCGGACGACCCCCGCTACCCGAAGAAATTCACGGTGGTGCATCAGCCGTCGATCTATCCGTTCCTGCCGCCGAAGGGCACCGCGACCGGAGTGGCACTGATCATCGCGCCCGGTGGCGGACACTCCCAACTCGTCATCGATAAAGAAGGCTGGGACATCGCCAAGTGGGCCAACGCCCACGGCATGGCCGCGTTCGTGCTGAAGTACCGCCTGGCACGCGCGCCGGGCTCGAAATACACCGTCGAGCACGACGCGCTGGCCGACGCCGTCAAAGCCGTGGCGGTCGTCCGCGAGCGCGCCGCCGAATGGGGCGTTAACCCAGCGCGCATCGGCTTCATGGGGTTTTCCGCAGGCGGTGCCGTGGCCGCGCTGCTCGAATCCCGCGTACCGATGACTCCAGCGGAGCGTCCGGATTTCAACATCATCGTCTACCCCGGCTGGGCTCCAAACCAAGTGCCCGCCCCGCCCAAAGATGCTCCACCGGCGTTTCTCGTCTGCGCCGACAACGACCCGTCGCACGTCGTGACGACGGTGAACTACTACCTCGCCCTGCAAAAGGCGGGCGTTTCGACCGAAATGCACATCTACTCCTCCGGCGCCCATGGCTTCGGCATGAAGGCTTCGGCGATGCCGGTGGCCACCTGGCCGCAACGGGTGCTGGAATGGATGGGCGATCGGAAACTGGATAAATAAGCTTATGTTGCGTAGAACTCTTCTCGCGGCTCCCGCCGCCCTCTCCGCTCTGGCCGCCCCGGCTGGAACGCCGGTCATCGATACCCACATCCACCTGTTCGACCCCCGGCGCCCGCAAGGCATCCCGTGGCCGAAGCCGGAAAACAAGGTGCTCTATCAACCCGCCCTGCCGGACCGGTACCGGAAGCTGGCCGAGCCGCACGGCATTATCGGCGCGGTGATGGTGGAGTGTAGTCCGCTCGTCGAGGACAACCAATGGGTCCTCGATGTGATTGCCAAAGAGCCGGTGATGGTGGGGATGATCGGCAACATCGAGCCGGGCACGCCGGAGTTTGCCGGCCAGTTCGATCGGCTGCGGAAGAACCCGCTGTTTCTCGGCATCCGGTACGGCAACCTGTGGGGCCGCGATTTTCACGGTGGCGTGGGCAAGCCGGCGGTGATCGCCGATATCAAGCGGCTCGCCGCCGCGGGCTTGACGATGGACAGCGCGAACCCGACGCCGCAGCTGGTCGCCGACTTCCTGCGGCTGACCGACGCGGTGCCGAAGCTCCGGCTGGTGGTCGATCATCTGCCGCAGATTGAACCCCCGGCCGATCTGGCCGAGTTGGCCAAACGCCCGCAGGTGTTCATCAAAATCTCCGAGGTGCTGCGCAAAGCCGACGACAAGGTGCCGATGGATCTCGGCTTCTACAAAGCGCGTCTGGACCAGTTGACCGGCCTGTTCGGCCCCGATCGGATCCTGTTTGGCAGCGACTGGCCGAACAGCGATAACTGGGCGCCTTACGATCAGGTCTTCGCCATTGTGAAGCAGTATTTCGCCGGAAAGACGCCGGAGGCCAACGCGAAATACTTCGCGCGGAACTCGAAAGCGGCCTATGGGTGGAAGCCCCGGACCGCGGCTCAGAAAGCGATCTAAAAATCATCAGCAACGCGGGGCAAAGAAGTTACGTCTCTTGAGTGCAGGTACCCCCTATGCTACGCCCCGTATTGGTCTTTTCGTTGGTTCCGGCGCTCCTTTCCGCACAAACGGAACAGGAAACACCTGTGTTTCGCAGCGAGGTCGCTCTCGTCCGCGTCGACGTTCAGGTGCTCGACCGGAACGCCCGGCCGCTGATGAATTTGCAGCGGGAAGATTTTGTGCTGCGCGATGAAGGCAAGGTGCAGCCGATCCTGAACTTCGCCAGCGAGAAGATGCCGATCGATATTCTGTTTCTGCTCGACGTCAGCGGCAGCATGCGGCCGCACGTGGAGCGGATCGCGCACGCTTCGCGACAGTCCCTCGACGTGCTGGGGCAGGACGACCGCATCGGGATTATGGTTTTCGATCGGCAGACGCGCGTTCGATTGCCGTTCAAGAACGTCGGCGATACGATCTATCGGGAGTTTGATCAAGTGTTGAACCGCGAGAGCTTCAACGGCGGCACCGACATTACCCGCGGGATGCTGGACGCAGCCGACTACGTGCGGCGGAACGCCCGCAAGGACGCGCGGCACGCGATCATCATTTTGACCGACGACCAGACCGAATTCGACCGCGATGACGAGCGGGTGGAGCAGTCTCTGCTGCGGGCCGATGCCGTGATGAGCGCGCTGTTGGCTCCGGATGCGATTGGGCGGCGGAGCGGCGGCTATCCCGGACCACAAGGCGGTGGAATCCCCGGCGGCCGCACCGGGCGCCGCGGCGGCGGTTGGGGAGACTTGGGAACGATCATCCTGGGAGGCGGCGGCTACCCTGGCGGCGGCGGGGGGCGTTATCCGGGCGGAGGAGGAGGCGGCGGGGTGAGCGTCGGGCGGACCCGTTCGGCCGGGACGGCGGAGATCGCCCGGGCCTCCGGCGGCGACAGTTACCAGGTGGACGATGCTTCCGCGTTGGAGACGACGCTATCGCGTTTACGGCAGAGGTATGCGTTGTACTTCAACCTGCCGACCGGCGCGCGGCAGGGCCAGGAGCGGCGTGTGAGCGTCGCCTTGACCGGTCCGGCGGCACAACGGTATGCCGGGGCCGAATTGCGCCATCGGCCGACTTACCTGGCCCCGGCGGATAGCCACAGTGACCCGAATGTTACGGTGATCTCGGACGCGAAGACCGAACCGGCGGTGAATAGGGAAGATCGGCCGGTGTATCGGCGCCGTCCGGCGGGCGATGGAACCGGAGGTGGCCGCGGTCCAAACCCGCAGGTCGGTTCAGCCGAAAAGCCTGCATCACCCGTAGTCGTAGAGCAACCGAGTGTGGAGCGGCCGACGGGCGGATGGCGAAAGGCGGAGGCGGGAGACAAACCGGCTCCGGTTGAGCCGACGGCAAAGGAACCGGCTCCCGCCTCCGAGACGCCGCCCCCCGCGCTGGCGAAAAAGGGCGGATGGCGAAAAGTGACCGATCCCGAACCGCCGGCCCCGCCGAAGCCGTAGGCCGCTGGGGGCCGTGTGCCGGTACCGGGTTGCTCCATCTTGCCACCGATTTGGCTCCGGCGGACAGACACGGCGGCCCTTCAGTAGGGAATGGGACCGGCGGGCCACCGTTGAAACGCGCAGGCCGGTTCGGCGTCTACCACCCGTGGAGCGGCCGCCGGGCGGATGGCGGAGGCCAGCGATAAACCTGCTCCGGTTGAGCCGTCGGAGAAAGGACCGGCTCCCGCCTCCGAGACGCCGCCCCTCCCGCGCCGGCGAAAAAGGGCGGGTGGCGAAAAATGATCGATCCCGAGCCATCGGCGCCGCCGAAGTCGCAGGTCGCTGGGGCCGGTGCTGAATTGCGCCGTGCCGCCACCAACTTGGCTCCGGCGGAGAGAGAGGGTGGCCCTCGATCTCGGACGCGAAGATCGGTGGATGCATCGGCAACCTTCAGTGGAGAATGGGACCGGGGGGCCACCGTTGCAATGCGCAGGTCGGTTCGGCGTCTACCACCCGTGGAGCGGCCGACGGGCAGATGGCGGAGGCCGGAGATAAATCCGCTCCAGTAAAGTCGTCGAAGAAGGAACGAGGCGGCGGTGTGCCTTATGAGCTTAGGGCGCCGGTTGCGTGGCGATGAAAAGATTCTGGTCGATCGGTTGCCCGTTCACCGAAACCTTCAGCGCCAAGTCGCCGACGGCATCCGCGGGAACCCGGACGTTGAACTGATAGACGCCCACCAAACCGCCCGCCAAACCAGCATAAATCACTTCGCCGTTCGTCTCCCCGAAGGCAAACTCAACCGGTGCGGTGATCGTCGCCGCCGCTTCCACCACCCGGCCCGCAATCGGCACCGTGATCGGATTCACCGGGCCGAACCCGACGCCATAAAATAGCAGAATTTCGTTCGGACGGGCCGGCGAATCGGCGCGCACAAACGTGCCATCGGCGGAGTGGACGCTCGCCACGAACTGCTTATCGCCCACCATAAAGCTGGGCGGCGCGAGTAGACCCGCGGCGAACGGACGCATTTCAAGGGAAAAAGCTGCGCTTGCTTGGTTCCGATAAGTGACGACGATCGGCGCCGCGCTCCCGGTGGGCAGATCGCCCGGGAGTTGCACGTTGAGCTGGGTTTTGCTTACGAAATTAACAAACGCCGGGCGACCGTTCACTGTGACGCTGACGTTCTCAAGGGTCGTTGGCGCAGCCCCAGCGACGAAGTCCGAGGTCGTCCATCCCCGGCTGACATCGCCCGCCAGATTCGAGCCGTAGATCTCGATAAACGAGCCCGGAGCGGCATAGGGAAAGCCCCCGAAGTTACCCGCCGAGACAATGCCGCCGGCCGAGATCACCGGTACCGGGGTCTCGTCGAGGATGGTGATCGAACGGACGAAAACGACGTTGGAATCGGTGACGGTCTGGCCGGAGCGGTAGTTCAGCAGCGGAATATCGGTCAACTCATTCGCATTCAAACGATAGACGGGCGTTGCGGCGATACGGTCCATATTGCCGATGCCGTTGACCACGCGGCCAAACACCGTGAAGCCCCCATTCTGGTTGTTGAGGTTCCCCGAGTTGTCGGCGAGGTTGAAGAACCATTGGTTGGTCGCACTGTTCGGGTTGTTGCCCAGCTTGGCCATGGCGATGGTGCCGCGCGAGTTCGACGTTCGAAATTCGTTTCTAACGGGCGGATCGGCCGGCAGAGCCCGGAAGCTACCCCCGCTAAAGCCGAAGCCGCCGCCCTGGATGATGAACCCAGGCACGGAGCGGTGGAAAACGGAGTTGTTGAAGGTACCTTTGTTCACGTAGTTCAGAAAGTTCTGGACTGTGGCGGGGGCGCTACCAGACAGAAGCAGCACGTCGATTTCGCCCAACGATGTATTGAACCGAACCGTCGGGCCAGTCGCCGTCTGAGCGAACAAGCCAACGGAGCCGAGAACGAGGGCGCAAACCAAACGAATCTTCATATGACTCTATTCTACCGCCTCCGGCAAGCCCTGCAAAAAACGCGATTTACCTTGATTAAGCACAATAGCTGGTTGCGATCGTCGAACCCAGCAGGAACCGGGCGACTTGAGCCGGAGCGTCCGAGCGGAGCGCACAGGACTGCCGGGCCGAACGACCTTCCACCGTCACCTGACCCGCATGCCGGTGGATGCGGTACACCGCGTCCGCCCCGCTATCGGCCTGCAGCGAATCGAGCGGCCAGTCGGAGTTCGCGATCATCCGAATGCCCCCGGGCGCACCCGTGAGAATCGTCCAGTTCGTGCCGTCGGGATTGCTCTCGGCGGTCGCCAGGATGGATTCGGCATTTGTTAGAAACGCGCTCACAATTTACCTTCTCGACCGGAATCGAACGAGTTTGAGCGTATAATTGCCCCATGCGGCTGAGCATTTTGGCATTGGCGCTGGTCCTGCGCCTGGGCGCGGCGGAGCGGAAGTTTCCGGCCGGGGTCTACGAAGACGATCGGATTCAGATCAAAGCCACCGTCTACCCGGACCGTGCCGACGTCCAACGTCTGCTCGGCAGTGATTTCGACGGCTCGGTGATCGTCGTCGAATTGACCGTCACCCCATTGGGCGACGAACCGCTCGACATCCAACGGGAGCACTTTCAGCTTTTCTCCACGAAGGATGCGCAACGGTCGCCGCCCTTTCATCCGACCCAACTCGCCGGGCGCGGCGCTCTGGTCGTCAACGTGCCCGAGGCGAGCGTCACCTACGTTGGCAACAATCCCACCGGACCACGCATCGGCGGCATGTCGATCCCCACCCGGAAGAAGAAGGGCGGCGAAGCGACCGCCGAACCCAAAGCCCCCGAAAAGAAAGAGGGGATGACGGACTCGAAGGAAGACCCGGTTCTCGCCACCCTCCGCGAGAAAGTATTCCCGGAAGGCAAAACCGTGAAGCCATTCAGCGGTTTGCTCTATTTCGGCTTCGACGGCAAACAAAAAGCAAAGGATTTGGAGTTGTTCTACCGCGGACCCGCAGGAAAGTTCGCCGTACGGTTTAAAAACTAATGCATATCTCGGAACTCGATACCCCCGCTCTCATCATTGATCTCGACATCATGGACCGCAATCTCCTACGAATGTCGAAGTACGCAGCCGACCACGGCCTGCGACTGCGGCCACACACGAAAACCCATAAGATCCCCGCCCTGGGTCGCCGTCAGTTGGAGCTCGGTGCCGCCGGTCTCACGGTCGCCAAAGTCAGCGAAGCAGAGGTCATGCTCGCTTCCGGCGTCAAAGACCTGCTGATCGCTTACCCCTTATTTGGGGCAAAAAAGTGGCCCCGGGTGGCCGAAGTCGCAAAAAAGACCCGTCTGACCGTCTCGGTCGACAGCTATGAGGTCGCCGAGCCCTTACTTTCTACAGGAGTAGAATTTCTGGTCGAAATGGACGTGGGTCTCGGCCGCGTCGGCGTCCGTCCCGAAGAGGTCATCCCCCTCGCCAAGCGGCTCGGTAAGCAACTCCGGGGCTTGGCCTTCTACCCGGGACATCTCAAGGCGGAAGATCCCGCCGGAATACTACAAGTATCGAAATTGATCGGACAAGTGACCCGCGAAGCCGCCGCCGCCGGCCTCGATTTCCAACTCGTCAGCGGAGGGTCGACTCCCACCATGTGGCACTCCCATGAAATCGATGGAATGACGGAGATGCGCCCGGGAACCTACATCTTTAACGACAGGAACACAATCGCCAGCGGCGCTTGCGGGGCGGAAGACTGTGCCGCGAACATCCTCTGCACCGTTGTTTCTACTAGCGTAGAAGATCAGATGATCATGGACGGTGGATCCAAAACTTTCACGAGCGACCAGACAGCGGCCGGCGGATACGGCGAAATCGTCGGGTCTCCAGAAGCTTGCTTCTTCAAGATGAACGAAGAGCACGGATACGTAAAGCGGAACGGAGCAAAGTTTAGAGTGGGGGATCGGGTGCGGGTTCTGATGAACCACGTGTGCGTGACCGTGAATATGGAGGAGAGAATCTACGGAATACGAGGCGAGGAAGTGGTGGAGACTTGGGAGGTTGAGGGGCGGGGCAAGCTGCTGTAGCAGCCAGCCCCACCCCTGGGGAAACTACATCTTCACGGAATCGATGTGGACGGAGCCGTCCGTGATCTTGCCGGTGATGGTGACCTTCTGGCCGAGGTGAGCGGCAACGGCATCGCCGTTGTGGATCGGGACAACCTTACCGTCTTCGGTCACGAACACGGCGGCGGAACCACCCTTGACGCAACCCTTAACGCAGGCCATGGACTTTTCGGAAGCATCGGCATGCTTCGCGCCGCACTTGGCGTCGGAAACGGTACCCTTCCAAGTTTCGGCGAAAGCGGCCACCGAGCAGAGAGCCAGACACAGAGTAAACTTTTTCATTGAAATATAATCCTCCCTGGATTGTGGGCCCCGGTTTGGTTGCCGATGTACCCAAACTGAGCATACTGTAAACGAAGAGCTCAAGCAAGAGCCCCCCCTAATCTGAAGATAAGCCGGAACGGATCAATCGGATTGACCCGCCGGATTGACCCGCCGGATTGACCCGCCGGATTGACCGGCCCAACGTAGAGATGTCAATCGTCGGCCCACCGTTGCCGATTTTTCCATCGATGCGCCGTTTTGTGGCGGTGGCCCCGGCGCCCGTCAAAGGGAATTCGTTCGTGATCAAGTTGTTCGATGTCGACGCCGTCACCCGGGCGTTGGTGGCCGACGGCAATCGAACGGTCACGCCGCCATTCTAGGTGCTGACGCGCAGATCGCTCAGCAGACGACTCTTCACCGTCAACTCGATGCCCCCATTAGTGGTCGTAAACCGTTGCGTCTTGTCAGCCGGGGTCTCGGCCAACGTCGCCACAATCGAGCCGTTCGAAGTCGACGTATCGAGCGATCCAAACGCCTCATCCACGCTGATCCTGCCGTTCGAAGTCCGCTAGGTCACCGAACCGCTGACGGTCCGAATTTTAATCGATCCATTCGATGTCGACAGGTCCAAGTTGCCCTTATGCTGACCAATGCGCACCGCGCCATTCGACGTTTGAATCTTCGCCGGCCCTTCTCGTCCGTCCACCCGAGCGGAACCGTTGGAGGAAGTGATCCGCTCGAGTTGCACGCAACGCGGGAGGCGAATCACGTAGTGAGCCCCGGTGTTCCCGCGCCGCGCCATCGGCGGCACCGTTCGTACGATCACCGAGTCGGCGCTCACCGCACTGCCATCGATCCGAACTTCCTTCAGTTGCTCTTTTGTATTGGCGAACTTCGTCCCGTGGATCTCCACCGATTCCTGATCCCAACCGGTGATCTCCACCGAGCCGTTGTAGTTCTCGATCAGGAGCCGACCGACCGACAGCAGCGGAAAGTTCATCTGGAACTCCTCCTGCTCGCGCGGCCCCGGGGCCATCTCTTCAATGTCGCATCCCGCCAGGAAAAGAACGAAAGGGGCAAGTCGAAACAATCGCATGCGACCAGATACGCAGCACAGCCCGAAAAGTTCCCGCTGTTACAAGGTGGCGAAGCGGGCGAGCGTTTCGGCGGTCCAACTCGGCTGATCCAGAACGTCCAGATGGCGGACTTTTTCGTAGGCCTTGCGGACCGTGCCGCTATCCAAGCGCCGTCCACCGCCGTCGATCATGCCGGCTAAAGTCACCTTGCGCAGACCCATCTGCGCGGTCACTTCCGGCAGATCGGTTGCGTTTAGCAGGCCGGGCACAAAGTTAGAAAACGCATGACCATAGTTCTCGGTCTCGACCAGACTATGGAAACTGACGAGGCCGCCGGCTAGGTAAACGCGGGTGATCTGAGGGGTCAGGGCAGCGGCAAACTGCGCCACCACCGTCATGCGCCCTTGCGCGGCCACCACGATCGGTCGGGAACCAAGCACCGGATGCTGCTTCAGCCCGCGGACCAGCGCGAGCACATCGCTGACCCGCTGCCCGAGCAGCGGCTTGCCGAGGATCAACGACGCCCAGGCATACTCCTCTTCCTCGTTGTGGCGCCGCGTGTAACGGGGGTTGCCCGGTCCTATCTCGCCCTGTAGATCCCCGATGCCGCGCAGATCCGGCACGCAAACGGCAAAGCCCTGCCGAGCCAGGGTCTGGCACAGTTCGTCTTCGTGCCAAGCGGTGTTGCGTCCGCCCCCTTCAAGCAGCACCAACAACGGGCGATTGTTGCGGTATGGCCGAGCCTGGAATACCCAAGCCGGTAAATACACCGCCGGCGCCGACTGCACTTCAACGGCTTCAATCGTCACGCCCCGGCCCGGCAAAGTCTTCAGCACCTGCATCGGCCCGTAGGACGTTCGCTCGAGTTGCAACAGCCGTTCGAGCGGTTCCTGACGCGGCCGCGGCGGTCGTTTGAGGTGCATCGAAAAAGGCGTCTGCGATTGCAGCGACTTGACCACGTTGCCCGAATCGGTACACTGCAGCGCTTCGGGCGTCTCCAATTTGGTAGGAGGCTCTTCGGTCACCGGACGAGCCTCGGGCTTCATCCAGCGCAGGAACCAGTTATAGATCTGCAGCCGACTGTCGTACTCGAGCGAATGCGGCAGGGCCGTGCCGCCCCAGGCGAGATGATCGGCCTTGCCCACAGTGCTATATAGCTTTTTGAGATGCTGGAACTCTTCCCATCCGCTGGTTAAATAGTGAGGGCTGTAGGTGCCGAAAAAGTCTTTGTCACTCACACTGATCAGCAGCGGCTTGGGCGCGAACGGGTAGAGGGTATCCCAGCGGTCGAACGCCAACGGACCCGCCCCAACCAGGTTCTGTTCGGCGTCGTCGGTAGAACCGGGTGCCTCGAAATTCGCGCATGCGAAGTTTTCGGTGTTCGCGCTGGCCAGCGCCGCACAGGAAAGCCGATCATCCACCGCCATCAGGAACATGGCGATGGTGCCGCCGCCCGATTGCCCCGTCGTCGCCACGTTGCGCCGGTCGACGTAGGGCAGCGAAAGCAGGTAGTCGAGCGAACGAACGGCGTCCCATGTTTGCAGCCGGGTCACCGTATCGCCGGTCAGCAGCATTTGGCGTCCGGGCACGGAATGCTCGTCGTCCGCGCTGCCGAGGCGGCTCACCTTGCCCGAGGAATCCGGGTAAAATACGCGCTCGCCCTGGCCTTGCGGATCAAAGCCGAGCACGACGAAGCCAAGCTGGACGAGACCTTGGGCGCAGCGCTGGTAGGTCGTATACGCTTTGCCCAGCGGGCTATGCCCCATCTGGAGCAGCACCGCTGGAAACGGGCCTCTGCCGCGGCTCGGCACATAGAGGTTGGCCGTCACCGGAAACCCTGGACGGGCTTCGAAGATCACTTTTTCAATGCGATACGAACCGCGCTGGATCGTCCCGACGGTTCGGGGATTCAGCGGAGTCCGCTCCGGCTGACCGCCGATTAAGGCCCAAAACGATTGCCGGGCCCAGCGCTTTCGCTCGGCGATCAGTTCCGGCGTGACGAGCTTTTCGAGGTCCGCGCGGCGACGGGTGTAAGCCGTTTGGGCGAGGGCTTTCAGGTAGTCCGGCAGGCAGCGGGAGTAGTTGCGATAGGCGACGCCGGGATAGACGCGGCTCTCCTGCGCAGGAAGAGCAGCAGCGGTCGATAGGGCGAGCCAAATCCGACGAGTCATTATGATGCGATTAAAAAGACGGTATCACAAGGAGCCGGCTCCGGCTAGAGCCGCGCACCCATGCCCCTTGAGGATATAGGATAGTGCGTCACCCCATGAGCGAAATCCGACTCCTCGGCTTAAATGATGTCCCCGCGGCGATGCGTTTGGTGGAAGCCGCCGACTGGAACCAGACCCCCACCGATTGGGAACGGATCATCCAGCTCGCGCCGGAAAGCTGTTGGGGCGCGTTTGTCGGCCCCGTCTTGGCCGCGACCACGACGGCCGTGCGTCACGCGAACGGGGTGGTCTGGATCGGTATGGTGCTCACCGATCCCGAGTTCCGCGGGCGGGGCCTGGCGACCGGGCTGATCGAAGAAGCGTTGCATCTTGACGCCACCTGCTTCCGGCTCGACGCGACGGCCATGGGCGCGCCGCTGTATCGAAAATTCGGCTTCGTCGACGAACAGCCGATCGAACGTTGGGAGCGCCCCCGGGCCACCGCGGTCTACGACCCCCGTTTGCTCGCCGCATTGGCCGGCGATTGTCAGTCGATCGGTCGCCCCGGCCGCAAAGCCTGGTACTTCGGCCCCTGGGTCGGCCCCGGCCTGGAAACCGCTTTGCAGTTCACCATCGCCCGTCGCGGCGGCGAAGCCATCTATTGGGATCTCTTCCCGACCGACGACGAGGCCGTCGTGCTCGCTCACCGTTATGGCTTTCGGTCCGTTCGAACCCTCACGCGCATGCGCCGCGGCGCGGCCGTTCCCGACGTCCCGGCCAGCGCCATCTGCGGCTTCGAATTCGGCTGATCCTCCGCTGCCTTGCGGACATGATAGTCTTTGCTGATGTCCTCCGAATCCAGTCGTCGCGCCCTTTTGCAAGCCGCCGGCGTAGCGTATACAACGAATCTGTTTACGGGCCAATCCCGCGGAGCCAACGATAAGGTCAACGCCGCGTTCATCGGCATGGGCCGCATGGGCCGAGGGAACCTGGGCATCGCGCTGAAACAGGAAAACCTTCACGTGAGCGCCGTCTGCGACGTCTATCAGCCGAACCTGGAACTGGCTGGCAACATGACCACGAAGCAGCCCGGCGGCGCCGCCCGGATGATCAAAGATTTCCGGGAGATACTGGCCGACAAAAGCGTCGACATCGTCTGCATCGCCACCCCTGACCACTGGCATCCCTACATGACCATCGAAGCCTGCAAAGCGGGCAAGGATGTCTACGTCGAAAAGCCCACGAGCGTCACGATTGAAGAAGGGCAGAAAATGGTATTGGCCGCCCGCAAGTACAAGCGCGTCGTCCAGGGCGGCACCATGCAGCGCAGCGGCGACCATTTCATCGCCGCCTGCAACATCGTCAAAAGCGGCGACCTCGGCGACGTCACCGTCGTTAAAACCTGGAACTACGGCAACGCCAAGCCGGAAGGCATCGGCAACCCGCCCGACGGCGCCCCACCGTCTGATCTCGATTGGGACATGTGGCTCGGCCCGGCCCCGAAGCGGCCGTTCAACTCGAACCGCTTCGGCGTCGATCCGAAAAACTTCTCGCATTTCCGCTGGTTTTGGGACTACGCCGGCGGCATGATGACCGACTGGGGCGTGCACGTCCTCGACATCGCCCGCATGGGCATGGGCGAACCGATGCCCAAGTCCGTCGTCGCCTTGGGCGAAAAATTCCTAATTAAGGACAATCGCGAGACCCCCGATACGCTCTCCGCCGTCTACGAATTTCCGGGCTTTCTCGCTCATTACGAAAACCGCATGTTCAACGGCAACTCGATGTTCAAGCAGAGCTACGGCACCATGTTCCACGGAACCAAGGCCACGCTGTTTGTCGACCGGTCGCTCTACCGCATCCATCCGGAAGGCCCGGGCGAAGTCATCGAAGTCAAAAGCGCCAACAACTCCGGCATGGCGCATTGGGCCAACTTCCTGCAGTGCGTTAAGACGCGCGAAAAGCCGAACTCGGATATCGAAATCTGCCACAAATCCACCGCCACCTGTCTACTCGCGAACATTGCCCTGCGCTCGAAGGTAAAGGTCGATTGGGACGACGCCAAGCAGACGGTGCTCCAGCCCGAAGCGAAGAAATTCTTAAAGCGCGAGGAGCGCGGACCCTGGAAACTGGTGGTGTGATCGTGACCCGCCGCTGGTTCGTCCCCTCTCTCGCCGCGCCTCTGTTTGCCCAGAGCGGCCGCGATGTATTCCTCCTCACCGGCCAGTCCAATATGGCCGGCCGGGGAGTCGTCGAAGCCCAAGACAAACTGCCGCTGCCTGGCATCTCCGTTTTCACGAAAGAGAAAGCGTGGGCTCCGGCGATTGATCCGTTGCACTTCGACAAGCCGGCCATTGTCGGCGTTGGGCTGGGCCGATCGTTCGCGGTGACGGTGCAGAAGCAGGACGGCCTGAAGGAGGTCGGCCTGGTGCCGGCCGCCTTCGGCGGGTCGAGTCTGCAGGAATGGTCGCCGGGCGGTGTACATTTTACAAATGCGGTGGAACGGACTAAAGCGGCCGGGGGCACCCTACGCGGGATCTTGTGGCATCAGGGAGAAGCCGATTCCAGCGCAGGGCTCGACAGTACTTACGCCGAACGCTGGCTTTTGGTCATGAAAGCGCTGCGTAAGGAGGTCGGCGACGTGCCCATCGTAGTTGGTGAACTGGGGCAATTCAAGCCGAATTACCACGCCGTCAGCGAGCAGTTAGCCTCGCTCGTCGTGCAGCTTCCACGGGTCGCTTTCGTCAGTTCCAGCGGCTTGAAGGCGAAAGAGGACGGAATTCACTTCGATTCGGCCTCCTTGCGAGAATTTGGGCGTCGGTATGCCCACGCTTGGCTCATGCTTCGATGAAATTGGTGCTAGCCTGAAATTACGGTGGAACAGGCAGCCATACGCACAGAAGGGTTAACGAAGACGTACCGGTCCGGCGCGAACGATCTCACTGTGTTTGCGAACCTGAATTTTTCGGTCGCCCAAGGCGAGCGGGTAGCGTTGACCGGGGCCAGCGGGGCGGGCAAGTCTTCTCTGCTGCACTGCATCGGCGGCCTCGACCGCCCATCGAAAGGGAAAATCTTTTGCGGGGACCGCGACCTGCAAACGCTGACCGAAAAAGAGCTCGCCGAGTATCGGAATCTCGAAGTCGGGTTTGTTTGGCAAATTCACTACCTACTGCCGGAGTTTTCTGCCGAAGAGAATGTAATGATGCCATTGCTGATTCGTGGGGTACCGCATGCGGCAGCGTCTCGCGAGGCGTTGGCAAGGTTGGATGAAGTCGGCTTGCGCGCCCGGGCCCATCACCGCGCGGGCGAGTTGTCCGGTGGCGAACAGCAGCGAGTGGTTCTGGCGAGGGCCTTGGTTGGCCGGCCAAAGTATCTCTTGGCCGATGAGCCGACGGGTAATTTGGACGAGCGGACGGGCGAGATGATTGGTGGATTGCTCCGAGATTTGCACCGGACGCACGGGCTGACCTCGGTTTACGTCACCCACAACCCGACTTTTGCCCGGTCTTGCGACCGGGTGTTGTGTTTGCAGAATGGAGAATTAGCGCATGTTTGAACGATATACCGAGAAAGCGCGAAGGGTCATTTTCTTCGCCCGCTACGAAGCTTCCCAGTTCGGCAGTCCCTACATAGAGACCGAGCATCTGCTGCTGGGATTACTGCGCGAAGACAAGGCGCTGGCGAACCGGTTTCTACGCTCCCATGCCGCCATTGAATCGATCCGCAAACAGATTGAAGCGCACACCACGATTCGGGAGAAGGTCTCGACCTCGGTGGACCTGCCACTGAGCCACGAGTGCAAGCGGGTGTTGGCTTATGGTGCCGAAGAGGCCGAACGGCTGAGCCACAAACACATCGGTACCGAGCATTTGATGCTTGGCTTGCTTCGTGAAGAAAAATGCTTTGCCGCCGAGATATTACAGGAACGCGGTCTCCGGCTCAGCCAAGTTCGCGAAGAAATTGCCCGCTCCAGTTCCGAGAAGATCACCTCCGGCCGACCGAAAGAAAGCTCGCTGCTGAGCGAATTTAGCCGCGACCTCACCCAATCGGCCATTGATACGCAACTCGATCCGCTGATCGGCCGTGATTTCGAAGTCGAGCGGGTGGTCCAAATCCTGTGTCGACGGACTAAGAACAACCCGGTTTTGATCGGTGAACCCGGCGTGGGCAAGACCGCCATTGTCGAAGGTCTCGCGCAACGGATCGCCGACGGCGATGTCCCGTCGTTCCTGGCCGACAAGCGGATTCTCGCCCTCGATCTGTCGTTGATTGTCGCAGGCACCAAGTACCGTGGCCAGTTCGAAGAGCGGCTGAAGACGATCATGAAGGAACTGATGGAAAATCAAAACGCCATCATCTTCATCGACGAATTGCACACGCTAGTCGGAGCCGGTTCGGCCGAAGGCTCTTTGGACGCGGCGAATATCCTGAAGCCTGCGCTGAGCCGTGGCGAAATCCAGTGCATCGGCGCGACCACCCCGGCCGAGTTCCGGAAATCGATCGAAAAAGATCGGTCGCTCGAACGCCGCTTCCAGGCCGTCAAAGTACCGCCGCCCAACGAAAGCGACGCGATTAAGATCATGTACGGCATCAAGGAACGATACGAAAAGTTCCATGCCGTCGCTTATACGGACGAGGCGATCGAGGCCTCCGTCTATGCCTCCAGCCGTTTCATTCCCGATCGTTTCCTGCCCGATAAGGCCATCGATCTGATCGATGAAGCAGGAGCGCGCGTCAAACTCAAGCAGACGACGCTACCCGCCGAGGTCTCCGAAATCCAGAAGCGCATCAAGTTCATCGTCCATCGGATGGAGAATGCGATTGCCAACCACGAGTTCGAAAAGGCCCGTTTCTATTCCGACGAAGAGCGCAAAGAGCGGGAAAATCTGCGTCAGGTGCGGGAGAAGTACAACCTCGACGACGCATCCACGGGCATTGTGACCAAGGACGATATCGAAGACGTCGTGGCCCGCTGGACCGGCGTTCCGATGACGTCGATCAAGGAAGAAGAGATCCAGAAACTGCTCCGGATCGAAGAAGAGCTCCACAAGCGGGTCGTTAGCCAGGAAAAAGCGATCAACGCTCTCGCTCGGGCCATCCGTCGCTCTCGTGCCGGGTTGAAATCGCCCAAGCGGCCAGCCGGTTCGTTTCTTTTCCTTGGCCCTACCGGCGTCGGCAAAACCGAAGTGGCCCGCGCCCTCGCTGATTTTTTATTCGGCAGTGAAAAGAGCTTGATTCGCTTCGATATGTCTGAGTACATGGAGAAGCATTCGGTGTCGAAATTGATCGGTTCCCCGCCCGGATACGTTGGCTACGAAGAAGGGGGCCAGCTCACCGAACGGGTGAAACGGCAGCCATATTCGATCATTCTCCTGGACGAAATCGAGAAGGCCCACCCCGACATTTACAACATTTTGCTCCAGGTTTTTGAAGACGGGCAGTTGACCGACGGTCTCGGCAACGTGGTCGATTTCAAGAACACGATTATCATTATGACCTCGAATCTCGGTGCCCGCTTCCTCGATAAGAAGTCCCAGTTGGGCTTCAATTCGCCCGGGAAGGGCATGCCGGCGAAAATCGAAGACCAAGTGATGGCCGAGGTGAAGCGGGCGTTCAATCCCGAATTTCTCAATCGTCTCGACGAAGTGATTCTGTTTACTTCCTTGGTTGATGAAGATTTGCTGCAGATCGTCACCCTGCTCGTCACTCAGATCAACGTGAACCTAGCGACCAAACAGATTAAGATTAACCTGCGCGAGGACGCCGCCAAGTACATCCTCGAAAAAACTTGCGGAGACCGCAGTTATGGCGCTCGACCCTTGCGCCGGGCTCTGCAGAAGTACATCGAGGATCCGCTCTCGGAAGCTCTCATCCAGGGTTCTTTGCCCCGACCGTCTGAATTCGAAATCTCGCTCGGCGATTCCGGCATCATGTGTCGGCAGATCGGCGGGCAGGGTATGGAAGAAGAGGCCACCGTCGGCGCCGGGCCCAGCACCGAAGCGCCGCTCACCACCCTATACGCTTTCTAGAAGTCAACCGAAACTCCGCACTCTAGCCTTCACGATAGACTGCGGAGGATGAAAATGCTGCTAGCTCATTTGCTCGGCTGAAGCCACCAAGCGGCTGATGATTTATGGGCCGAAGTCAAGACGCAGTCCAGCGGCCGATGTGGATTTGCGCTTCTGTGAATTCCCCCTAAAGTCAGCGGCTTAAGCTGGCATGCTAAACATTGCCAAGGATTCCTGGTATGAGTTTATTGGATGGAAGCGACGGAATCCACAAGCGAAGCGCTGCAGGAAATCCGCGTGCGCCCGGTCGAACCAGGCGAGGAAGCCCGATATCAAGAGCAGATGGCGCGGCATCACTATCTTGGGGCACTGCCCAAAATTGGTGAGACCGCATGGTATGTCGCAACTTGGCGCGAGCAGTGGGTCGCACAGCTGAACCTCTCGGCGGCGGCGCTACAATGCGGCGTCCGGGATCGTTGGATAGGCTGGGGCTTTCGCTCGCAGGATGGCCGACTGAACCGGATCGCCACCAACAGCCGCTTCCTCATCCTGCCCGGCTGGAACCAGCCCGATATCGGCTCGCGCGTGTTATCACTGACCGAACGGCGGGTGGCGGGCGATTGACAGACACGGTTCGGTCATCCGCTGTTACTGCTGGAAACCTTTGTTGACCCACAGCGCTTCCATGGCGGGGTGTATCGCGCGGCTAGAGCAGATCTCGACTTAAGCGGGTAAATATCCCCAGCGTCGGAAGAGATTTTTAGCAATTTCGGGAGAGATGAGGGCGAGGGCCTTGGGGAGAGCGACGTCCAGAGCAGCCACCGACCTCGCCATGAGTTGGCGCAAACGTTGTTTGACGACCGACCAGCAGGGCTCGATCGGGTTGAAGTCCGGGGAATAGGGTGAGAGGTATCGTATCTCGGCACCGGTGGCTTCAATCAGTTCTTTCAACCCTTCTACTTTGTGCTTTGTGGGCGGAAAGATTGTCCATCACCACGATCTGCCCGGTCTGCGATATCGGGCAGAGCACTTCTTTGAGGTAGGTCAGGAATACGTCGCCGTCGGTAGCCGATTCGACGGTCATAACCGCTTGCCATCCCTTGCAGGTAACTGCACCCAGAATGGTAATCGAGTGCCATCGTCCGTCCGGGGTCCCCTCATGAATGCGTTGTCCGCGCGGCGCTC
>Ga0114966_10000803_pt1 | contig 29617 bp, 20 predicted proteins | sample M_130207_XF_Meta_FD_87029 | JGI IMG/M metagenome (GOLD analysis project Ga0114966, IMG submission 87029) | Freshwater microbial communities from Lake Montjoie, Canada to study carbon cycling - M_130207_XF_MetaG | ecosystem: Environmental > Aquatic > Freshwater > Lake | place: Lake Montjoie... | reverse complement strand
CCGAGTGTGCGGATCACGACCATCACGACTCAGGCCCATTTCACACCTACTGGCCGCTACAAGATCCATCGGTGGCGGCTGGGCGAATCGGTACGGGGAGAACTCGACTGGATCGTGATGAAGTCGATTGATAAGGACCGGAACCGGCGGTACGAATCCGCCAGCGCCTTCGCTGCCGACATCGAGCGATACCTGCATGGTGAGCCGGTTGAGGCGTGTCCACCCTCGTTGGTCTACCGCCTGAGAAAGTTCGCGCAACGCAACAAGGCGTTGCTCACGACAACGGTTCTGGTCAGTCTGTTGGTGATCGTGGGAGCAGCAGTCGGCGTGTGGCAGGCCATTGAGGCGATACAGGCCAGAAAACGGACGGATGCTCTGCTAGTTGATGCCAAAGAGTTGTTGCGACGCGAGGATGTGGCACTTCGTGAGGCGAGAAAGGATCGCGACCGTGCCCAGCACAGCGCTGAGCATTCGCGTCAACTCCTCTATGTGGGAGACATGCGTCTCGCCAGCCAGTCCTGGCAGCGCAACGACGTGGCTCGAATGCGTGAACTCCTCACTCGGCATATCCCTCGCAATGGGGAAGCAGATCTCCGGGGCTTTGAATGGAACTTTCTTTCGAGTCAATCCGGCATCCCCTCGCAAGAGGTGCTTCGTTCGGAGCGACCGCTCTACTTTGTGCGGTACTCCCCCGATGGACGTCTGGTGGCGGTGGCCGGAGCGGACGGCCAGATTCGTCTGTTCGACGCCACGACACTCAAGCCAGACTCTGTCTACGCCGCTGGTCAGGGTGAGATCAACGGCCTGGATTTTTCTCCAGACTCCTCGACCCTCGCGTCCGCCGGTGACGATGGCACGGTGCTGCTGAGGAATCTTCGCAACGGTGTCGAACGGCTTCGTTTTCGTGCGCACGCGGGGCTGGCGTTTCAGGCCCTGTTTGCCGAGGGTGGCCGCTTGTTGGCGACCTGTGGAAATGAGTCCGTCATTCGTCTGTGGAATGCCGCCGACGGTTCCATTCACAGTGATCTGAAGCATCACTCCGAAACGGTCGAGTCCATTGCCATGTCGACCAGCGGTGTCCTGGCGGCGGTCTCGAGAGACGGTCAGGGAAGCCTCTGGGATCTCGAAAAGCAACTCCGCATTGGCTCGCTGGCCCTGACTCCGAAGAGCGTGTTCAATTCGGTGGCCTTCTCCCCCTCGGGATACTTTATCGCTGCGGGGCAGGTCAACGGGATGCTCTCACTGCGCAGAAGTAGTGATGCATCGCTCATTGCCTGCCAAACTCTCCCCGACGCGATTCAGAGTATCGCCTTTTCCCCGGCAACATCCGATCACTCGCACTGGGTTGCCGTCGGAGACCGCAACGGAGGCATTCATCTCCTCCCGGTGGACGACGTACACGCCGCCAATGGAATCGTGCCCGCCAGTACCCAGTTGCGGGCCGGTCGCCAATGGATCGCCCACGAAAGTCGGGTTTACTCGCTGGCCTTCAATCCCTCGGGAACGCGCCTGCTGACGGCGGGGGAGGATGGCCTCTTAAAAGTGTGGAGCCTGGATTCGTCCCAGGTCAACCGGGTCGCGCCAGAAATCGGGGGTGATCTCGCTCTGCTCGACAACGATGAGCTCGTGGTTTGTGCCAAGACTCTGTCGATCTGCCCCTTGTCCACCGGGAACGTTGTCCGAGACCTGCCGAGTCCGCCCAACAATTGGCAATCGGTCCGGTACGCTTCGAAGGTGAAGACGGTCTTCGCCTTGGATCACTCTGGCCGAGTCTTCTCCTGGCGGTTGGACGATCCAACTCAGACGCTTGTCTGGCAACCGTCTGAGGGAGAAAAGGGCGTGAAATTTGATGTCTCGCCCGACGGAGTGAATCTGGTCATTGAGGTTAAGCTCATCAAGACCGACGAGCGAAGCCTCGAGTTCCGCCACGGGACGAAGGCCGTTCGCGTCCCTTGCGGCATGGTGTTTGCGTCGGCTACTTCGCCCGATGGTCATTGTTTTGCTTCCAACAATTCGAAAGATATTCGCATTTTTGATGTCACCTCTGGGGCACTCACCACGACACTGTCAGGGCACCGGACAACCGTCAACGACTTGAGCTTCTCTCCTGACGGTATCCACCTGGCCAGTGTCTCGGCGGATCGAACGGTGAAAGTCTGGAATTGGCGGGCCGAGCGCGAAGTCTGGTCCGAATTGGCGCATGCCAATTCAGCGGATCATGTCGCGTTCTCTCCAGACGGACTGACGGTGGCGACCACCGGGGCCGACAACATGCTTCGACTGTGGCGCTGGAAACTCGGAGCCGTTGTTCTGGAACTGCCGCTCGCGGACTGGCCCGCCCGGCAATTGGAATTCTCGAGCGACGGCCGGAAAATTGTGGTCATCGAGCGAGACTTTGCCAGGATCTACGACTCCACACCTCATCAAAAATGACGCCTCACAGCCTTCAGTAATCCCGCGCGTGATCATTCGCCCAGCTTCATCCCGATGGCCTAGCAGGCGTTTGACTATGGGGCGATCTAATCAAAAAGGTTAGGACTCTTGGAAAGGTAATCCCAAGAAACAGCGAGTCTTGATCTCAACTTTTCCCATCACGCTAATCCCGTGCGCTCGGAACTAGGTGACTTTCAATCGCTCCGCCCGCCTGATTACGGAGGTCGCCGTGCCTCGATTCGAAACTTCTTCATCAGCCTGATCTCATCCGTCCCCGAGCGAGCTGTTTCGGCGTTCGGCTTCAATTCCAGCAGCGTGGGAGCGGACGCGGGTTCGCCGTCGATCGCGCGCACGCCGTTGCGGCTAAGAGTCTACTCGCCCGAGTCAGGCGCAGTCTGACTCGCTGGACCACTTGATGTCACGAACCCGATCCGTACGGAGCCAATTATTGACGACGCCGTATCGACCCCAACCTGTGCATCGTTCTTTTCTGTCGCGGAGCCAGACGCAGGCAGACTCCTCGGTTCAAGTGACCGTGGCCGTACTGGATGCTGCCGAAAGTGAGCAGGTATTTGGCGTGCCTCTGGCTCGGCGAGGCATTCAGCCCGTGTCTCTGCGGGTTGAGAATCGAGGCACCGTGCCGCTCCGCCTGCATCTGGTGAGCATCAATCCCAACGACTTCACCGCGCTCGAAGTGGCCGGGCTGAATCACTTTTCAATCGCCAAGCGGTTGTCTGCGTTTGGGTTCATCGGCTGGCTGTTCCTGCCTTTGCTGGCGCTGATTCCCCTGAAGCTGATCCCGCGCATTGGGCCAACCTTCGGATGGATGATTTTTTTCGGTCGCAGGCCTTTCGCTTGCGGCCGATTTCGCCCGGTGAATCGGCTGAAGGATTCGTGTTCACCCCGCTCGATTCGGGGACCAAGATCGTCCACGTCTACCTACACGCGACGGGGGATTCGCTCGATCGTGTGGTGGAGGATTTCAAAGCCAGCGGTGCGGCGGCGGATCGCGCGGCAAAACTCCAAGTGACTTCGCAATCGGATGTCAGTCTCACGTTCTCGATTGCGGTGCCGGGCATTGCCGTTGACTATCTCCGTCGCGACTTTGCCGCGATCAATCCGTCAGATTCGCTCGTCGATTGTGATGCGCCGAATTTGGTGAAGCGTCTGGCGGCAATGCCTGCCACAACCACCAACCGCGCGGGAACTCGTACCGGCGATCCGGTGAATCTCGTGGTGATCGGCGAATTCGCCACACTCCTCAGCGTGATGTCAGCTCGGTGGGATGAAAGCGAGACCGTCACGTTCGCCACCTGCTGGAAGACGGCGACCGCGTTCCTGCTCGGTTCACAGTATCGCGACTCGCCCGTCAGCCCGTTGTACTTGTTTGGTCGCAGCCAGGATGTGGCTTTGCAACGCAGCCGGCGCTCGATCAATGAGCGGCTTCATCTGCGACTCTGGCTGACACCCCTGCCGTTTCATGGGCAGAGAGAGTGTGTGGGACAGATCAGCCGTGACATCGGCGTTCGCTCCCTCAACCATGAACTAGAAAAAACAGCCAACCAAACATTGTGCCGCCAACAAACTTGACTGGTCCTTCCATACTCGGGTGTATGCAGCAGTGCGGAACACACCATTGGGTGCAGTCGTTCATTGGTGGTCCCCCAACAACGCACTGTGAAACTGGGGCTTCTGAGAAGGTCGCCTTGTCGCTCCGCGACAGGAGGCGCGATGAACGGGGAACGTCGATCTGTCGAATCGCCTCAAATTAGCGGCGAACGCCTGTCTGCGATCCCGCTTCCTGTCGCGGAGCGACAGGACTACCGCCAATTAACGACGACAACTCACACCATTTCCAACGGCAAACGATGTTCGCGTATAGGGAGTCACATGGTTACCTTGGCGGCTATCGTGAGTTTGGATCAATTCTTAGCTCCGACCATTCGTCGGCAATGTTGGAATAGTGCTCCTCCCTCTGAAGAAAGCAAAAACATGATTCGACGAGTTGCTCTTGCCTCACTGGCACTGATGCTGTGTCTCGCTGTGCCTCTCGCTCAGGCTGCTCCTCCCACAAAGGGGGCGAGCAAAGCCGAGCCAAGCAAACCCAAAGCAGAACCAAACAAGTCAGAACCAAGCAAACCAAAATCCGAGCCAAACAAACCCAAAAGCGAACCCGGCAAAACGTCTTCGAGCGAGCCGCATGGCAATTCCGCACCGGGCGGAAGCTGGTCCGAACCGACGCATAACGCTGGCAAGAGCACCAACCAAGCGAGCGGTCATCCGGGCGCGGAAGAAAAGTCCAACAGCCCGACGGGAGCCAACAATCCCGCCAAAAAGAATCCGAACTCGAATGCCTCGGGTGCTAAAGGTGCTGCTGCGGGAGCTGCCGCAGCGAACCGCAACGCACCGAAGGCCACTGGTGCCGAAGGCGCTGCCGCCGGAGCGGCGGTGGCCAATCGCAATTCGCCGCAGGTGTCGGGGGCCGAAGGTGCCGCACTCGGAGGTGCCGCCGTCAGGAACTCGTACAACAACCCCAATCTCTATAACGCGGAGTGGTATGGTGCAAATCCAGGTGCGTGGGCACCGATTGGTCAGGCGGCGGGTGCCGCGTGGGCTCCGACAACGTGGGCGGCCATCGCCAGTTACTGCGGGGCGAGCACGACTCCCGTCGCATACAACTACGGGACCAACGTGACGTGTGAAGGTGGAAACGTGACCGCCGCTGGTCAGGATTTGGGAACGGCCGCCGAGTTCAGTCAGCAAGCCGCCACCCTCGCTCAAGCGGGAGCCGCCACCGATGTCGCGAACACCGACGAGTGGCTGCCTTTGGGTGTCTTCGCGATGGTGCGCAACGAGCAGCAGCACGCCCAACTGATCCTGCAATTGGCGATCAACAAGCAGGGGATTCTGCGGGGCAACTACACCGACGAACTGACCGAGCAAACTCAGCTCGTCCAAGGTTCGGTCGATCCCAAGACACAGCGGGCCGCCTGGACCGTGGGAGACAACAAGCTCTCGGTCATTGAAGCGGGCTTGAGCAACCTGTCGGAGGACGAAGCCCCCGTGCTGATCCACAGACGCGGCCTGACCGACCACTGGCTGCTGGTTCGCCTCAATCAACCCGGTCAGGATGCCAACGCGGCTGCCGATCCCCCAAAGCCACAATGAGACTGAAAAAGCGGGGGCCTAATTTTGCGGGGCCGAGCCAAAGCGACCCGGACGTTCTAAACGTCCGGGTCGCTGCACCGTCAAATTAGATCTGTCACGGTCGTCGATGAGACAATCTTGGTGAGTCGGGTGGCGTCAGTCCAATGGCACTCACTTTGAGCGGCACGGTGCTAGCCGCCGGTAAACGGAGTTGTGTTTCCACGCAAAAAACCGGCGGCTAGCGCCGTGCCGCTCACGGAGTGAATGACAAAGTGAGTGCCATTGGGCGTCAGCCCCCGGACTCATGTCGTGGAGAGTCCGGGGGCTGACGCCACCCGGCTCACCAAGACTCGAACTGGAGAAACATCTCACTCATGGCTGTGTGCTGTATCGGACTCCACCGAGGAGGGGGCTTGCTCTGATGAACACCAGGTTGTTGTTGATCGTGACAGCTGTTGTTGAATCGGCAACTGGTGCGGCCCTGTTGATCGCCCCCTCACTGACGGCCGAATTGATGCTGGGCGCGGGACTCGATTCGCCCGCATCGGTCATGGTGGGGCGAGTCACCGGTTCCGCCTTGATCTCGATCGGCTTGATCTGCTGGCTGGAGAGGGATCGCGTCCCCGGCGGTTCACGGGGAGGACTGGTCATCGGGCTGTTGGCTTACCACATTTCGATTCCCGTTCTTCTCACCTACGCGGCCGTCGTCGAGAACCTGTCCGGAATCGCGTTCTGGCCAGGCATCGGTCTGCATTCGGTCCTCACGATCTGGTGTGGCGCGAGCCTTCGATCCAGCGGTCAGGCTGTGCCGACTCCGTAGAACCAGCCCGACAATCTAGCCCGACGCGCAAGTCTTGAAGTTGCACATTTTGCTTATCGACTCGCAAAACATGCGGGAATTGAAGCCTGAAGCGCAAGCGAAGGACCGATGCTCGAAAACCACTTCGCTTGCCCTTCAGACTTCAATTCTGGGACGTTTTCCATTTCGAGTGACGAAATGCGCAACGTCCAAGCGAGCCAGCGCGGGCTGGACGTTCGATGATCGCAGCTTTGCTTGCGCAGCGGGCTGGTTTTGAGAGGCGATCTCCCGTCTATTCACACAATTGAAAACAGCCCGACCTGCGACACCGACCGATCGGAAAACTTGATGTCTCACACTCAATCCCTGCTGCGGCGTCTGTTCACGACGCCGTATCGACCTCAACCGCTGATGCGATCTTTCCTATCGCGAGGCCAAACGCAGGAAGTCTCCTCCGCCCGAGTGACCGTGGCGGTGCTGGATGCCGCCGAAAGTGATCAGGTGTTTGGAGTACCTCTGGCCCGGCGAGGCATTCAACCCGTGTTCCTGCGGGTCGAGAATCGAGGCACCGTGCCGCTCCGCCTGCATCGGGTCAGCATCAATCCCAACTACTTCACCGCGCTCGAAGCGGCCGCCGTGAATCACTTTTCGATCATCAAACGGTTGTCCGCGTTTGGGCTTGTGGGCTGGCTCGTCCTGCCACTGCTGGCGCTCCTTCCCCTGAAGCTGCTCACCGCGCATTGGGCCAATCTTAAGATGGACGACTACTTTCGGTCGCAGGCTTTTCGCCTTCGGATGATCCCGCCCGGAGAATCGTCCGAGGGGTTCGTGTTCACTCCACTCGACGCGGGGACCAAGAGCGTTCACGTCTACCTGCACGCCACGGGTGATTCGCTCGACAAGCAAGCGGCACGCAAGTTTGAAGCCAGTCGTGCGACCGTGGCGGCTCACTCCGAACAACTCACGACGACTTCGCAGGCAGATGTCAGTCTCACGTTCTCGATTGCGGTGCCGGGTATTTCGGCCGACTACCTGCGCAAAGACTTTGCCACGATTAATGCACCGGGTTCGCTCGTCAACTGCGATGTGCCGACCCTGGTGCAACGTCTCACCGAGATGCCGGCCACAACCACCAACCGTGCGGGAACTCGTCACGGCGATCCAGTGAATCTGGTCGTGATCGGCGAGTTTGCCACGCTGCTCAGTGCGATGTCCGCTCGATGGGATGAGAGCGAGACCATCACGCTCGCCACCTGCTGGAAAACGGCCAAGGCGTTCCTGCTCGGATCGCAGTACCGCTACTCGCCGGTCAGCCCGCTGTACCTGTTCGGTCGCAGCCAGGACGTCGCCCTGCAACGCAGCCGTCGCTCGATCAACGAACGCCTTCATCTGCGCCTGTGGCTCACTCCGCTGACGTTTCAGGGGCAGAGTGTATGGGTGGGACAGATCAGCCGGGACATCGGTGTCCGTTTCACGACCAAGGCTTGGAACTTGACGACGCATCGCATCGATTCGGACATTGATGAGTCACGCGATTATCTGGTCGAAGACCTGATCGAAGCCGAACGAATCGAAGCCTCGGGCTACGTTGGTGGCGTCGGCGACTGCGATGCCTCGGCACCCCGGCACAATCTGACGGGCGACCCTTACTTCACCGACGGCAAGCGAGCCGCGATCCTGCTTTCCACGAGTCGCACGCCGCCACGATTCGTCGCTTGGGCTTGAAGATGCTTCAACCGAAAGTCCAACAGGTTATGTGGGTGCGGCGGAGGTTGGTCTATTTGATCAGCCGCAATGTTTTCATCCAGGCGGTGCAGGGCTGAGGCCAGTCGGTGACGGGTTGGCCATCGACGTGGCGTAGGCCGTAGCCGTGGCCTCCCGTGGCGTAGGTGTGGACTTCGGTTGAGACGCCGACCTTCTTCAGTTCAGCCGCGAGGAGCAGCGTGTTGAGGGCTGTTACACCGTCGTCGAAGGCGTGGACGAAGAACATCGGCGGCGCGTCTTTGGTGACTTTGGCTACGACATCGTCGCGCAGTCTGGGTTGGCCTTTCTCTTCAAAGCCACCGGGATAGATGAGGACGGCGAAGTCGGGGCGGCAGGACGTTTTGTCGGTCTCGTCGATCGGCTCGTACTGACGGTCGTTACCGAGGAGCGCGGTGAGTCCCGCGACTTGGCCACCGGCGGAGAAGCCGAGCAGGCCGATGCGTTTGGGATCGAGCTTCCATTCAGCGGCCTTGCTGCGGACGAGACTCATCGCGCGTTGCGCGTCTTGAACGGCGGCATGCCAGCGCTGGTCGGGATTGCGGAACGGGACGCGGTACTTCAAGACGATGCCCGTCACGCCGATCTCGTTGAGCCACGTCGCGACCTCGGTCCCTTCCAAGTCGTAGGCGAGGATGTGATGTCCGCCGCCGGGACAGATCACGACCGACGCGCCGGTGTCTTTGTCCGGGGCAGGGCGATAGATCGCGATCTGCGGCGTCGAGACGTTGCCCAGCTTGATGATCCGCCGTCCCGCGATCAGCTTGTCCTCGGGCTTGGTTTGGTCCGCCTCGGGCGGCAGTTCTTTGGTCTCACCCGGCGGCTTGCTCGGCCAGACGTTGACCGTGATTGGCTCGGCGGCTAACGCAGTGGAACAACAGGTGATGGCGAGCAGCAGCAAACGGGGCAGACGTTTCATGGGGAGTCTCTGTGAGTGGCCAGGGCAACGGGCGCGTCAACTATGGACGTGACCGACACAAAACGAAATCAGGCGAGTCGCGTGACGAACTCGCGCCGGCGGCACTCTATCAACGCGGTCGGTTCTTCGCAGTTGAGTTGAGGTGTCGGAAGGCCCTGCGTGGAATTGTCCTCGCTGACGCTTCGGGTTAGTTTTGAACCGCTTCACTGCATCTCTTTTCTTCCAATCTGTTTGTCCCTTTGAAAGAACCCACGTCATGCCCACGACCGTCAACGGTGTCGGGACTCATTATTACGGCAAGCAGGACGCGGCGAGTCGGCTGGGGACGTGTCCGCATTGCGGGGCGGCGGGGAAGCTGGAGTCGTACACGACGCGGCTGTGGTTCGTGATCATTTTCATTCCGATCATCCCGTTGAAGCGGGTGCGGATTTTGGACTCATGCCCGCGCTGTCAGCGTCATTGGGTGGCCAATCCTGAGCAGTACGAGATGTCGCGGCAGTTGGCCGTTTCGGGGGCACTCGAAAAACATCGCGCGCAGCCGACCGTTGAGACCGCGATGGTGACTCATGCGCAGTATTTGTCGTTCCACATGCACCAGGAAGCGGACGCCTTTCGCGCGGGAGCGTTGACGCAGTTCCCGGACAACGCCGAATTGTTGGCTGGGTTCGCCTCGCATCTCGATCAGACCGGCCGTTGGCAGGAAGGGACGCCGCTGTACGAGCAGTCGCTCGCGCTGAAGCCCGAGGCCCCGGAAGTCCGTCACAGCATGGCGTGGCGTCGCACGAACGAAGGGAAGCTGGACGAAGCGTTTGAGTTGCTCGATTACCTGCGTCAGCCTGGCTCGGGGCAGTCGTTCAATCTCGAACCGCTCAACATGCTGGCAAAGGCGTATCAGAAACAGGGGAATCACGAGAAGACGCTCGAACTGTGTGCGGTCTATCTGCGTGAGGCTCCCGCCATCGGCGAGCAACATGCGTTTCGGAAGCTCGTGGCGAAGTCCGAGAAGGCGCTGAGTCTCGAATCTTCGCTGCTGCCAACGCGGGAATTCTCGATTCGAGATCTGTTCGACTCGAAGAGCGGAACGCATGCGCCGTGGGTGCGCTGGGTGGCCTTCGGTTCGATCGTGATGGTGCTGTTTGCGATCGGGATGCTCGGCTTGAACGAGTACAACCGGACGCATCGGACGCTGTACGTTTTGAGTGCGTATGCTCAACCGGTGCTGGTCTCGGTGGATGGCGGTCCCGCCGTGCCGGTCAATCTGCGCACGAAGATTTCGATTTCCGAGGGGCAGCATCAACTCGCGATCTCGGGACCGGTGACGAAGCAGATCGCGGTCGATCTCCGTTCGCCGTACTTCTCACGCTGGCTGTCGAGCCCGATCTGGGTGGTCGATGTCGAGGGTCTCTCCAGTGTCTTCGTGAACACAATCCACTACTCGATGAATCCGAAGCCGTCCGAAGAGTACTGGCTGGACAAGGATTTCAACTTCGTGCCGCATGTCGATTATGCGTTTGAACAGCCGCCCGCGAGTCTCAAGGTTGAAGGACGGAACACAGTCGTGACGAAGGTGCATCTCGGCACGATGCCGTTGCAGCCGACATCCGTCTTGTTGGCGCGGATCATGCAGCCGGACCAATCGGTCGCACTGACGTTTGCCGAGGGACATCTGGACCGGAACCCGAACGATTCATCACTGCTCAGCGTGTATGCCTTCCGGGTGAAAGGGGATGCCAATGAGCGGCGCGTGGCCGAGTTTTTGAAGTCGAAGCTGTGGCGGCAGCCGATCTCGGTGGCGTGGCATCGGACGTATCAGAGTCTCAAATCGGTCGGAGCCAAACACGCGGAGTTGCTCACCGAGTACGACGCTCAGTTGGAGAAAGACTCCAACAACGCCGCGCTGCTTTATCTGCGCGGTCGCATCAGTCCGACGCGGGCCGAGCAAGTGAAGTTCTTTCGTCAGTCGTATGAGAAGGACGGCGCGCAACAGGGCTGGCCCGCGATGGGTCTCGCGATTGATGTCGCTAATCGAGGCGAGTGGGCTGAGGCGAAAGAGTGGTGCGACAAGGCGGTTCCGGCGCTGCGCGGCGATCAGTCGTTCCGCACCTTCTGGCACACGGTGCAGATGGCCAACGGAGACACGACGGAACTGGAAGGGATGTACCGCCAAGCTCTGCAAGGAACCGATCTGGCTGAAATGCTATCGGCTGTTTTCCGGCTGAGCGATGCACTGGGGGCCAAAGGAAAACCAGACGACGTGCGACGCGAATACCTCACTTGGTGGAACCGCGTCTCCGGTGGTAAGCCGAGTCCCAACGGGCGGACCACGTATGAGCTGATGATCGATTACGTCTGCGGCGACACGGGCGCGTTTCTCAAAAAGCAGCCCAATTTGGAGCCGAAGGAATTGGCGATCTATCAGTTTCAATTCTTGATCGCGACCGGACAGCCCGACGTGGCGGCGAAACTGCCGGACCTTGACACACTGATGGACGACTGGACGGAGCCGCTCGCGCTGAGTGTGAGCTTCGCACTGAAGGGGAGTCAGGCCGAAGCGGACACATGGCGAGCGAAGGCGTGCGAGGAGTTGCGGAGCGACGGGGACTCGGACGCCGTTCGCGCGGCGGCACTGCTCGAGCGCGACACCGCACCGACCGATGCGGAACTCGACGAGATCGTGTTGCGAACCACGGACACTCCGATTCTGTTGGTCGCATTGGCGCAGCGGTTTCTGGATCGCAAGCCGGAACTGAATCAACGCGCCGCCAAACTCAACGTTAGCCGCCAGCCCCCGTACCTGCTTGTCAAACAAGCCGCGAATCAGCCGTAAGCGGTGCCGCTTCGTGGCCGTGTGGCTGGGGTCCGCGCTTCGCGGCCCCCAGTGAAGTGGAACACGCTCACCTCTCGGAGGGGGCACAGCCAGTTAAACAACCCCACCGGGCTTGCCCCGGTGACTCGCGAGTTTTTGCACTACGCGCTGTGCCGATTCGCGTGAATGAGCAAGTAGTGCAAAGACCTGTTTCCAACGGGGCAAGCCCGGTGGGGGGGAGTTTCAACAGGTGGCGAAGGCCGATCACGGCCACATTTTTCGGATCTGTTTCCGGTTGGCTTTCCGTTGAACTCATCATGACCGACGAACAATTCGATCAACTCGTGAAGCGGATTCAGCAGCGATACGGTTCGCGGCCGCGGTGGCTGCGTGCCCGGATCGCTTGGTTGGTGGCGGTCGGCTACGCGGGGTTTCTGGCCGGGTTGTTGCTCGTGTTGGTGATCTCTGCGGGACTCACCTTCGTGGCCGTCGTGGCCGGGACCGAGCCGAGTCTCGTCCTGATGGCGATCGTGGCGCTGTTGCTCGCGTTCGGTCTCTGGCAGATGCTGTTCTTCCTGTGGGTTCCGTTGAAAACGGCAAAGGCTCGTGTCGTGACCGAGGACGAAGTGCCGATGCTCTTCCGCGTCCTCAAGCAGCTCGAAGACGACTATCGCACTCCGCCGTTTCACAGCGTGCAGATGACGTCCGACTTCAACGCCAGCGTGCAGATGGTGCCGCGGTGGGGCGTGTTCGGTTTCAATCGGACTCATCTGTTTCTCGGCCTGCCGCTGATGCAGATGCTCTCGCCGGAACAGTTCGCCGCTGTGCTGGCTCACGAGTTCGCTCATTCTTCGTCGCAGCACGATCGGTTTGGAATGTGGATTTACCGGCTGCGTCAAACGTGGTCGCGTGTGTTTACGGAACTCCAGTCGGCAGGCAATGGCGGCGTGTTGTCGAGTTTTCGTGGACCGCTCATGGGATTCATCAATTGGTACTGGCCGCGTTTCAATGCCCATGCGTTTGTTCTGTCGCGGGCGAACGAATATCAGGCCGACCGCATCGCCGCGGAATGGGGTGGCGCGAGTCCCCTCGCGCAAGCCCTCTGGCGGATCGAGTGCTTCGGCCGCCGCTTGAACGACGACTTCTGGAACGAACTGACCTTGTTGGCACGCTCGCACGACGAGGTTCCCGAGGATGTCGTCGCGCGGATGAAGGCGTTCTTTGACGAGGAGCCGAAGCCGGAGGATGGCCAGCGGTGGATCGAGCAATCGTCGCAGTTTCTGACCGGCAGCATCGACACACATCCGAGTCTGTCCGACCGTCTGCAAGCACTCGGCTTGGACGTGCGCGAGTTCGCGCGGGACGGCTTTCCGATCCCGGTGGCTCAGACGGCCGATGTCTTGCTCGGACCTGAACGAGATCAGATCGAACAGGATGTCAACGCCCAATGGCAGCGGGAAAACCGGCTGCGCTGGCAGAACGTCTTTCACCAAGCCCGTCGCATCGAGAAGCGGCTCGTCACGACCGATGGCGCGGCCGAACCGACAACACTCACCGTGGAACAACTGTGGGAACAAGCCCGCACCATCGGCCAACTGCAAGGGACCGCAGCGGCCGAACCACTACTCAGGCAGTTGCTCAAAAGGACTCCGCTGCACGGGAACGCGGCCATTGTGCTGGGGAGCCATTTGCTGGAACGCGGTAACAACGAGGGCGAACAATTCCTGCGTCACATTCTGAGCGACCCAGAACACGACATGATTCCGGCCGCATGTGGAGTGCTGTCGGCTCACTTCCAAGAGCTCGGTCAGTCCGAGAAGGTGCGCGAGATGCAGGCGATCGTCAGTCGCTTCCAAGCGGCACAGATCGCAGCGGCGACAGAACGGAGCGTTGTCACCGTCAAAGATCCGTTCGTGCCGCATGGGTTGAGCGAGACTGAACTCGCGTCGCTCCGCGCGACGTTGGCTGCTCAGACGGAGATCGCCGCCGCGTGGCTCGTCCGCAAAGAACTCAAACACTTTCAAAAGCAGCAGCTGTTCGTGCTGGTCGCACGCACCAAACCGAACGGCCTATTCGGCGGATCGAATGCCGACCGCGACCGCGCTCTGGTCACGGCGCTGATGTCGTCGGTCAAGCTCCCCGGACGATTGCTGATCGTCGCGCCTCAAGGCGGCTTCCGCGCACTGGCTCAAAAAATCATGGCGTCGGAAAGTTCTCCGATCTTCCCGTGACGGCATCAGAGACCTTGTGCCCTGTCAGGTCTTGATTTTGGGATTGAGTGTGGATGGCCGGGATTGGAGCGTCTTCGCGAACCCCCGGGACTTCCTTCGCAAAGCCTCAGTCCAGCCCCCGGCCACCCGACCGCGTGACGAGCCTGACGGGTTCGGTCGCCCTGACTCAGACACCTGTTCTCAACAGGCTCATCACGCGGAGCGATGATGGCGACTTTGTGGAGAGACCACCGGGGCCAGCCCGGTGGGCGCACTCTTCCTCCTTCGCCGATTCTTCATTGGCGGAGCTTTGCGATGTTCAGTCGGGGATTGTATGAGTCGTCCTGCTTCGCTGTTCATCGCTCTTCCCGGACACAGAGTCCTCTCAACTTGATGGAGCCACCCCGATGAAGTCCTCGCTCGCAGTGGTCGGTACGTTGCTGTTGCTCGGTCTGGCGGTCGTCGCGAACTCGGCGATGCAGTTTGGAAGGGGCCGATGGGGGGATCCGGACTCGCCCGCCGGGGCGCATGTGCTCACGTCATCGAACTGGAATCTTCTCGTTGAGGAGGGCAAGGAGTCCGATGCGATTTACGGCGATTTCGTGCTGGAGAATCACCGCGTGAAGGTGGTCATTGCGCAGCCGCTTGCCACGCGGCACGCCAACATGACCGTGCGCGATGTGGCGGGCGCGGTCATCGACCTCACTTCGCCCTCAGGCGACAATGATCAGTTGGCGGCGTTCTATCCCGGCAAGAAGAAGTTCGCGTATCGAGCGGCCTCGTTCCGCGGAGCGGATGGAAAAGATGTCGTGCCAACGGGAACAGGTGTCCGTGGCGATTCGGCCTCTGTCGTCGTGAAGGCCGACGCCACCGAGCAGCTTCCCGAAGTGACGGTCGTCTATCGTTTGAAGGAACATGAACCATTCGTGACAGTGACATCGACGTTTGTGAACCGAGGCAGCACGCCGCTGGTCGTGCCGTTGGAAGACGACTTCCGGGCCGATGGCGGCAAGGAAGAGATGGTTCGCTCACCCAACGCGACAACTGATCGCTTCTGGTTGTACGACCGCTATTGGGGGCAGGCTTATGGGCTGGATGCCGGTGGTCGGAAGATGCTGTTCAACAGCGACGCGCGCGTCACGGCGATCAAGTACGAATCAGAAGCCGGTCAGTCTCAGGTGACGCTAGAACCGGGAACGTCATTTGAACTGACCCGGCGTCTGTATGAGGGTCGGACCGTATTCCACGTCCATGACCTCAGCCGCAAACTGCTCTCGCCGCTCCCACCAAAGGGAAGCGAAACGCAGACGCAGTTGATCGAATTGGCTTCGCGCGTGGGTGACGAACAGGACTACGTTCTGGAACTGAGACGGGGCGAGTCATCAATTGGCAGCGTTCGTCTGAGCGGACTAGCGCCCCGTTCTTACGAGAAGGGGGGACTGCCACTTGAACCGGGCGAGTATTTGGCGCAGCTCACCTACTGCGGCAACCCGGTCGGTGGACTCAAGCCGATGACCGTGACGCCTGATGGGAAGCCAATCGAACTCGACTACGACATCCGCTCCGGCACAATTTCTAGCCGCATCACGGACGTTCACGGCGAGCCGATCCCCTGCAAGATCGAACTCAAACCGCTCGCTGAAGGAGCCAAGCTGGACTTCGGTCCCGAGTCGGGTGAGTTCGCCGTGCGGAACCTGATCTATTCGACCGACGGGCGCGTCGAGAAACAGATTCCAGTGGGGAAGTATGCGGTCACGATCAGTCACGGCTCCGAGTTCGATGCGATCTTCACTGAGATCGAGGTCACAGCGGGAGCGGTGTCGGATTTGTCTGGAAAACTGATCCGCTCGGTCGAGACACTCGGTTGGGTCAGCAGCGACTTTCACAGTCACAGCACTCCGTCGGGGGACAACACCGGGAGTCAATTGGGGCGCGTGTTGAATCTGGTCTGTGAGAACATCGAGTTCGCGCCTTGCACCGAACACAACCGCGTCAGCACGTATCAGCCGCACATCGACCGGCTGGGGATCGGGCAGTTCCTCTCGACGGTCTCGGGGATGGAGCTGACAGGCTCGCCGCTGCCGCTCAATCATCAGAACGCCTTTCCGATCCAGATGAAGCCGCGTACTCAGGATGGCGGTGGACCGGTCGCCGGGCCGGACCTCGAATCGCAGATCGAGCGGCTCGCGCTGTGGAACGACCGCAGTGAGAAGCTGCTGCAAGTGAACCATCCCGATCCCGGCTGGATGTTCTACGACAAGAACGGCGATGGAAAACCAGACGAAGGTCACTCGCGCGCCTTCCCGTTTATGGACGTGATGGAGATTCATGCGATCGACAACGCGTTGAACCTGACGCCGACCGGCATGAGAGAAGGGGCACCGTTTCACAACCGGATTTTCAACTGGTTGCAACTGCTCAACCAGGGCTTCCGCATCTACGGCGTGGTCAACACCGACGCGCACTACAACTTCCACGGCTCGGGCTGGCTGCGGAACTGGATTCAGTCCTCGACCGACGACCCCGCGAAGATCGACCACTTGGAGATGGTCCACGCCGCCGAGCAGGGCCGCGTCATCATGTCGAACGGCCCGTATCTCGAAGTGACCGCGCACGAGACCGGCAAGACCGAGACGGTGGTCTCGGGCCAAGACCTCCAAGCAAAAAATGGCAAGGTGACGCTGAAGGTCCGCGTGCAATGTCCGAACTGGCTCGACATCGACACGCTGTTCGTCCTCGTCAACGGCCGCAAACATGCCGTTCACGACTACACGCGCGAGAAGCACCCCGACTTGTTCCGAGGTGGCGTGGTGAAGTTTGATCGGGCGTTGGAACTGGACCTCAAAAGCGACGCGCACGTCATCGTCGTGGCAGGCGATGTCGGCGGGAACCTCTTCAAGATTTATGGCGAAGCGGCGACGAAGGCTCAGCCCACGGCACTCAGCAACCCGATCTTCGTCGATACCGACGGCAACGGCTTCGTTCCCAACAAGGACACACTCGACCACCCACTGCCGGTCAAACACCCGAACAGCAAGTGATGAAAATCAAAAGCGTGCAAACCACGGGGGACACGGGAGGGCACGGGGGGAAGAGGGTGAGGTTTTTTGTCGTGGGGTGCCTCGGCAATGAAGTTCATTGCGATTGGATCAGATGCAATGGATCAGAGATGAGAAGCATGAATCTCTACACACACACACACACACCTCCCCCTCCCGTGTTCCCCGTGGTTTCATTTGGCTTCGCAGTTCCGGCTATTCTCTACCGACGAAGAGCCGTCTCATGTGAGACGGCAAGAACGTAGGCCGGAGTAATCCGATTCAAGAGCGGGAGCCAAGTCATGTCATTGATAGAGTGCGATGAAAAGCTGATTGACCGCGTGTTGACCGCCGCCACGAACGTGCATCGGGAGCTGGGGCCGGGGTTGCTCGAATCGCCTTACGAGGCCGCACTCATGATCGAGCTGGCGTTGAGTGGTCTCGCCGCGCGGAACCAAGTGGAAGTGCCTGTGATGTACCGAGGGCATGATCTCGGTATCGGCTTCAAAGCTGACATCATCGTTGAGAATCAACTGCTGCTGGAACTCAAAGTCGTGAAGGAACTCGACGACATTCACTTGGCCCAGACCATCAACTACCTGAAGCTGCTGAAGTTCAAACGCGGTTACATCCTGAATTTCAACGTGCCGCTCATGAAGCTCGGGATTAAGCGGGTTTCCATTTGATGGGACAGCAAGAACCACGGGGAACACGGGAGGACACGGGGGAAGAATTGGCGGAGCCGCGGTAGGCGAATCAATCATTGAATCCTTACCGCCTCCGTTGATCCAACCTTCTTCAGATGAGGGAAGTTGAATCGCAGATGGCCGCAAGTACATCCAAATCGGTCGCACATGAATCACCTCTTCCCCCGTGCCCTCCCGTGTTCCCCGTGGTTTGTTTCCTCGGCCTGCGACTCTTTTTGCCAGCACTGGTGTTGAGTCGCTTGTTCCAACATGAATTCAACAACGGGCTGTCGTGTGAGTGAGGCAATCATGGTTTCCAAGGCGACGTGGATTGTGGCGTTGGCTGTGCTGATTGTTGGCCCGCTCGTTGCCGCTCAACCTGCCAAGCCGGTCGCGGTCTCGCAGCTTGGGGTGGATGTGGTGAGCCTCAAGTCGGGGAAGCCGGTTCGTGGGGCGATCTTGAAGAGCGAGGCCAAGGGGGCCGTGACGATGGCTGTCCCGCGAGAGTGGCTTCAGAAAGCGAACGCGGAGTTGTTGGCCAAGCTCTCGACGGACGAGGCCGCGGCGCAGCGCGAGGCTTGGGAGCAACTGCGAGATCGGCTGAAGATGTTGCTCGCCACGCCACCCTCGTCACGCCAAGTGGTGGTCTTCTTGGAGCAGGAACAGGAGCGAGTCGAGAAGCTGTTGGTTCAAGTCGAGCCGCCGGAGCTGCCACAGTTTGTCTGGTTCGAGGCGCAGCGCGAGGCGATCGCGAAGGTGACTCCGACGGTGCCGGATCGGCAGCGAGTCGTCTTGTGGGCGTGGAGCGAGCGATTGAAAGATGCCGCCTCGCGCGATGTCGCCGACCTCGCGCGAGAACTCAAGCAGAAGGGGATCGACACGACGCAGGCCGCGCCAGACTTGTCAGACCAACTCGCCGCGCGGCCGCAGGACGAACGCGAATGGCGGGCGCGAATGGGACTCGTCGAATACGCCTTTGGGACGCCGATCGACTTTCAGGGGACGGATGATTTGCTCGTGAGGTCCAATGGCGAACGTGATCTCAAGGACATGGCCCCCGTGATCGAGAAGGTTTTGCGAGGTCAGGTCAGTGCGTTTTTGAAGGGCCTGACCGGCCAAGGCGGTCCGGCCAAAGGTAAGCCGGAGTCGAGCAACGTGGCGTTGAACAAGGGTTGGCTCAAGTCGGCGATCGAAGAGGCGGACAAGTTGAACGTGACCGGGTTCCGCGCCACGCGACTCGATCTGAATGTGGAAGGCCGACAGGTGGCCGTGCAATCGGTGTTCGTGGCACGCTTGGGAGCAGGGCCGCGCGAACAGGCGCAGTGGGAAACGATCTGGTCTCACCGCGAGTCGGCCGACGCGACGAAGGCTCGCCCCGATCTGGAGGGACGCATCACCAACGACCCGCAGGTGAAGCAGGCTCTGGAGAAAGTGAAGTCGCTGAACTTGGGGGCCGACGATCAGATCGACCAAGCGATCCGCTTCGGTGCCGCCACGATGGCCGCTCAACAAACCGCCGACTCGCGATTCTTCGAGTTCCGCGATCGATATCTCAAGCACCTCGACGGGCCGCCGCTCTGGACCAAGTAGCCGTCACCGCTCCGCGTGACGATGGCCGAGCGCGAGTTCGATGCCGATTTGAGCAGCCGTGTCCACACGCCATCGGCTTTCGTCACGCGGAGCGATGACGGCTACTTTGGTAAGACGGAATCGGCATCGCCTGATTGCTTCGTCGCGGGGCTTGATGCCGTTTGGCGAGCTGCTCACAATCCCGCCCGTTCTCGTTTAACCGCAAGCCGAAGGCTTGCGCGTTGATGGGCGCGGCGCTCGTGGATTGGGTCGGGAGTTCCAACCAACGCGCTCGCCTTTGGCTTGCGGTTAAACGAGGCGTTGGCGATTTGATTTTGATTGCCCACTTTCACTCACACTTTGGAGTTCCCGTTCATGTCGAATGCTGTGTCGAAGTCGTCCATCAAGAAGGTTGCGATCCTGTTCTCGGGAGGTCCGGCTCCCGCCGCGAATGCGGTCATTTCGACGGCCGCTTCGTCGTTCATCAAGGCGGGGATCGAAGTCTTCGGGATGAAGCATGGCTATGCGGGGCTGGTCCGCTTCAAGCCGGAAGAGGGACTCAAAGAGGGACGCGATTACATCCGACTGAATTCCGAGAAGCTGCGTCGCACGCGCTGCACGGGCGGGATCATGATCGGGACCGCGCGCGAGAACCCCGGCAAGGGAGTCGATACTCCGGCCGATCTGCATGACACGACGAAGACCGCCAAGTTGCGTACGGTCTATGACGGACTGCGGTCACTCGGGATCGACGCCCTCGTGTCGATCGGCGGCGATGACACGCTGCGGACCGCCTACAAAATCAAAGTCTTCCAAGACACGCTGCCGGCCGACCTGCCGCGCATCCCCGTCGTTCACGTCCCGAAGACGATCGACAACGATTACAACGGCATCGACTTCACGTTCGGCTTCTTCACGGCGGTCGAACAAATGGCGGGTGAGATTCGCAACCTGCTGGCCGACGCCGAAGCGGGCCGAGCGTACTTCATCGTCGAGTCGATGGGGCGGAGCGCGGGCTGGTTGGCTTATGGTGCGGCGATCGCCAGCGAAGCGAGCCTCGTCATGAGTATCGAAGACCTCGACGAGAGTTTGCTCACCACCGAACAGGTCAAGAACCCGAAGACCGGTGAGATGGAAACGCGCACGATCATGATCGTGGACAAGGTTGTGAAGAAGCTCGTCGCGACGATGCGTTACCGCGAAGAAGTCGAAGGGAAGGAGTTCGGTGTGCTGGTGCTGGCCGAAGGGCTGGCGGAAAAGCTGCCGATGGATTTGCTCGGTGAAGTCGAGTACGACCCGTTCGGACACATCGCCGTCGCGGGAGCCGATCTTGGCAAGAAGCTGTCGAAGCTGGTCGCCAAGGAATTTGAAGCTCAGACGAAACGCAAACGCAAAGTGAACGGCGTGCAGCTCGGCTATGAAACTCGTTGCGCCCGGCCGATCGGGTTCGATGTGATTCTCGGCAGCCAACTCGGTGTCGGTGCGTATCGCGCTCTCGCAGAAGACGGCAAGACGGGCGTGATGGTCTCAGTCTCGGGCCAGTTCGATCTGCACTACGTTCCGTTCACCGACCTCGTCGATGAGGCGTCGTTGAAGACGATCGTCCGCTTCATCAAGAAAGACAGCGACTTCTACAAACTGGCGCGGTTCCTCGAAACGAACGTGATCGATCACAAGGACCAGTGAGCGAAAATTCTTCTGAGCGGGGGACGTGAGTCCCCTGGCTCCGCGTAACACTGAGGCACCCAAGAACCCGGGGGGCTGACGCCCAATGCCGCTCACGGGGTGAATGATAAAGTGAGTGCCATTGGGCTGACGCCGCCCCGCTTGGGAAGAATTGAGGGGAGCTTGAGCGATGAGTTTCGGAAATCAAGACGGCAACTACAGGCAGCAGCGGGGATCGGGGTTCAACCTCGGAGCGCGGATGATCCCGATCGTGATCGGACTCATCGCGGTCGGCTTCACGATGGCGCGCGGTTGCCAGCAGGGGCCGTTCGGTCGTGCGCAGGTCGTGGCGATGAACCCGCAGCAGGAAGCACAGCTCGGCTTGCAGGCGTTTCAAGAAGTGTTGAGTGACGGGAACGTCGTGAGACGCGGCCCGACGGTCGAGGCGGTGCGAGAGATCACATCGCGGCTCATCAAGGCGACTCGCAATCCTGAGTTCCAGCGCCGGATCGGCATCAAAATTCCGGAGTTCGAGTGGGATGTCCAAGTCCTGCACGAGAACCAGGTCAATGCGTTCTGTTTGCCCGGCGGGAAGATGGTCGTCTATACGGCGATCCTCCCCGTCGCCGAGAATGACGCGGGACTGGCAACTGTGATGGGTCACGAGATTTCTCACGCGCTGGCTCATCACGGTTCGGAGCGGATGGCGCAAACGCAAATCGCCAACATCGGTCTCACCGCGGCGGGAGCATCCCTGGGAGACATGGACCCCGGCAAGCGGCAGCAATTGATGCAACTGATGAACGCGGGAGCCAAGTTCGGCATCCTTGGCTACAGCCGCAGTCATGAGTCCGAAGCGGACCACATGGGGCTGCTGCTGATGGCCGCCGCCGGTTACGACCCGCGCGAGTCGATGGAATTCTGGAAGCGAATGGCTGAAGCCTCAGGTGGCAAGTCTCCTCCCGAATTCGCATCGACGCATCCCAGCCACGCGACGCGCATTCACGACTTGACCGGTTGGGTTCCGGACGCGCTGCCGCTGTACGAGCAAAGCGAAATGAAGACTCGGCCACGTGTGTTGCCCGGTGTGGAGTGACCTCGCTTTATCGAGGGAGTGACTGATGAGTCGCAGAACGGTGATTCCTTCGAGAGTCTTGCTCGTCGGCATCATGCTGAGCCTGATGGGATGGGTTGCCGCCGTCACGGGAGCGGATGCTGTTCCTCGCCCTTCCCACGGGAAGGGAGGCGCGGTCGGGACGTTTGCGAACGAGACCATCGACATCGACGGGCAGTCGCGCGAGTACCGGTTGGTCGTTCCCCAATCGGTCGATGGGGTGAAGCCGGTGCCGGTGTTGTTCGCCTTTCATGGGTTTCTCGTCGATAGCAAAGACGTGATGCCGGTCTACTCGCAGCTCGACAAGCTGGCGGAGAAGGACGGGTTCGTGCTGGTCTATCCGAACGCTCAGGACCGAGCTTGGAAGTTGTTGCCGGTGCTGGCCAAGCATGACTTTGCCTTCTTCGACCAACTGCTGGCCCATCTTTCTGCGAAGTACAACCTCGATCAGAACCGTGTCTATCTGTGCGGTATGTCGAACGGAGCCTACTTCTCGCACCTGCTCGCGTCGCAACGGAGCGAGGTCGTCGCGGCGATCGGTTGTCATTCCGGTGGGTTGGGCTTGTTGGCACGCCGCGAACCGAAGGTGAAGCACAAGTACGGCGTCTTCATCGCGCATGGTGAGGATGATTCGATTGTGAAGGTGGAAGAAGGTCGGAAGGCGCGTGACGCCTACAAGGAGTGGGGCTTCCCTCACGAGTACCTCGAAATCCCGCAGCTCAATCATTTTTGGGGAATCAAGGGCGAAGTGAACGAGAAGATGTGGAAGTTCTTCGAGTCGCATCCGCTGGATGCGAAGTAAGGGGCGGCGGGACATGAGAGGACAGTCGCTGTCCGGGAATTGGCCCGCTATCTTCTCGCCGTTCATTCCTCTCGAACGCGAATAGGGACCAACGATGCAGCTCGGATTTGTCAGTGCCATTCTGCCCGAACTTTCTCTCACCGATGTGGCGGGCGTTGCCAAGTCGTCGGGGTATTCGTGCGTGGAAGTCATGTGCTGGCCGGTCAGTAAGGCCGAGCGACGTTATGCGGGGGTGACGCATCTCGACGTGGTGGACTTCACGCAGGCGAAGGCTGATGAAGTGAACGGGATGATGGCCGCGATGGGCATCGCGATCAGCGGACTCGGTTATTACCCGAACCCGCTCGCACCCGATGAAGCGGAGGCGGGGCGGTATGTCGAACACCTCGGTCGCGTGATTAAAGCGGCATCGCTACTCGGGCTGACTCGCGTCAACACGTTCATCGGGCGCGACTGGACCAAGTCGGTCGATGAGAACTGGTCGCGCTTCTGCTCGACATGGAAGCCGCTCGTGAAGCTGGCCGAAGACCACGGCGTGCGAATCGGAATCGAAAACTGCCCGATGTTGTTCTCGAAAGATGAATGGCCCGGCGGGAAGAATCTCGCCACGTCACCGGCCATTTGGCGACGGATGTTCAATGAGATCCCCAGTTTGTCGCTCGGGCTGAACTACGATCCGTCGCACATGATCTGGCAGCACATGGACTACTTGCAGCCGATCCGGGAATTCGCCGATCGGCTGGTTCACATCCACGCGAAGGACGTGCGGATCGACAAGAACACGCTCGATCAAGTCGGCATTCTCGCGCACCCGAATCTCTACCACACCCCGAAGTTGCCGGGCTTGGGCGACGTGAACTGGGGGCAGTTCTTCAGCGTGCTGACCGATGTTGGGTATCGCGGCCCGGTCTGCGTCGAGGTAGAAGACCGCGCGTATGAAGGATCGCTCGAACTGCGGATCGAGTCGCTCAAGCAGAGCGCGGCGTACTTGAGGCAGTTCGTGGTGGGATAACAGTGCCGTCTGACACGACATTCGGTTTTGGTGAGCCGGGTGCCGTCAGGCCCCGGATTTTTCGTCTCGAAATCCGGGGCCTGACGGCACCCGGCTCACCACATTGTTCCCCGTTCCCCCTCCTCTGAAAAGAAACTCAATGTCATACACCTACGACGACCTTGCCAAGATGATCGACCATTCGCTGCTCAACCCGACACTGACGGAGGCCGATCTGATTGCGGGCTGCAAGCTGGCCGTGGCGTACAACGTGGCGAGCGTTTGCATCCTGCCGTACTACGTCAGTCGCTGTGTCGCGTTACTCAAAGGCTCGACGGTCAAGCCGAGTACCACGATCGGGTTCCCGCACGGGGGGCACACAACCGCGATCAAGTTGGCTGAGGCGAAGCAGGCTCTGGCCGACGGCTGCCAAGAGTTGGATATGGTCGTGAACATCAGCCAAGTGTTGAGCGGCCAGTGGGACTATGTGCGCGAGGACATTCGCGCGGTGGTCGAAGTCGCTCACGCGGCCGGCCAGAAAGTGAAGGTCATCTTCGAGAACTGTTACCTGAAGGACGAACACAAAATCCGGCTGTGCGAGATCTGCGGCGAACTGAATGCCGACTGGGTGAAGACCTCGACCGGCTACGGCACGGGCGGCGCGACGCACGATGATTTGAGGCTGATGCGCAAGCACGCCCCGGCTCACGTGCAGGTCAAAGCGGCGGGAGGCGTCCGCGATTGCGACGGGCTGCTCGCCGTGAGAGAGATTGGCGTGACTCGCTGCGGTGCGAGCAAGACGGCCGAGATTCTCGACGAGTGCCGCAAGCGACTTGGACTATCCGCGATCAACGTCGCGAAGGGGACGAGTGCGGGGTATTGAGCGTCGTAGCATGGGTACTCTTGGCGAACGCGTCACTCTTGCCCGTCCACACTTTCACTCCATCGACGGGCGGACGGGCAGAAGTCCCCATCCTACGAGTCGCGTTGGAGCAGCCTTCACGCGACGGCGCGGAGGACGAGCGACGTGTTGTTGCCGCCGAATCCGAAGGAGTTCGAGACGGCGACGGACACCGCGTGGCTGACGGCGTGGTGCGGGACGTGGCGGAGCATTGCGCAGTCGGGATCGGTTTCATAGAGGTTGATCGTCGGCGGCAGCATCTGGCGTTCGAGGGCGACTAAGCAAGCGGCCGCTTCGACGGCGGCGGCGGCACTGAGCAGGTGGCCCGTCATGCTCTTGGTCGAGCTGATCGGAATGTCGCCGACTGAGTTGCCTAGCACCGCTTGCAGGACGCGCGCCTCACCGACATCACCGACGCAGGTCGAAGTGGCGTGAGCGTTGATGTAGCTAATCTCACTCGCGCCGACATTGGCGTTGTGAAGAGCCTGCCTCATCGCGGCAATCCCTTGAGCCGGTTCGGGGCAGGGGATGACGAGATGATGCGCGTCGCTGGTCCCGGCGAATCCGGCGACCTCGGCATAGCCGCGAACTCCGCGCGAGCGTGCATCGGTCTCACGCTCAAGAATGAACAGCGCACCGCCGTCACCGAGAACCATGCCATCACGGTGCTTGTCGAAGGGCCGCGAGGCCGCTTGCGGAGCATCGTTCTTGCGGGAGAGTGCCCGCAGATTTCCGAAGCCCGCCATCGACAGGGGCGACACTCCGTTGTCGATGGCTCCAGCGAGACAGACATCGGCCCAGCCGAGTTGCAACCAGCGACGGGCTTCGGCCAAGGCCCAATTCCCGCTGGCACACGCGGCAGAAATGGTGAGCGTCGGCCCGCGCAGCCCCAGTCGGCGTTGAGCCTTCGTCACGACCGACTCATCGTCGAGACCGGCGTTTCGCAAACGGTGTCCGCCGCGCTGTCGATCGGGTTCCCACATCTGCATCCATTCGGCACCCATGCCCAGAATCAGGCCGACTCGCAACCCGTGTGTATCGAGCTGCGCGTCACGGAGCGCTGTTCGTCCGCACCAGTGAGCCATCTGTTCGAGGCGTAGCAGTGACGCGAACTGGCTCTCGTCATCCCCCTCGGGGCAGTGAATGTCCCCCGCGAGACCGGCGATCTGGCTGGGATGTTCATCGACGTTGAATCGTTCGACCCGATGAATGCCCGAACGTCCTGCGAGCAGGTTTTCCGCGAACTCGTCGTACCGGTGTCCCAACGAAGTCGTCAGTCCAACACCGGTGATCCAAACAGCAGGTCGCTGTGACATGAGCGGCTCGAAGTGGCAAGAGGTGTGAGGCACGGCTGCGGATCAGCTCGCTGCACGCAAATCGGACGCGGCTTGATCGGATGTGGTCGTCGAGTGGGCCGCGGAACTGGCCGAGTTCCAGACGAGTTCGGCACGCAGGCCATCGCAGAGTGGTGCGATGACGTTGAGGTTTTGCAGCTCCTTGTGGAGCAACGTTGTCAGCAGCGAGAGCCAACTGGTCGAGTGGCTGTTGCCCGTCGAGGTCACTGATTCTTCAAAGGCATCGTGATCGGGAACGATCCGGAAACTCAAACCGCCTCGAACGTCGCGAGGTGGCTTGAGAGCCAGTGCCAGTGCGTGACAGCGGCATTCTTCCGTCGGCGCTCCGCTGGCATCGACATTCAATTCGGGAGTCCAGCCAGCCAATACCAGCCACACGCCGGGAAGGTTGAACTCATCCAACATGGACGTGGCGGCCAACAGCGCCTGCCCCTCGCCATCGCTTCCGCCGCCGACTCCCACGTTGGGGCCGTGGCTACCAATCGCGAGACTGATCGTGCTGGATGTGGAATGCAGCGACCGATGGGGAACAACTTGAACGGACGTGTTCCATGGTCCTTCGCGATCGAATTTTTCGAGCGACTGTGCGAAGAAGGAGCGACCGATAAAGCGGGTCGAAGCGACGATGCCCCACGCTTCAAAGTCCGCTGTGGTGGACTTCATCTTGCGCATGGCCTCGCCGACGGCAAACAAGGCGGCCAGTGTTTGCTCATCGCAATGGCGTGCCACCGATGGTGCGAGTGGCATTGCGGTGTGGGCTTCGGGCGACTTGCGGATGCTGGCGAGAAGCTCGCCTGTGAGATTGGCAACACCAAACGCGGCGATGCCGCATTCGAGAGTCACGCTGCTGTCGGGACTCATGCCGAGTGAGGAGTTGGACTCCGTCATCGACAATGAGGATTGGCAAGCGGCAGACACGACGGACTCCTTCCCGCGCGGGGCAGCATTCACGACTCAAACCGCCGTCAGGGACGACAGTTCCCAACGCCCAAGCGAGTGGGGCGAGGGAGTTTAGTGATCCCGCCGTTTGCGGATAGACCGGTTTTCGAGTTTTTAAAGGCACGCAAAATCGGCTGAGTGAGGCCGCGCGCGGTCGAGATCGACGCGCTGTCGTTACATCCCTCTTGCGGCCCCGTTCCTAAGTGTCATTGGGCGTCCGCCGACTGTTTCTCTGAAAACGGGCTTACGCCCAAGAATCAGGGGGCTGACGCCGCCCCGCTCAGAACCCTCTTACTTCCCACCACGCGGTTAAACGATTCAGACGAGTTCGCCGCGTGCGAAAGCCGGGATTGTGTGAATTGTCGAAACCTGATTTCATCCCGCCCCGCTGCGGATGGACGAGGCGTTCATTCGATGCGTGCGACGCCAATTTGGAGGGCACCGACGATGTCACGTGATGAGATTCGAGATGTCTTAATGGAATTGTTCGAGGATGAAACCGGTGAAGAGGTCTCGTCGTTGAATGATGACCAGAGCTTGGCCGAGCAACTTGGACTCGATTCGGTCGATATGGTGAGTCTGATCATGCAGCTCGAACGACGGTTCAAGATTCGGCTGGCTCACGAAGAGCTGGCTCACGCCCAGCAGTTGGGCCAGTTGATCGGCCTCGTACAGAGCAAGCTGAGCGTTGGTACTCGCGCCGCCGCATGATGCTCACACCAACCCGAAGTGTGAATGAGGGCGGAAGCGAGAGCGAGCGTATCGGAGGGCTGGGATGCGAGTGCGTCTTGAAACGTGCGGCCTTGGTTACGCGGCGGGTTGCTGTGTGCGGCCTCACGGGTTGAGACGCTGCTTGACCCATGCACCCTCGGCCGCGCGCGTGTAGACGAACCGGTCGTGCAGTCGGCTGGGGCGACCCTGCCAGAATTCGATCCGCTCGGGCGTGAGGCGGTAGCCGCCCCAATGCTCGGGCCGCGAGATCGAACCGTGAGCGAAGCGGCGTCGCAATTCTTCGACGCGCCGTCCGAGTGTCTCCGCCGAATCGAGTGGTTCACTTTGCGCGGAGGCCCACGCGCCGAGTTGGCTCTGCATTGGACGCTCTGCGAAATACGTATCCGACTCTTCGACCGACATTCGCGCGACCGTCCCTTCGATGCAAATCTGCCGTTCGACTTCCTTCCAGTGCAGCACGAGTGCGGCGTGCGCGTTCGCCGCCAACTGGCGTCCCTTGCGGCTGTCGTAGTTCGTATAGAAGTCGAAGCCGCGCGCGTCGGCTCCGCGCAGGAAGACGATGCGGGCGCTCGGCCGTCCGTCGGGCGAGACCGTGGCGAGCGTCATCGCTTCCCAATCCGAGACCTTCGCCGCTCGTGCCTCTTCCACCCAGAGTTGGAACTGAGCGAACGGATCGCTCAGCAACTCGGCGCTTCTGAGTGGCGGGAAGTTGAACTCGCGATGTTCGACGGGGAGTGTCATCGGGGGGCGGTCCGTTGCGGGAAGAATGGGTTCAGGCGGGAGGGGCGGATGATGGAGAAGGGAAGTCCACCTTGAAAAATATCTCGGACAGCGGCAGCGTCACTCCGAGCGAGCCAAGTTCAATCGACTGATCAAGCCCATTCGAGATCACAAGAGTCCACGTTTCATCATCGTTGCGCAGGAATCGCTCGACGCGTGGCTCGTCTTGCGAGATCAACACGTACTCACGCAACGACGGGATACGACGATAGTGACCGAACTTGGCACCCCGGTCATAAGCCTCGGTGCTTGGCGAGAGGACTTCAATTAACACAGTCGGGTTGAGCGCCGTGTTGGCATCGTCCAAATCGATCTGTAACTCGCCGCAGATGACGCTGGCGTCCGGGTATGTAATGAGATCGGTTCCCGGCACGCGCACTCGCAGGTCGCTGTCGTAGGGGACGCAAGAGCCCTCCCGCAGGGAAGCGTTCAGAAGTGAGCCGACGTTCAGCTTGATGCGGCTGTGACGCGGCGTTCCTCCTGCCATCGCAAACATCTCGCCAGCAAAATACTGGCTGCGGAATTCCGCCTCAGTCTCGATGCGGTAGTAATCAAGGACGGAGAGAGAAGCGATTCGTTGCGGTAATCCCATGATCAGGTCTCAAAAGTCGAGTGTCTTCGTGGATCGGCGGCGAGATTGTAACGCCGATCGCGAGGGACACCACGAGGACGCGAACCGCATCAGAACTTCGGCTCACGAAGAGCCGCTTCGCAGGCGTTCAAGCCTTGGCGGATCGACTTCTCGTGCGGCCAGTCTTTCGCGGCGAGGCGATAGAGCGGGGCGGCCAATTCCGGTTGCGCGAACCGGCGGTACAGATCGGCCAAGGGGACGAGCAACTCGGGCTGGTCACCGAAGCGCGTACGTGCCGCCTCGAGTGCGGAGATCGCTCGACCAGGCCAGCCCTGTTCGTCGAGCAACTTGGCGAAGCGGACGTGTGTCGCCATCAAGCCGGGGTCCGAGGACGCGGCT
>Ga0114966_10000800_pt1 | contig 29653 bp, 34 predicted proteins | sample M_130207_XF_Meta_FD_87029 | JGI IMG/M metagenome (GOLD analysis project Ga0114966, IMG submission 87029) | Freshwater microbial communities from Lake Montjoie, Canada to study carbon cycling - M_130207_XF_MetaG | ecosystem: Environmental > Aquatic > Freshwater > Lake | place: Lake Montjoie... | reverse complement strand
GTAGCCGTCGAGGAGGAAACCTCCGGACGCGTCATCAGACTCTAGACGGTTGCGCACCATCGCGTTGGTCACCGAATCAGGGACGTACTCTCCGGCATCCATGAATTGCTGGGCCTCGATGCCCAGCGGGCTGCGATCACTGACGTTGGCACGGAAGATCTCACCCGTCGAGATGTGGGGCACCCCGAGAAGCTCGGCCACCAGGGCTGCCTGCGTACCCTTACCTGCTCCTGGGGGACCCATCAGAACCATCCGCATCAGCTCACACCTCCTCCGTTGAGGGCCTGGGGCCCAAACCTCTAGCGCAGGAAACCTTCGTAGTTGCGCTGCTGTAGCTGCGATTCGATCTGCTTCACCGTGTCAAGGCCCACACCCACCATGATCAGCAGGCTGGTGCCACCAAACAGGAACCGATTGCCCACCCCCAGCAGCACGAAAGCTACTGAGGGAATGATCGCAATCACGGCGAGATATAGAGCGCCAGGAAGGGTCAGCCTGGTGAGCACGTAGTCGAGGTACTCGGCAGTCGGTCGACCAGCACGAATACCCGGGATGAACCCGCCGAACTTCTTCATGTTGTCGGCGACTTCGGTGGGGTTGAACGTGATCGCGACATAGAAGTAGGTGAAGAAGAGGATCAGGAGGAAGTACGTGAGGAGGTAGGGCCACTCGGTACCGTTTTGGAAGTTGCGAAGTAACCACTGCGCCCACTCTGCAGTGCTGCCCGAGAGCGACACCACCAACTGCGGGATGTACAGCAGCGACGAGGCGAAGATGACCGGGATAACACCGGCCATGTTGACCTTGAGCGGAATGTAAGTTGACGACCCGCCGTACATGCGACGGCCCACCATGCGCTTGGCATACTGCACCGGAATGCGACGCTGCGCCTGCTCGACGAAGACCACTCCCATAATCACGAAGAACCCGACGAGCAGCACGAGACCGAAGACGAAGATGCCCTTGTCGCTCCAGACCCTGGCAAGCTGCCCGGGGAAGGTGGCGATGATCGAGGTGAAAATCAGGAGCGACATGCCATTGCCCACGCCGCGGTCGGTGATCATTTCACCCAGCCACATCACCACGGCGGTGCCAGCGGTGAGGGTAATCACCATCGCGATGATGAGGCCCACCGCCTGGTCGGGGATGAGTTGTTCGTTGCAGCCTGGAATGAGTCGACCCGGCGAACGGGCCAGCGAGATGATCGCTGTTGACTGAAGGATGGCGAGCCCGATAGTCAGGTAGCGGGTGTACTGCGTAATGGTCGACTGGCCCGACTGGCCCTCCTGCTTGAGGGCCTCAAGACGCGGGATGACCACCGTGAGCAGCTGAATGATGATGCTCGCGGTGATGTACGGCATGATGCCGAGCGCGAACACCGACAGCTGCAGCAGAGCCCCGCCACTGAACAGGTTGATGAGCCCGAGCAGGGGATTCTCAGCTGCGGTGCTCACGCAACGCTGGACCGCACCGTAATCGACACCGGGCGTGGGCACGGTGGATCCCAGACGGAAGACAGCCAGCACGCCGAGGGTGAACAGAATCTTGACGCGCAGGTCCGGGGTTCTGAACGCTGACGCGAATGCGCTGAGTTGCACGCACCCCTCCTCTCGTCATTGGTAACTCGTGCGCCGTTCGACTACATCGAGTGAGGCCTGAACGACTGGCCTCGGTCGAGTCTAGTCAGACCCGACCGATGACCGATCGGTCAGACCTCGGTGGCAGTTCCGCCGACGGCGGTGATCTTGGTGCGCGCCGAGTCAGAGAACGCATCGGCGGTCACGTGCACGACCACCGAGAGGTCGCCCTGCCCGAGCACCTTCACGAGCTCACCTGAGCGCACGGCACCCTTGTCGACGAGGTCGGCAATGGAGATGGTGCCGCCCTCGGGGAACAGCCGCTCGATGGCGGCCACGTTGACAACCTGAAACTCCACGCGGTTGCGGTTGGTGAATCCCTTGAGCTTGGGCAGCCGCATGTGCATCGGCATTTGCCCGCCCTCGAAGCCCGCGGGCACCTGGTAGCGGGCCTTGGTGCCCTTGGTACCGCGACCGGACGTCTTTCCCTTGGACGCCTCACCGCGACCCTTGCGGGTCTTGGCAGTCTTGGCGCCCGGAGCCGGGCGTAGGTGATGGACCTTGAGCGTCATGTCAGTCGACCTCCTCGACGGTGACCAGGTGGATGACCTTGGCGACCATGCCCCGGAACTCCGGGCGGTCGTCCTTCACCACGACGTCTCCGATCCGCTTGAGCCCCAGCGAGCGCAACGAGTTACGCTGCTGGTGGCTTCCGCCGATCTCGGACCTGCGCTGGGTGATTCGCAACTTGCTCATGCGCCAACTCCTGCCGCGCGGGCACGCAGCAGCGCAGCCGGAGCGACATCCTCGAGGGGCAGACCGCGACGAGCCGCGACCTCCTCGGGACGCTCGAGCATCTTCAGCGCGGCCACCGTGGCGTGCACCACATTGATGGCGTTGTCAGAGCCGAGTGACTTCGACAGCACGTCGTGAATGCCGGCGCACTCCAGCACCGCACGCACCGGCCCGCCGGCGATCACTCCGGTACCGGGCGACGCCGGACGAAGGAGCACCACACCGGCCGCCGCCTCACCCGTGACGGGGTGAGGGATGGTGCCCTGAATACGCGGCACCTTGAAGAAGTTCTTCTTGGCCTCCTCGACGCCCTTGGCGATGGCCGCAGGAACCTCCTTGGCCTTGCCGTAGCCGACGCCGACCGAGCCATCACCATCGCCCACCACGACGAGCGCGGTGAAGCTGAAGCGACGGCCACCCTTGACGACCTTCGACACTCGGTTGATCGTGACCACTCGCTCGACGAACGCCGACTTTTCTGCAGGCGCCTGCCTGTCGTCGCGACGTCCACGGCGCTCTCCACCGGAACCGCCGGTGCCTCCGCCGGGAGCGCCACCGCGCTGGGCTGCTGCCATGAGCTATACCTCGTCTTCTCTGTCTCTCAAGCCTGGACCGTCAGAACGCGAGGCCGCCCTCACGGGCGCCCTCCGCGAGTGCCGCAATGCGGCCGTGGTACTTGTTGCCGCCGCGGTCGAAGACCACAGCCTCGACACCGGCCTTCTTGGCTCGGTCGGCTACGAGCTCGCCGACCTTGCGCGAGCGAGCGCTCTTGTCGCCAGCGAACGCGCGCACGTCGGGCTCCATCGTCGAGGCTGAGGCCAGCGTGCGGCCCACCGTGTCGTCGACCACCTGAACCACGAGGTGGCGTGCCGAACGGGTAACGACCAGACGCGGACGCACTGGAGTGCCCGACACCATCTTGCGCACGCGCACGTGGCGGCGCTTGCGGGCGACCGTCGTCTTCGCCTCGTGCTTACCGAACTTGGTGAGAGCCATGACTACTTACCAGCCTTTCCGGCCTTGCGGCGGATGACTTCGCCTTCGTAACGCACGCCCTTACCCTTATAGGGATCTGGCTTGCGCAACTTGCGAAGTTTGGCAGCGACCTCGCCGACCTGCTGCTTGTCGATACCTTCGACGCTGAAACGGGTGGGGGTCTCGACATTGAATGCGATGCCCGACGGTGGATCGATCTCCACGGGGTGGCTGAAGCCGAGCGCAAACTCGAGCCCCTGGCCCTTAGCCGCCACGCGATAGCCGGTGCCGGTGATCTCGAGGGTCTTCTTGTACCCGTCGGTCACACCCACGACCATGTTCGCCACCAGGGTGCGCGACAGACCGTGCAACGAGCGACTGGCGCGCTCGTCGTTGGGTCGGGTGACCGAGAGGGTGCCGTCGTCCTGCTTCTGGACTGAGATGGGCTCGGCCACGACATGGCTGAGCGTGCCCTTGGGGCCCTTGACCGTGACCGTCTGGCCATCGATCGCAATATCGACACCCGCGGGCACCGTGATGGGAAGTCGTCCGATTCGTGACATGTCAAGCCTCCCGCTACCAGACGTAGGCGAGGACTTCCCCACCCACGCCCTTCTTTGCGCACTGACGGTCGGTGAGCAGACCGCCGGAGGTCGAGATGATCGCGATTCCGAGACCGCCGAGCACCTTGGGCAGCGCGGTGTTCTTCGCGTACACGCGCAGACCCGGCTTGCTCACCCGGCGCACCCCAGCAATGGAGCGCTCACGGTTGGGCCCGTACTTGAGGTCGATCACGAGCGAGCTACCCACGGTGGCGTCCTGAACGGACCAGCCCGCGATGTAGCCCTGCTGCTTAAGGATCTCGGCAATGCCCACCTTGATGTTGGAGTGGGGCATCACGACCTGGTCGTGATAGGCCGAGTTGGCATTGCGGACACGCGTGAGCATGTCGGCAATCGGGTCAGTCATCGTCATGGTTGTCGATCTCTCTCGCCATGGTTTCCTTCGGAATCTCCGACGGACCTGCGGCGTATCGGAACTACCAGCTGCTCTTGGTCATGCCAGGAAGCTCACCACGGTGGGCCATCTCGCGCAGGCAAATCCGGCAGAGGCCGAATTTGCGGTACACCGAGTGGGGCCGTCCACAGCGGGTGCAGCGCGTGTAACCGCGCACCTTGAACTTGGGAGTCTTGGCCGCCTTGAGGACCAGGGCCTTCTTCGCCATGTTTAGCTCTCCTTGAACGGGAAGCCGAGCTGCCGCAGCAGCGCGCGTCCCTGATCGTCGTTGATGGCCGAGGTGACAACCGTGATGTCCATGCCGCGCACCCGGTCGATGCTGTCCTGGTCGATTTCGTGGAACATCGACTGCTCATTGAGCCCGAAGGTGTAGTTACCGCGTCCGTCGAACTGCCGCGGCGACAGGCCTCGGAAGTCGCGGATGCGAGGGAGCGCGATGGACACGAGCCGGTCGAGGAACTCCCACATCCGGTCTCCGCGCAGCGTCACGTGGGCGCCAATCGGCATTCCCTCGCGCAGCTTGAACTGGGCGATCGACTTGCGGGCCTTGGTCACCTGCGGCTTCTGGCCGGTGATCGTAGCCAGGTCGCGGATGGCGCCCTCGATCAGCTTCGAGTCGCGAGCGGCCTCACCCACACCCATGTTGACAATCACCTTGGTGACCGTGGGCACCTGCATGACGTTCTGCAGCGCGAACTCCTCGACCAGCGCGGGCACGATCTCGGCCCGATAGCGCAACTTCAGCCTCGGCGGAATCGCGGGAGCGCTGGGCTCACGACCGGGCTGATCCGACTCTGTGGCCTCAACGGTCTCAGTGTCGTCGGTGATGATGTCCATCAGATGTCCTTACCCGTGCGGCGCGAGATTCGCACACTGCGCTCGACCTCGTACGTGGTCCCGTCGGGACGACGCTTCTCAACCGTTTCCTTGCGGTGGCCGATGCGGGCCGGACGACCATCTTCGGGGTCGATCACCATCACGTTGGAGATGTGGATCGAGGCCTCCTGGGTCACGATGCCGCCCGCTTTGGCGCCGCGAGCGGTCTGGGTGACCTTCACGTGCTTCTTGATGCGGTTGACACCCTCGACAAGAATGCGGCTGGTCTCAGGGAAAACCTTGATGACCTTGCCCTTGACTCCCTTGTCCTTGCCGGTGATGACCTGAACGGTGTCACCCTTGCGAACTCCGAGTGCAGCCATGGCTACAGCACCTCCGGGGCGAGCGAGATGATCTTCATGAACTTCTTATCGCGCAGCTCACGGCCCACCGGGCCGAAGATGCGAGTTCCGCGGGGCTCATTGTCACCCTTGAGGATGACGGCCGCGTTCTCGTCGAAGCGGATGTAGGAGCCATCGGGGCGACGGCGCGACTTCACAGTGCGCACGATGACGGCCTTGACGACCTCACCCTTTTTGACATTGCCACCGGGGATGGCGTCCTTCACCGTGGCGACGATGATGTCGCCGATGCCGGCGTAGCGTCGTCCGGAACCACCGAGAACACGGATGCACAGGATTTCCTTGGCACCGGTGTTGTCGGCGACCCGAAGTCGCGACTCTTGCTGGATCACGTCTCTCCCTACCCCTACTTGGCCTTCTCGAGGACCTCGACCACTCGCCACCGCTTGGTGGCCGACAGCGGCTTGGTCTCCATGAGCAGAACTCGGTCGCCCACACCACAGGTGTTGGCCTCGTCGTGCGCCTTCAGCTTGCTCGTGCGGCGCACAACCTTGCCGTACAGCGGGTGCTTGAAGCGGTCCTCGACCGCCACGACCACTGTCTTGTCCATCTTGTCGCTGACCACGTAGCCCTCGCGGGTCTTGCGGTCGCCACGGTCGAGCGCTGGCTGATCGGTCATTGAGTCCTTCGTCCCGTCGGTCATGCCGCACCACCCGCGTAGGAGGTGATGCCAAGCTCACGCTCGCGCATGATCGTGTAGATGCGCGCGATGTCCTTGCGGACGGCACGCAGTCGGCCGTGGTTCTCGAGCTGGCCGGTCGCGCCCTGGAAGCGGAGGTTGAACAGCTCCTCCTTGCACTCCTTCAGGCGTGCCAACAACTCGTCGTCACTTAGGTTGCGCAGTTCTCCTGCGTCGGTTCCGGCAGCCATCAGTCCTCACTCACCTCGCGCCGCACGATGCGGCACTTCATCGGAAGCTTGTGCGCAGCACGCTTGAGTGCCTCCTGCGCGGTCTTCTCATTGGGGTAGCTGAGCTCGAACATCACGCGTCCGGGCTTGACATTGGCCACCCACCATTCGGGAGAGCCCTTGCCCGACCCCATGCGGGTCTCGGCAGGCTTCTTGGTCAGCGGGCGGTCGGGATAGATCGTGATCCACACCTTGCCGCCACGCCGAATGTGCCGGGTGATCGCAATACGTGCAGATTCAATCTGTCGGTTGGTCACGTAGGCCGGCTCAAGCGCCTGGAGTCCCCACTCACCGAAGGTCACGCGGGTACCACCAGTAGCGGCCCCCGATCGACCCGGGTGGTGCTGCTTGCGGTGCTTGACCCTGCGAGGAATCAGCATGACTCAGACCTCCGATCCAGACTCAGCGGGAACAGTCTCGACAGCGACGCTCTCGACCGCGACGGACTCAACCACGGGAACCACGGGAACCTCGGCCGGAGCCTCCACCGAGCCCGAGTCCTCGTCGCGGCGGCGAGCGACCGGACGTCCGGCCGGCCGATCGCGACGCGCACCTGCGGGACCCCCGCTGAGACGCGCGGCAGCAGCGGCGGCTTCACGCTCGGCACGGGTGCCGAGGGCATCGCCCTTGTAGATCCACACCTTCACGCCGATGCGACCGAATGTGGTCTTCGCCTCGAAGAAGCCGTAGTCGATATCTGCCCGCAGGGTGTGCAAAGGCACGCGCCCCTCGCGGTAGAACTCGGTGCGGCTCATCTCAGCGCCACCGAGACGGCCCGAGACCTGCACTCGAATACCCTTGGCCCCCGACTTCAGTGTGCCCTGCATCGACTTGCGCATGGCCCGGCGGAAGGAGACGCGGCTGCTGAGTTGCTCGGCAACACCCTGAGCGACGAGTTGGGCGTTCATCTCCGGGTTCTTGACCTCGAGGATGTTGAGTTGCACCTGCTTACCGGTGAGCTCCTCGAGCGTGCCGCGCAGCTTTTCTGCCTCCTGGCCACGGCGCCCGATGACGATACCGGGACGCGCCGTGTGGATGTCGATGCGAACGCGATCACGGGTGCGCTCGATCTCGACCTTAGCGATTCCGGCGCGCTCCATACCGTCGGTGAGAAGTCGGCGGATCTTGACATCCTCCTCGACATAGTCGCGGTAGCGCTGACCCTTCTTGGTCGAGTCAGCGAACCAGCGTGAGCTGTAGTCGGTGGTGATGCCCAGCCGGAAGCCGTGCGGATTGATCTTCTGGCCCATGTCAGTCCTCATCTCCTGCGTCGGTGCTGGGTGCCTTCGACGCGGCCGCCTTGCTGGCGGTGGCCTTCGTGGCGGTGGCCTTGCTGGGGGTGGTCTTGCTGGCGGTGGCCTTCTTCGGTGCCGGCTTGGGAGCGACCGGCTTGCGCGACTCGACCACCACGGTGATGTGGCAGGTGCGCTTGCGGATGCGGGCTGCGCGGCCCTGGGCGCGCGGACGGAACCGCTTCATCGTGGGGCCCTCGTCAACATAGGCCTCGGAGATGACCAGGGTGGCAGGGTCAAGGTTGTGGTTGTTCGCAGCGTTCGCGATGGCGCTGTTCAGCACCTTGCCGACAGGCTCGCTGGCAGCCTGGGGCGCGAACACCAGAACCGCCTGGGCCTCCGACGCGGACATCCCTCGAATGAGGTCTACCACGCGACGGGCCTTCATCGGCGTGACGCGCACGAAACGCGCCTGAGCCCTGGCCTCCATCGATCTCTCCGTTCAGTCGTTGATGTCGTGCGGGGCCGGGCGCCTGCGGCGGCGCCCCGTCACCCTTGGTGCAGGGGGGTTGCGGGTATGCGGGTTGCGGCTAGCGGCGCTTGGCCTTGCGGTCGTCCTTGACGTGGCCCTTGAAGGTACGCGTGGGGGCGAACTCGCCGAGCTTGTGACCGACCATGTTCTCGGACACGAAGACGGGGATGTGCTTACGACCATCGTGCACGGCGATGGTGTGTCCCAGCATGGCCGGGATGATCATCGAGCGGCGCGACCAGGTCTTGATCACGTTGCGGGTGCCCTTTTCGTTCTGCAGGTCGACCTTCTTGAGGAGGTGACCATCGATGAACGGACCCTTTTTAAGACTACGCGGCATGATAATCCTCTATCGGTTCTTGCCGGACTTGCGACGGCGGACGATGAACTTGTCACTGGGCTTGTTGTGCTTGCGCGTGCGGCCCTCAGGCTTACCACCGGGGTTGACGGGGTGCCGTCCACCGGAGGTCTTTCCCTCTCCACCACCATGCGGGTGGTCAACCGGGTTCATGGCCACACCGCGGACGGTCGGGCGCTTGCCCTTCCAACGGTTACGTCCGGCCTTGCCCCAGTTGATGTTCGACTGCTCGGCATTGCCGACCTCGCCGATCGTGGCCCGGCAGCGCAGGTCGACGTTGCGGATCTCGCCCGACGGCAGGCGAAGCTGCGCGTAGGGACCGTCCTTGGCGACGAGCTGAATGCTGGTGCCGGCCGAACGCGCCATCTTGGCGCCGCCACCCGGTCGAAGTTCGACCGCGTGAATGACCGTTCCGACGGGGATGTTACGCATCGGAAGGTTGTTGCCCGGCTTGATGTCGGCCGAGGGGCCGGTCTCGATGCGATCACCCTGCTTGAGCTTGTTCGGCGCGATGATGTAGCGCTTCTCACCATCGGCGTAGTGCAGCAGAGCGATGCGCGCAGTGCGGTTGGGGTCGTACTCAATGTGCGCAACGGTCGCCGGCACACCGTCCTTGTCGGCCCGCTTGAAGTCGATGAGGCGGTAGGCCCGCTTGTGGCCACCGCCCTGGTGACGGGTGGTAATGCGGCCTGAGTTGTTACGGCCACCCTTCTTCGACAGCGGTCGAACGAGCGACTTCTCAGGCTCGTCGCGGGTGATCTCGACGAAGTCGGCGACGCTCGAGCCGCGGCGGCCCGGTGTCGTCGGCTTGTACTTGCGGATTCCCATGGTGGTGTCCTGGTCTCTCGTCCGGTGGTGTCTGGTCTGATGTCGTCTCGGTCTTAGGAGACCGGGCCGCCGAAGATGTCGATACGTTCGCCGGTGGCGACGCTGACGATCGCGCGCTTAGTGTCGGGACGCTGCCCGAAACCGTTGCGGGTGCGCAGCCGCTTTCCGGTGCGGTTCAGGGTGTTCACGTTGGTGACCCGAACCCCAAAGACCGATTCGACCGCCTGCTTGATCTGGGTCTTGTTGGCCTCCTTGCGCACCAGGAAGGTGTACTTGTTCTCGTCGAGGAGCGCGTAGCTCTTCTCCGAGACCACGGGGGCCAGCAAAATGTCACGCGGGTCGGCGATCCTCATGCCTCCACCTCACTCTCGTCGGATGACGTCTCGACTGCCGCCGAGTCGTCGGACTCGACGACCTCCGACTCAGTCGCCACGGCCTTGGCCGAGCGCCCACGGGGAGGACCGGCGACAAACACCGCGAGCGCGTCGCTCGTGAAGACGATGTCGTCGGAGATGAGGACGTCGTACGTGTTGAGCTGGTCGGGCGAGATGATGTGCACGTGGGCCAGGTTGCGCAAGCTCAGCCACGACACGGTGTCAGCTCGGCTCACTACCACCAGCAGGTTGCGGCTCGCAGCCACGGTCGCCAGCGTCTGGAGCGCCGCCTTGGTCGACGGGGTGTCACCCTCGACGATCGAGGTGAGTACGTGCACCCGACCCTCGCGGGCCCGATCGCTGAGGGCACCACGCAGGGCGGCGGCCTTCATCTTCTTGGGCGTGCGCTGCTCGTAGTTGCGAGGTGTGGGGCCGTGCACCACGCCACCACCGGTGAACTGCGGTGCGCGAGTGGAGCCCTGACGGGCGCGACCGGTGCCCTTCTGCTTGTAGGGCTTGCGGCCACCACCGGACACCTCGCCTCGCGACTTGGTGTCGTGGGTGCCCTGCCGGGCAGCGGCCAGCTGAGCCACTACCACCTGGTGAATCAGGGGAATGTTGACCTGCACGTCGAACACCTCGGCGGGAAGGTCGATCGACCCGCTCTTGGTGCCGGACGGGGTCAGCACGTCGACCGAGGTCATGATGCTCCCTTCACAGCGTTGCGCACGAGCACCAGGCTGCCGGTGGGGCCGGGGACGGCACCCTTGATGAGGATCAGTCCGCGGTCGGTGTCGACCGCCTGAATAACGAGGTTCTGCGTGGTCTGGCGAACGCCACCCATACGACCTGCCATGCGCATGCCCTTGAAGACGCGGCCGGGGGTGGAGCACCCACCGATCGAGCCAGGCTTGCGGTGGTTGCGGTGCGCTCCGTGCGACGAGCTCACGCCGTGGAAGCCGTGGCGCTTCATCACACCGGCGTAGCCCTTGCCCTTGGTGGTTCCGGTCACGTCAACCTCGGAGCCCACCTCAAACAGGTCAGCGCCGATCTCCTGGCCCACGGTGTACTCGGACGCACTGTCAGTGCGAATTTCGAGCACGTGGCGACGGGGTGTGACCCCCGCCTTCTCGAAGTGGCCCTTCATCGGCTTGTTGACCTTGCGGGGGTCAATGCCGCCGAAGCCGATCTGGACGGCGCTGTAGCCGTCGGCATCGGGGGTTCGGACAGCGGTGACCACGCAGGGTCCTGCCGCGATGACGGTCACTGGAACGACTCGATTGTCGTCTCCCCAGACCTGGGTCATCCCAAGCTTGGTGCCCAGGATTCCCTTCACGTTGCTCGCCATTGTCGTCGTCTTCCTGTCAGAGCTTGATCTCGATGTCGACCCCGGCCGGCAGGTCGAGCCGCATGAGCGAGTCGACTGTCTTGGGCGTGGGGTCGATGATGTCGATGAGCCGCTTGTGCGTGCGCATCTCGAAGTGCTCGCGCGAGTCCTTGTACTTGTGCGGCGAGCGAATGACGCAGTAGATGTTCTTCTCGGTCGGAAGCGGCACGGGGCCCGCGACCTTCGCGCCAGTGCGCGTCACCGTGTCGACGATCTTGCGTGCCGACGAGTCGATGACCTCGTGGTCATAGGCCTTGAGCCTGATGCGGATCTTCTGTCCCGCCATCTCGGTCGCTCGATTCCTTGTGTTGGTGCAGCTGCTGATGTCTGTGGTGGTGCTGGTCGTTCTAGGAGGGTGGGGGGGACCCGAGGGCCTCCCCCACCTTCCCGAGGAACGGGGTGCTACTTGTTGATCTTGACGACCCGGCCGGCGCCCACGGTGCGGCCGCCCTCGCGGATCGCGAAGCGGAGACCCTCCTCCATGGCGATCGGCTGGATCAGCGCGACCTTCATGGAGGTGTCGTCGCCCGGCATGACCATCTCCTTGCCCTCCGGCAGCTCCACGACGCCGGTGACGTCGGTGGTGCGGAAGTAGAACTGGGGACGGTAGTTCTGGAAGAACGGCGTGTGCCGGCCACCCTCGTCCTTGCTCAGGATGTACACCTGGGCGTCGAAGTCGGTGTGGGGAAGGACCGAGCCCGGCTTGCAGATGACCTGGCCGCGCTCGACGTCCTCACGCTTGGTGCCGCGCAGGAGCAGACCGACGTTCTCGCCCGCCTGGCCCTCGTCGAGAAGCTTCCGGAACATCTCAACACCGGTGACCGTGGTCTTGGTGGGAGGGCCGGGGCGGATGCCCACGATCTCGATCTCCTCGTTCACCTTGACGATGCCGCGCTCGATGCGACCGGTGACGACGGTACCGCGACCGGTGATCGTGAACACGTCTTCAACGGGCATGAGGAAGGGCTTGTCAACCTCGCGCACAGGTGTGGGGATGTAGGCGTCGACCGCGTCCATGAGCTCGAGGATCGAGGCGGACCACTTCTCGTCGCCGTTCAGCGCCGGGAAGGCCGCCACACGCACCACGGGGATGTCGTCGCCGGGGAACTCGTAGAGCGACAGCAGTTCGCGGACCTCAAGCTCAACCAGCTCGAGGATCTCCTCGTCGTCGACCATGTCGCACTTGTTCAGCGCAACGACGAGTGAGGGGACACCGACCTGACGGGCCAGGAGCACGTGCTCCTTGGTCTGCGGCATCGGGCCGTCGGTCGCCGCGACCACGAGGATCGCACCGTCCATCTGGGCCGCGCCGGTGATCATGTTCTTGATGTAGTCGGCGTGCCCGGGGCAGTCGACGTGCGCGTAGTGCCGCACCTCTGTTTGGTACTCGACGTGAGCGATCGAGATGGTGATACCGCGCTGACGCTCCTCCGGTGCCTTGTCGATCTGGTCGAAAGGCGTGAAGGGATTGACGTCCGGGTACTTGTCGTGAAGCACCTTGGTGATGGCCGCCGTCAGCGTGGTCTTTCCATGGTCAATGTGACCAATGGTGCCGACGTTGACGTGCGGCTTGGTGCGCTCGAACTTCGCCTTAGCCACTTCGGGTCCTCCTGGATCTGAGTCTTCCGACCGTCACTCGACGGGTCGTGTGTTGAACTTTTTCGTTTGTTCCCGATCACCACGTCCGTGTGGGTCACCGGAGTAGTGGTGCTATTCGCCCTTCGCCTTCGCAATGATCTCAAGCGCGACGTTGGAGGGAACCTGTGCGTACGAGTCGAACTGCATTGAATAGCTGGCCCGACCCTGGGTGCGGCTGCGAAGGTCGCCCACGTAGCCGAACATTTCAGACAGCGGCACCAGCGCCTTAACCACGCGGGCCCCCGAACGCTCGTCCATGGCCTGAATCTGGCCACGGCGCGAGTTGAGGTCGCCGATCACGTCGCCCATGAAGTCCTCGGGGGTGATGACCTCCACGGCCATCACGGGCTCGAGCAGCACGGGGCCGGCGCGGCGCGCGGCATCCTTGAACGCCATTGAGCCGGCGATCTTGAACGCGAGCTCCGAGGAGTCGACGTCGTGGTAGGCGCCATCCTGCAGCGTGGCCTTGATGTCGACCATTGGGTAGCCCGCCACCACGCCGTACTCCATGGCGTCTTGAATGCCGGCATCGGTCGAGGGAATGTACTCGCGCGGGATGCGACCGCCGCTCACCGAGTTGACGAACTCGTAGCCGCCGGAGTTGGGCTCGCCGGGCACGGGGACGTTGGGCTCGATGTCGATGATGACACGGGCGTACTGACCCGAGCCGCCGGTCTGCTTCTTGTGCGTGTACTCGACCTTGACGACCTTCTTGGTGATGGTCTCGCGATAGGCCACCTGCGGCTTGCCGACGTTGGCCTCGACGTTGAACTCGCGGCGCATTCGGTCGACGAGCACCTCAAGGTGCAACTCGCCCATGCCAGCGATGATCGTCTGGCCGGTCTCCTCGTCGGTCCGCACCTGGAAGGTGGGGTCCTCGTCGGAGAGCCGCTGAATCGCGGTGCCAAGCTTCTCCTGGTCACTCTTGGTCTTCGGCTCGATCGCCACGTGAATGACGGGGGCCGGGAAGTTCATCGACTCGAGCACGACCGACTTGGACGGATCGCACAGGGTCTCGCCGGTGGTGGTGTCTTTGAGACCCATCACGGCCACGATCTGGCCGGCGCCCACCGACGCGATTTCTTCGCGCTTGTTGGCGTGCATTCGGTAGATCTTGCCGATGCGCTCCTTGCGGTCCTTGGTGCTATTCAGCACCTGGGTTCCGGTCTCGAGCAGGCCCGAGTAGATGCGCAGGTAGGTGAGCTTGCCAAGGTGGGGGTCGCTCATGATCTTGAAGGCGAGGGCACTGAAGGGCTCAGACTCGCTGGGCTGGCGCTCGATGATCACGCTCTCGTCGCCCGGCTTGTGACCGGAGATGGCATCGACGTCGAGCGGCGACGGAAGGTAGGCCACCACCGCGTCGAGCATCGGCTGCACGCCCTTGTTCTTGAACGCCGAGCCCGTGAGAACGGGGGTGATCTTGTCGGCCAGCGTGGCACGACGGATCGCCGCCTGCAGAACCTCAACGGTGAGGTCGGCGCCATCGAGGTACTTCTCAGCGATGATGTCGTCGGCGTCGGCGAGAGTCTCGATCAGCTTCTCGCGCCATTCAGCAGCAGAGTCGGCGAGGTCGGCGGGGATCTCCTCGATCGTGTAGTCCTCGCCCTTCTGGGTCTCTCCGCGCCATACGAGCGCCATCATGGTGAGCAGATCGACCACGCCGATGAAGTCGCCCTCGGAGCCGATGGGGATCTGTAGCACGAGCGGAGTCGCATTGAGGCGGCTGACGATCATGTCGACGCACATGTAAAAGTCGGCGCCGGTGCGGTCGAGCTTGTTGACGAAGCAGATGCGCGGCACGTTGTACCGGTCAGCCTGGCGCCACACCGTCTCGCTCTGCGGCTCAACCCCTGCCACCCCATCGAACACGGCGACCGCGCCATCGAGCACCCGCAGCGACCGCTCGACCTCGACCGTGAAGTCGACGTGGCCGGGCGTGTCGATGATGTTGATGTTGTGGCCCTTCCACTCACAGGTGGTGGCCGCGGAGGTGATGGTGATACCGCGCTCCTGCTCCTGCTCCATCCAGTCCATAGTGGCTGCGCCGTCGTGAACTTCACCGATCTTGTAGTTCATGCCGGTGTAGAACAGGATCCGCTCAGTGGTCGTGGTTTTGCCCGCGTCGATGTGCGCCATGATCCCGATGTTGCGGGTCTTGGCGAGGTCGAGAGACGTGGCGGTCGACACGAGTTTCTCCTGGAGCTAGGTGGTGCGTGGACGAGAGGGTGGAGCGAGTTACCAGCGGTAGTGCGCGAAGGCCTTGTTCGACTCGGCCATCTTGTGCGTGTCCTCACGCTTCTTGACGCTGGCGCCGAGTCCGTTCGAGGCGTCGAGAATCTCGTTCATGAGGCGCTCGGTCATGGTCTTCTCACGACGGGCGCGGGAGTACTGAATCAGCCAACGGAGCGCCAGAGTGGTGCTGCGTCCGGCGCGGACCTCGACGGGCACCTGGTAGGTGGCACCGCCGACTCGGCGGGAGCGCACCTCGAGGGCCGGCTTCACGTTGTCGAGAGCGCGCTTGAGCGTGACGACGGGGTCGGCGCCCGACTTGTCGCGACACCCTTCGAGTGCGCCGTACACGATCATCTCGGCGGTCGACTTCTTGCCGTCGAGCAGCACCTTGTTGACCAGCTGGGTGACCAGGGTCGATCCGTAGACCGGGTCGGAGACGATGGGGCGCTTGGGGGCCGGACCCTTGCGTGGCATTAGCTCTTCTCCTTCTTGGCGCCGTAGCGGCTGCGAGCCTGCTTGCGGCCCTTGACGCCCTGCGTGTCGAGGGCGCCGCGGATGATCTTGTAGCGGACACCGGGGAGGTCCTTCACCCGGCCGCCGCGCACGAGCACGATCGAGTGCTCCTGCAGGTTGTGGCCCACGCCGGGAATGTAGGCGGTGACCTCGACGGCGGAGGTAAGGCGCACACGGGCGACCTTGCGCAGAGCCGAGTTCGGCTTCTTGGGCGTGGTCGTGTACACGCGTGTGCACACCCCGCGGCGCTGAGGGCTTCCCTTGAGCGCGGGCGTGGTGTTCTTCGCCACCTTGTCCTGTCGACCCTTGCGGACCAACTGCTGAATCGTGGGCAACGTTGCCTCTTTCGTGAGGTCGAGCGCGGTTCATGACGGTGAAGCAGGCCGGGCGATCGTGCCGTTCCTCCCGACCCACGCGGTCGGGAGTGTCGCGCGCAAGACACTCACGCGACATCCTGATCAGGGATGGGATCCGAGCGCCTAAGCGCGTGGTGCGCACCTTGAGGGGAAGAAGCGCACGTCGGTCGAGCCCAACACATCGGGCACGGGGGCCTACGTTACTCGTCTTCCGGGCGAAGAGTCAAAACGGGGTCCCGTTCGGATTCGGAGGGGTGTACACGAGCCACCCTTCCCTCATACACGCTCACCCGCGCGCGCCTTCCATGGCCGCAGTACCGAGCACAGCCTGACCACCCCAGTCACCTCGGTTCACGCGTCGATCTCACCACCATTCGGCCCGAATCTGGCCCGAAAAAGGCCCGAAAAAGGCCCGAAAAAGGCCCCACGGAGGCCGTGAGTAGCCGCCACGCGGCCCACACTCCGGCTGGCCCGGCAAGCCCCGGCAGCCTCGCTCGGGCCTCCCCACGGGCTGACACAGTCTCCACCCATCCAGCACGGGAGGGGAGCCGGTTTCCCGACTCCCCTCCCGATGGACCTGATGAAGCCGGCGATTCCTAGCGGAAGCCGCCGATGTCGAACTCCTCGAGCGCCACGGCCTCTCCCGACCCCTGGCCGAAGCCCGAGTAGTCGAGGTCCTCGTAGCTCGACAGTGAGGCGTACATCGCTGCCTTGGCCTCCTCGGTGGGCTCGACCCGGATGTTGCGGTAGCGGGGAAGACCCGTTCCGGCCGGGATGAGCTTGCCGAGGATGACGTTTTCCTTGAGGCCGAGCAGTGGGTCGCTCTTGGCGTGAATCGCCGCGTCGGTGAGCACGCGGGTGGTCTCCTGGAAGGAGGCCGCCGACAGCCACGACTCGGTCGCGAGCGACGCCTTGGTGATACCCATGAGCTCGGGACGACCCGACGCCGGCGTTCCGCCCTCGGACACCACGCGGCGATTCTCGATCTCGAAGTTGCCGCGTGCCACCAACTCGCCCGGCAGGAACTCGGCGTCGCCACTCTCGATGATGGTGATGCGCTTGAGCATCTGGCGCACGATCACCTCGATGTGCTTATTGTGAATCGACACACCCTGCGAGCGGTACACGTCCTGCACCTCGTCGACGAGGTGCACCTGCGAGGCACGCTGCCCGAGGATGCGGAGAATCTCCTTGGGGTCGACGGCGCCGACGATGAGCTTGGCACCCACCTCAACCTGCTGGCCATCCTCCACCAGGAGCCGCGAGCGCTTGGAGACCGGGTAGGCCTGCTCCTCGGTTCCGTCGTCGGGGACCACGATGATCTTGCGGACCTTCTCCGAATCGTCGATGCGCACCCGACCGGCACTCTGGCTGATCGGGGCCACACCCTTAGGGGTGCGCGCCTCAAACAGCTCGACCACGCGCGGGAGGCCGTGGGTGATGTCGTCACCCGCCATGCCGCCGGTGTGGAAGGTACGCATGGTGAGCTGAGTTCCGGGCTCACCGATCGACTGGGCCGCAATGATGCCGACCGCCTCGCCGACGTCGACAATCTTGCCCGTGGCCATCGAGCGCCCGTAGCACATGGCACAGGTGCCGACCTTGCTCTCGCAGGTGAGCACCGAGCGGATCTTCACCTCGGTGACTCCGCCTGCGACGAGGGCGTCGATGAGGGCGATGCTCACGAGGTCGCCGGCACGGCCGACGATCTCTCCCCCGACCCGCACGTCGTCGGACAGAACCCGTGCCGCGGCCGACGTCTCGACGTCGTCGTGGCGGCGCAGCGTGCCGTCGGCTCCGGCAACTCCGATGACCTCCATGAGGCCACGGTCGGTCTCACAGTCGACCTCGCGGATGATGACGTCCTGAGCGACATCGACCAGGCGCCGGGTGAGGTACCCGGAGTCGGCTGTGCGCAGGGCGGTGTCAGCGAGGCCCTTGCGGGCACCGTGGGTCGAAATGAAATACTCGAGCACCGACAGACCCTCGCGGAAGTTCGACTTGATCGGGCGGGGAATGATCTCGCCCTTGGGGTTGGAGACGAGTCCGCGCATTCCGGCGAGCTGCCGGATCTGCATGAGGTTTCCGCGGGCGCCGGAGTCGGCCATCTGGAAGATGGGGTTGTCGCGGCTGAAGTTGCGCTCCATCGCCTTGGCGATGTCGTCGGTGGCACGGGTCCAGATCTCGATGAGCTCCTGACGACGCTCTGAGTCAGACACGAGTCCACGCTCGTAGTTGCTCTGCACCTTGTCGGCCTTATCTTCGGCGGCCTTGAGCAGGGCATCCTTCTCCGGCGGGACGACGACGTCCTCGATGGAGACGGTGACGCCCGATCGGGTGGCCCAGCGGAAGCCGAGCTCCTTCAGCGCGTCGAGGGTGGCGGCGACGACCACCTTGGGGGCACGCTCGGAGAGGTCATTGACGATTTCGCCGAGCGCCTTCTTGCCCACCACGTGGTTGGCGAAGGGGTAGTTCTCGGGGAGCGCCTCGTTGAAGAGGGCGCGACCGAGGGTGGTCTCGAGCAGGAACGGGTCTCCGGGCTGCCAGTTCTCGGGAGCCTCCCACCCGGCGGGCGGGGTGACGGCCGACAGACGGATGCGCACCATGGCACGCAGCGAGATCTGGCGGGTGTCGTAGGCCATGAGCGCCTCGGACACCGTGCTGAAGGCACGGCCCTCGCCATCGGCCCCCACATCGTGGCCGGTGAGGTGGTAGATGCCGAGCACCATGTCCTGCGTGGGCATGGTGACGGGCTTGCCGTCGGACGGCTTGAGAATGTTGTTCGAGGACAGCATCAGGATGCGGGCCTCAGCCTGGGCCTCCGCCGAAAGCGGGAGGTGAACGGCCATCTGGTCACCGTCGAAGTCCGCGTTGAACGCGGTACATACCAGCGGGTGAATCTGAATGGCCTTGCCCTCGATGAGCAGCGGCTCGAAGGCCTGAATGCCCAGACGGTGCAGCGTGGGCGCACGGTTGAGCATCACCGGGTGCTCCCCGATGACCTCCTCGAGCACGTCCCACACGACCGGACGCGAACGCTCGACCATGCGCTTGGCGCTCTTGATGTTCTGCGCGTGACTGAGGTCTACGAGCCGCTTCATGACGAAGGGCTTGAAGAGCTCGAGGGCCATCTGCTTGGGAAGTCCGCACTGGTGCAACTTGAGCTGCGGTCCGACCACGATGACCGAGCGGCCCGAGTAGTCGACGCGCTTGCCGAGCAGGTTCTGGCGGAACCGGCCCTGCTTGCCCTTGAGCATGTCGGACAGCGACTTCAGCGGCCGGTTGCCCGGTCCGGTGACAGGACGGCCGCGACGGCCGTTGTCGAACAGTGCATCGACGGCCTCCTGCAGCATTCGCTTCTCGTTGTTGACGATGATCTCGGGAGCGCCGAGGTCGAGCAGGCGCTTGAGCCGGTTGTTGCGGTTGATGACCCGGCGGTACAGGTCGTTGAGGTCGGAGGTGGCGAAGCGGCCACCGTCGAGCTGCACCATGGGGCGCAGGTCGGGCGGGATCACCGGGACGCAGTCGAGCACCATGCCCATGGGCGAGTTGGTGGTCGTGAGGAAGGCGCTGACAACCTTGAGTCGCTTGAGCGCACGCGTCTTCTTCTGACCCTTGCCGGTGGCCACGATCTCACGCAGCTTGATTGACTCAGCCTCGAGGTCGAAGGTCTCGAGGCGACGCTGAATCGCTGCGGCGCCCATGCTTCCCTCGAAGTAGTCGCCGTAGCGGTCACGCATCTCGCGGTAGAGCATCTCGTCGCCCTCGAGGTCTTGAACCTTAAGCGACTTGAACCGGTCGAACACGCGGCCGAGGCGGTCGATCTCGGCGTCGGCGCGCTTGCGCACCTGGGCCATCTCGCGCTCAGCCGACTCGCGCACCTTGCGGCGCACGTCGCTCTTGGCACCCTCGCCCTCGAGTTCGGCGATGTCTGCCTCAAGCTTCTGCGCGCGCGCCTCGATATCGGCGTCGCGACGGGCTCCGATCTTGCCGCGCTCCTCACCGAGGCGGGCCTCGAGTGAGGGCAGGTCGCGATGACGGGCCTCGGTCTCAACTCCGGTGATCATGTACGCGGCGAAGTAGATGACCTTCTCAAGGTCCTTCGGCGCGAGGTCGAGCAGGTAGCCCAAACGACTGGGCACACCCTTGAAGTACCAGATGTGCGTCACCGGGGCCGCGAGCTCAACGTGGCCCATGCGCTCGCGACGCACCTTCGCGCGGGTTACTTCAACGCCGCAGCGCTCGCAAATAATGCCCTTGAAGCGGACGCGCTTGTACTTGCCGCAGTAGCACTCCCAGTCGCGAGTGGGGCCGAAGATCTTCTCGCAGAAGAGGCCGTCCTTCTCGGGCTTCAGGGTGCGGTAGTTGATGGTTTCGGGCTTCTTGACCTCGCCGTAAGACCACTGGCGGATGTTGTCCGCAGTGGCGAGGCCGATACGCAGCTCATCGAAGAAGTTGACGTCGAGCACCTGGGTTCCTTCTGGTCGATTCGGTTGGTGGATTCACGTCTGGCTGAGTCGGCGGCGTGCCCGGCTCAGACCTCGTCGACGCTGCTCGGCTCACGCCGTGACAGGTCGATTCCCAGTTCTTCCGCGGCGCGGAAGACCTCGTCGTCGGAGTCCTTCATCTCGATCGCAAGTCCTTCGCTCGACAGCACCTCAACATTCAGGCACAGCGACTGCATCTCCTTGATGAGCACCTTGAAGGACTCAGGGATGCCCGGCTCGGGGATGTTCTCGCCCTTGACGATGGCCTCGTACACCTTGACTCGGCCGAGCACGTCGTCGGACTTGATGGTGAGCAGCTCCTGGAGCGCGTAGGCGGCTCCGTAGGCCTCGAGGGCCCACACCTCCATCTCGCCAAACCGCTGGCCGCCGAACTGGGCCTTGCCGCCCAGGGGCTGCTGCGTGATCATCGAGTACGGCCCGGTCGAGCGAGCGTGAATCTTGTCGTCGACCAGGTGGAGGAGCTTGAGAATGTAGATGTAGCCCACCGCAACGGGCGCCGGGAAAGGCTCTCCGGAGCGACCGTCGAACAGGTTCGCCTTGCCGGTGGACTGCACCGGGTTGGGTTCGCCCGTCGATGTCGGAAGGGTTGACCCGAGCAGTCCGGTGATCTCCTCCTCGCGCGCCCCGTCGAAAACGGGGGTTGCAAGGTTGGTGCCCGGAGCGACCTCGCGGGCCTCGGGGTTGAGTCGGGCGGCCCACTCGGGGTTACCCTCAACCTTCCAGCCAGACTTGGCCACCCAGCCCAGGTGGGTTTCGAGCACCTGGCCGATGTTCATGCGGCTAGGCACGCCCAGGGGGTTGAGAACGATGTCGACCGGCGTGCCATCCTCGAGGAAGGGCATGTCCTCGACGGGGAGGATCTTCGAGATGACGCCCTTGTTGCCGTGACGGCCGGCGAGCTTGTCGCCCTCGGTGATCTTGCGCTTCTGAGCGACGTACACGCGCACGAGGCGGTTGACGCCGGGGGGGAGCTCATCATCGGTGTCGCGGTCGAAGACACGGACGCCGATGACCACGCCGCTCTCGCCGTGAGGCACCTTGAGCGAGGTGTCGCGCACCTCGCGCGACTTCTCGCCGAAGATGGCGCGCAGCAGGCGCTCCTCGGGGGTGAGCTCGGTTTCGCCCTTGGGAGTGACCTTGCCCACCAGCACGTCGCCAGGAACGACCTCGGCACCGATGCGGATGATGCCACGCTCGTCGAGGTCGGCGAGCACCTCATCTCCCACATTGGGAATGTCGCGGGTGATCTCCTCCGGGCCCAGCTTGGTGTCGCGTGCGTCGACCTCGTGCTCCTCGATGTGGATCGACGAGAGAACGTCGTCCTGCACAAGGCGCTGGTTGAGGATGATGGCGTCCTCGTAGTTGTGGCCCTCCCACGGCATGAACGCCACGAGCAGGTTGCGGCCGAGCGCCATCTCACCGTTGTCGGTGCAGGGGCCGTCTGCAATGACCTGACGGGCCTCAACCCGCTGGCCCTCGGTAACCAGCGGGCGCTGGTTGAACGAGGTGCCCTGATTACTGCGACGGAACTTCTGCACCTGGTAGGTGCGGTAGGTGCTGTCGTCGTTCATGATCGTGATCGAGTCGGCAGAGACCTCGGTGACGACACCAGCCTGCTCAGCGGTGATGACGTCTCCGGCATCGACCGCGGCGTTGAACTCCATGCCGGTGCCGACGAGCGGAGCCTCTGAACGGAGCAGCGGCACGGACTGACGCTGCATGTTCGAGCCCATGAGCGCGCGGTTGGCGTCATCATGCTCAAGGAACGGGATCATCGCCGTAGCGACCGACACCATCTGGCGCGGAGACACGTCCATGTAGTCGACGTCGTTTCCGTGCACGTAGTCGACCTCGCCGCCCTTGGTGCGCACCAGCACGCGGTCTTCGACGAAGCGGTCCTCGTTGTCGAGCGGGGCGTTCGCCTGCGCGATGACGTGCAGGTCTTCCTCGTCGGCGGTGAGGTAGTCGATCTGGTCGGACACACGGTCGCCGAGGACCTTGCGGTACGGAGTCTCGACGAAGCCGAACGCGTTAATGCGCGCGAACGTCGACAGTGAGCCGATCAGGCCGATGTTCGGGCCCTCAGGGGTCTCGATGGGACACATGCGGCCGTAGTGCGAGGGGTGCACGTCGCGTACCTCGAAGCCGGCCCGCTCGCGCGAGAGACCACCGGGGCCAAGCGCCGACAGGCGGCGCTTGTGGGTGAGACCGGCCAGCGGGTTGGTCTGGTCCATAAACTGCGACAGTTGACTGGTTCCGAAGAACTCCTTCATCGCCGCCACGACGGGACGGATGTTGATGAGGGTCTGCGGGGTAATTGCCTCAACATCCTGGGTGGTCATGCGCTCGCGCACGACTCGCTCCATGCGCGACAGGCCGGTGCGGATCTGGTTTTGGATCAACTCACCCACCGAGCGCAGACGACGGTTACCAAAGTGGTCGATGTCGTCGGTCTGCACCGGAAGCACACCGCGGGGGGTGTCGATCTCTGGCATCTCGGCGTGCATGCGCACGAGGTACTCGATGGTGGCGACGATGTCGTCGAGCGTCAGCGTGTTGTCGGTGAGCGGACGGTCGGTGCCGAGCTTCTTGTTCACCTTGTAGCGGCCGACCTTGGCGAGGTCGTAGCGCTTCTTGTTGAAGTAGAAGTTGTCGAGCAGCGTGCGCGCGGCCTCAACCGTGGGCGGCTCGCCCGGACGCAACTTGCGGTAGATGTCGAGCAGCGCGTCGTCCTGGCCGGTGGTGGGGTCTTTCTCGAGGGTCGCCACCATGGACTCGTACTGGCCGAAGCGGGCGAGAATCTCCTCGTTGGTCATACCGAGCGCCTTGAGCAGCACCGTAACCGGCTGCTTGCGCTTGCGGTCGACGCGGACGGCGACCATGTCCTTCTTGTCGACCTCGAACTCGAGCCACGCGCCACGGCTCGGAATGATCTTGCCGACGAAGACGTCCTTGTCGGTGACCTTGTCGAGGCTGCGGTCGAAGTAGACGCCGGGCGAGCGCACCAGCTGCGAGACGACCACGCGCTCGGTGCCGTTGATGATGAAGGTGCCCTTGTTGGTCATGATGGGGAAATCACCCATGAAGACCGTCTGGCTCTTGATCTCGCCGGTCTCGTTGTTCATGAACTCGGCGGTGACGAACAGCGGCTGCGAGTAGGTGAAGTCTTTCTCGCGACACTGCTCGACCGTGTACTTGGGGGGCTCGAACCGGTGGTCGCGGAACGACAGCGACATGGTTTGGCTGAAGTCCTCGATCGGGCTGATCTCCTCGAAGATTTCCTCGAGCCCGGACGACCTCGGAACGTCGACCCCGCCCTGAACGGCAGCCTCGACGCGGTCGAGCCACGCCTGGTTGCCCATCAGCCAGTCGAAGGACTCGGTCTGGAGGGCTAGGAGGTTCGGCACCTCCAGCGTCTCTCGGATTTTCGCGAACGAGATGCGGGTGGGGACTGCGGGACGGGCTGACGAGCGCGAGGCGGCCAAGGCGTTCCTTCCGGGCGTTATGCCGAGTGACCCATGACCTTCGGGTTCAACCGGGTTTAACGGAGTGGTGGATCAGGCGGTCGAGCGGGTGGAGTCGACGAGGCGGTTGAGTGGGGCACGATCCCACGGCGCCGACGGCGCAGGAGGGCATACACCACAATTGCGTGAGGGCAGCACAAAATGGCAGCGTACCAGTGAGGTACGCCGCTGTCCACCCCGGGTGCTCACAGGTGCCCTCGAACGACCCGACCGATTCTGGGACAGCGACCCAGGACCGACACGTACGGGTGTTCCTCGTCACCTGCGGCGGGCCTGAGATCAGACCACCGAGGGGTAGTGCGCAGAACGATCGTGACCGTTACAGCCGTCAGAGTCAAGCACTTCAGGCGAACAGGTGCAGAACTGCCGCGAGAGGCGCCCGCTCACGGACGCCTCTCGAGGCAGTGAACTACTTGACTGAGACGGTGGCTCCGGCGGCCTCGAGGGCATCCTTGGCCTTCTCAGCGGCCTCCTTGGTGACCTTCTCCAGCACGGGCTGGGGAGCGCCCTCCACCAGGTCCTTGGCCTCCTTGAGACCGAGGTTGGTGATGGTGCGCACCTCCTTGATGACCTGGATCTTCTTTTCGCCGGCGCCTTCGAGGATGACATCGAATTCATCCTGCTCAGCGGCGGCCTCGGCGCCGGCTCCCGCGGGCGCGGCCGCGACGGCCATGGCCACAGGAGCGGCAGCGGTGACGTCGAAGGTGTCCTCGAACTGCTTGACGAACTCTGAGAGCTCGAGGAGCGTCATCTCCTTGAACACGTCGAGCAGTTCGTCGGTGCTGAGCTTCGCCATGGGGGCGTCCCTTTCTTTGCGACCGAATCCGTTCGGATCCGGGGGTCTGGGTGGGTGTGGTTAGGCTTCGGGGGTTTCAGGGGTTTCAGGGGCTTCGGGTGCCTCAGCAGCCTCAGCGGCGGGCTCATCGGCGGCGGGCTCATCGGCGACGGGCTCATCGACTGCGGGCTCATCAGCGGCGGGCTCATCGACTGCTGCCGACTCGGGAGCAGCAGAAGCGGGGTTCTCGTCCTCGAGCTTGGCCTGAAGGGCACCCAGCAGGCGTGCAGTCTGGGCGAGCGGCGCCTGGAAGAGGCCAGCAGCCTGCGTGAGCGATGCCTTCATCACTCCCGCGATCTTCGACAGCAGCACCTCGCGGCTCTCGAGGTTGGCTAGGCGGCCAATCTCCTGGGCTGACAGGACGGCGCCGTCCATGTAGCCGCCCTTGATCACCAGGTTCGGGTGGTCCTTGGCGAAGTCGCGGAGTCCCTTGGCTGCTTCCACCGGGTCACCGGTGACGAAGGCGATGGCACTCGGACCCGCAAGCAGGTCATTGAGTCCCTCGACGCCCGCACGGTCGGCAGCGATCTTGGTGAGCGTGTTCTTGACGACCACGTAGGAGGTCGTGTCTCCGAGTGACCGACGCAGCAGCTTGAGCTGGGCGACCGTGAGGCCGCGGTACTCGGTGAGCATCGCGGCGGTCGAGCCACGGAAGTGCGCGGTCAGCTCGTCGACTGCGGTTGCCTTGTCTTGGCGTGCCATGGAACTCCCTCGGGTTACAGGTCGTGCGCGAGCCGGCCGTTCAACGAAGAAGCCCCGCGCAGGAGGCGCGGGGCACGCGAGCAAGGGCTCGAATGAGGCGACACCTGCGCTGGCGTTCACGAGGAACCTTAGGCCACCCCCGGAGGGGCGACGACCGACGGTCTTTGGCTTCGCTCACACTAGGTGGTTCAACCCCGTCAGGGCAAATCCTCGTCGCCGAGGAAGTGACAAAAGCACCTCGCCCCGCATGTTCACCGTCGAGCGGTGTACATGCGGGGCGAGGTAGTGGCTGCGTGCGGGCGCTCAGCCCACACCGGCCCACACAGGCTCAGTCGTCGTCGGTGGTCACCGAGCGCGTGCGGTTGGCGTCAACCTCGATGCCGGGGCCCATCGTCGACGAGACGGTGACCTTCTTGAGATAGCGGCCCTTGGCTGAGCTCGGCTTGAGTCGCAGCACCTCTTCGAGGGCGGCGGCATAGTTCTCGACCAGCATGTCGGGCGTGAACGACGCCTTACCGATCACGAACTGGAGGTTGGCGTGCTTGTCGACGCGGAACTCGATCTTTCCGCCCTTGATCTCCTCGACCGCCTTGGCGACGTCCATGGTGACCGTTCCGGTCTTCGGGTTGGGCATCAGGCCGCGAGGTCCGAGGACCTTGCCGAGCCGGCCCACCTTGCCCATGAGGTCGGGGGTCGACACGACGGAATCGAAGTCGATCCAGCCGCCGGCCACCTTGTCAATGAGTTCGTCAGTGCCGACGTACTCTGCTCCGGCGGCGCGCGCCTCGTCGGCCTTCTCACCACCGGCGAACACCAGAACCCTGGCAGTCTTGCCCGTGCCGTGAGGGAGGTTGACGGTGCCGCGCACCATCTGGTCGCTCTTGCGGGGGTCGACACCGAGACACATCGACACGTCGATGGTGGAGTCGAACTTGGTGGTGGAAGTCTCCTTGGCCAGCGTTACGGCCTTCAGCGGGCTACGGGGCCCAACCTCGCCGATTGCCTCGCCGGCCCTGTTCCAATTCTTGCTGCGCTTCATCAGTCGATTCCTTCAGTTGGGGCCCCGAGTGGGGCCGATCGATGGTGGTTAGCGGGCCGCAGCGGCCCTCCCACGATTTCCGGTGGAACTGGGTACTTCTGAGTTGTTCATGGTGGTTCTGGTGCAGCGACTCAGCTACTCGCTGATGGTTACGCCCATCTGGCGAGCGGTTCCTTCGATGATCTTCATGGCCGCGTCGACGTCGTTGGCGTTGAGGTCGGGCATCTTGGTAGTGGCGATCTCGCGCACCTGCTCGCGGGTGAGCGAGCCCACCTTGGTCTTCTGCGGGATTGCCGATCCCTTGTCGAGCCCGGCCGCCTTGAGAATCAGGCGCGAGGCGGGAGGGGTCTTGAGCGTGAAGGTGAACGACCGGTCCTCGTAGACCGTGATCTCGACCGGGATCACCTGGCCGCGCTGGCTCTCAGTGGCCTCGTTGTAGGCCTTGCAGAACTCCATGATGTTGACGCCGTGCTGACCGAGGGCAGGTCCCACGGGAGGGGCAGGGTTGGCTGCTCCCGCGTTGATCTGCAACTTGATCATTCCGGTGATCTTCTTCTTCTTCGGAGGCATGCTCGTGATCCTTGTCGTTGACGGTACTCACCCGGTAGGCCGGGAGTCTGGTGGATGGGACGGTGGGGCGTCAGCCCTTCTCGATCTGGGCGAAAGTCAGTTCGACAGGGGTCTCACGGCCGAAGAGCTCGACCATCACGATGACCTTCTGCGACTCGGGGGTGATCTCTGAGATGGACGCCTGCATCGTGGCGAAGGCGCCCTCGATGATAGTGACCGCGTCGCCCACCTCGAACTCGACCATGCGGGCGGCAGCCTCGGCGCTCGCCGCGGCAGCACCCTTCTTCTCCGACTTGGGCGCCAGGATGCTGACGACCTCGTCGATGGTCAGAGGGAATGGCTGGTGGGCATGGCCCACGAATCCGGTGACTCCGGGGGTGTGACGCACCACGCCCCACGACTCGTCGGTGAGTTCCATGCGCACCAGCACGTAGCCGGGAAATTTGTTGCGCTTGACCAGTTTCTTGACGCCGTTCTTGAACTCGATGACCTCTTCGATCGGCACCTCGACCTGGAAGATCTGCTCTTCCATGTTCATGGTGGTGATTCGACTCTCGAGGTTGGCCCGCACCCGGTTCTCAAAACCCGCGTACGAGTGGATGACATACCAGTCGCCTTCGGACAGTGCGAGGGCGCGACGGAACTCCTGCTCGGGGTCTTCCTCCTCGTCGGGGTCTTCCTCCTCGTCGGGGTCGGCCTCCTCGTCGGGGGCAGCCTCGGCCTCAGCGACAGCCTCGACCACCGCGAGCTCCTCGACCACCGCGAGCTCCTCGGCCTTGGCGACCTCGAGCTCCTCGGCCTCCAGCACCTCGAGCACCTCGAGGAGCTCAGGGGCCTCGGAAGGTTCGACCGACGATGCCTCCTCGGCGATCAGAGCCTCCTCGAGATCGGCGGTCTCGGGCTCCTCCGAGCGCGCGACAGCAGCGGCCCAGGCGTCGGCGACGGCCGAGTTCGGCGGGGTGTCCTGCTCAGTCACTGCGGGTCGCTCCAGATCGTCGGGGTGCGGGGAAGGGAGGGGTGGTGCGCGGATTATCCGCCGCCAAAGACGGCGAGGGCTGCCCGCCCGAACACGAGGTCGAGCGCCGCGACGAACAGAGCCATCACCGTGACGAACGCGATGACAACCCACGTGTAGGTGATGAGCTCGCGGCGGGTGGGCCAGATCACCTTGCGCAGTTCAGCAATGACCTGCCGGTAGAAGGTGCCGAGGCGCGCAAGATGGCCCGGGCGGTCCTTGACCGCTGCCGAGTCGTCGTCCTTGGCCACTCGTCGCATCCCATCGTTCGTCGTGCCGGCTAGAAAAGGTCGTGCTGCCGTGCCATCTGCGCAGGGCCGGAGGGACTTGAACCCGCAACCGCCGGTTTTGGAGACCGGTGCTCTACCAATTGAGCTACGACCCTTCGGCGGCCAGCGCGAAGATGCCTTCGGGCAGGCTCACGCTGGGGTGGAAAGCCACCGACTGACGAGTGTATTCGGTCCTCCGGCCGCGGTCCAACCGCCTCGGCTCAAGCGCCACTCTCCACCGCGAGAACGTGCGGCACGGCCGTGGTGCTGAGCTCCGCAGGAAGGTGCCTGAGGTAGCGCCTGCGGGGCGAACTACGGAGGGAACTAGCGGTGGCGGCGGTTGGGGGCCTTCGCAGGTGGCCCACGAAGCCAGGGGGCTCAACACAGCGCGCACGGACCTCTGCCTGCCACCCGGGGTCAGGGCGCGCCTCGCGCGGGGCTCTGAGAGGATCACCCCATGTCACCTGCGCCCGCACACCGGGTCTCCCACCGCATCGGCGCGATCGCCGAATCAGCAACTCTCGCCGTCGATGCCAAGGCCAAGGCCCTCCAGGCCGCCGGGCGTCCGGTAATCGGCTTCGGAGCCGGCGAGCCCGACTTCCCGACCCCCGACTACATCGTCGAGGCGGCAGTGGCGGCGTGCCGCGAGCCCAAGTGGCACCGCTACACCCCCGCCGGCGGCCTTCCGGCCCTCAAGGAAGCCGTGGCTGCCAAGACCCTGCGCGATTCAGGCTTCGAGGTGAGCCCCGCCCAGGTACTCATCACCAACGGCGGCAAGCAGGCGCTGTACAACGCCTTCGCTGCCCTGCTCAACCCGGGCGACGAGGTGCTCCTGCCCGCCCCCTACTGGACCACCTACCCCGAATCGATCGCTCTCGCCGGCGGGGTTCCTGTCATCATCGCGACCGACGAGTCGTCGGGGTACCGCGCCAGCATCGCCCAGCTCGAAGCCGCCCTCACCCCGCGCACCACGATGCTGGTGTTCGTATCGCCCTCGAATCCCACGGGCGCCGTATACCCGCCGGCGCAGGTTGAGGCCATCGGCCGCTGGGCCGTCGAGAAGGGCCTGTGGGTCGTCACCGATGAGATCTACGAGCACCTCGTCTACGGAGGCGCCACCTTCGCGTCCATGCCCACACTGGTTCCCGAGCTTGCCAACCAGTGCGTCATCATCAATGGCGTCGCCAAGACCTACGCCATGACCGGCTGGCGGGTGGGCTGGATGATCGG
>Ga0114966_10000799_pt1 | contig 29693 bp, 26 predicted proteins | sample M_130207_XF_Meta_FD_87029 | JGI IMG/M metagenome (GOLD analysis project Ga0114966, IMG submission 87029) | Freshwater microbial communities from Lake Montjoie, Canada to study carbon cycling - M_130207_XF_MetaG | ecosystem: Environmental > Aquatic > Freshwater > Lake | place: Lake Montjoie... | reverse complement strand
TGCTCTTGATTTACTTTTAGCCCTGATGATCTCACGGCCTTTTCTCACTAATTGTTGAATAGTAGGCATTTATTCTGCTGTTTGGTTCTATTTCGGTTTATAAAAAATTCGGACGGCAAAGGTAATGGCTGTGAGCCAATTACCAAAATGTTTATTCGCTAATTTTAAAAAAATAAAACAAATAGGACATTTTAGAGACAAAGCTGTCAAAAATAGTTTCGTATTACACTAAAAATCAGGTAATTAGTTAGATTTTAACCATCCATTGGTGCTTATCTTCTTTTGCACCCATGCGAATCTCATGTAATTCTTGTTTAAGCGCCTTCGCAATGACCATTTTGTCGGTATCAAAATCCATGATATAATCACCATGCGCCAATTGCTTGACTACGGAAACCACTGCTGCAGTACCTACTCCAAAAATTTCTTGGAATAAGCCTTTCTTATGGGCAGCAACAATTTCCTCCACAGATAAATTTCTTTCTTCTACCACATACCCCATTTCACGCAATAAGATAATGGAACTATCACGGGTAACCCCTTTTAATACAGTACCTCTTTCTAAACTTGGTGTAATTACTTTTCCATCAATCACAAACATTACATTCATCACACCTACTTCTTCCACAAATTTATGCTCATTGGCATCGGTCCATAAAACCTGATCAAATCCTTTTTTCTTTGCTAGCTCCACTGGATGTAAACTACCTGCATAATTTCCGCCATTCTTCGCAAAGCCAACCCCACCTGGTGTTGCACGTGTATACTGTTGTTCTATCAAAATTTTCATTGGTGCAGAAAAATAAGGACCACTAGGACCAAGTATGATCATAAACTTATAAGTAACCGATGGACGAACCCCTAAAAAAGGATCGGTCGCAATCATAAAAGGACGTATATATAAAGATGAATCTGGCTTAGTGGGAATCCAATCTTTTTCCAAATGAATTAATTGTTTCATCCCTTCTATAAATAACCATTCAGGCACAGCAGGCATTTGCATGCGTGCTGCTGAAGTATTAAAACGAATTAAATTTTGATCGGGTCTAAATATTACAAATTCTCCTTTGTCATTTTTAAATGCCTTGATGCCTTCAAAGATGGTTTGACCATAATGCAATACGGCACTGGATGGGTCTAATGTAATTGGGCTATAAGGCTTGATCTGAACATTCTTCCACTCCCCATTTTCAAAGTCTGCCACCAACATATGGTCGGTGAAATTTTTTCCAAATGCAATTTCATCCATATTAAAATGGGCTAACTGCGGATTTTGATTTTTTGTAACTGGGATAGCGTGTGTAGACATAAACTTAATTTTTAAAAGAAAACTTTAAGGTTACAAAGAAACGAAAAAATTGAAAACTTACAAGTGTTATTTTTCAATATGAATCAATTCATTTAATTTTCCAACCTAATGAATGAAAATAAAACAATATTGCCCCCTTCTGTTCTAGTTTCTTTGTTCAAAGATAGCTTGGTCCTGCCTGAAAATAAAATAAACCCAGCTATAATTAAGGAACAAATTGCTTCCTTGGCTGCGGATCAGGAAGCTTTTGTTAAAAAAAATAAAGCCAAAGCGCCTGCATTAGAGGAAGCCATCCCTACAGAAGCATCCATTGTCGAAGAGGAAGTGAATTTGACCATGCCCTTAAAATATTTAGGTGATCATAGTAAAAAAATTGTAGTGATAGTGAACGACCCCGCATCTGTTTATTTAAATGAGCCTGATTTTATTTTACTTACTTCCATTTTAAATGCCTGCAGATTAACCATTGCAGATATTGCCCTTGTTAACTTAGGCAATCAAAAAGCAAGCCTTCATCAAATACTAAATAATCTACCTTCTAAATTAGTTATCGCTTTTGAAGTAGATAGCAAAGCACTTAAAATAAAATTACCAACGAACTTGTATAAGTTAACGCCACTAGGTGAAAGCAATTTACTTTTTAGCAAATCCTTATCCAGCATGCAAGGAATGGACAGCACTGCTAAACAAGAAAAAGCAAAATTATGGGCAGTGTTAAAACAAATTTTTCAATTATAATTTTTACTTGTTCATTATGTATACACTTGTTTTTGCCACCAACAATCAACATAAGGTAGATGAGATACAATCCCTAGTGGGCAATGACTTTCATATTATACCTTTAAAAGAAGCGGGTATTACTATTGACATTCCAGAACCACACGACAATCTAAAAGACAATGCTGCTGAAAAAGCAAGAACCATACATGCACTCACGCAAAAAAATTGTTTTAGCGAAGACACTGGTTTAGAAATTGATTTTTTACATGGCGCCCCCGGTGTAAAAAGCGCAAGGTATGCAGGTGAGGATCGTGACTTTCAAGCCAATATTGATAAAGTGCTGCATGAATTAAATAACACCACACAAAGAACTGCTCAATTTAGAACCGTGATTTGTTTGATTTGGGAAAATAAAGAATATTATTTTGAGGCATTTGCAAAGGATCCATCACCACCGAAATGCATGGTGAAAAAGGTTTTGGTTATGATCCGATTTTTATTCCAACGGGCAGCACTAAAAGTTTTGCAGCAATGACTATGGACGAAAAAAATAATTTTAGCCACCGACAAAAAGCAGTCACACAACTTTTCTCTTTTTTAAAAGGATTGTAATTATAGAATAGCCTAATAAGTGTATAATTATTGCTGAATGGGCTTGCTTGCATTCCAAATTAACCAACTTTCTTCGGCTTGTATATGTAACATATCCAACCCATTTTTTACAGCCGCTCCTTTTTCTTTTCCCTTGGATAGAAATAAAGTCTCTGCTGGATTGTATACCAAATCATATAAATAATGATGAGTGCCAATGCCTTCATAAGCAATCGCAGGAGCCTCCGTCACACTTGGATACATGCCAATCGGACTAGTATTTATGATCAATGTATGTTGATGTATTGTATCTATATTCAAATCGGAATATTGAATTACAGGTGCATTAAAAATGGAAGCATTCTCTTTTCTTGATCTTGAAACCAAATGATAAGCAATACCTAATTTTTGTAAAACAAATTCTACTGCAGCAGCTGCGCCACCAGTACCCAATATCAATGCTTGCGTATGATGTGATTTTAATAAAGGAAGCAATGATTTTTCAAATCCTATCACATCCGTATTGTACCCATACAATTCATTGTTAAATTTTCGAATACAATTACAAGCATTTATTTTTTGCACGACACTCGAAGGATATTGAATAAAAGGAATGACTTCTTTTTTATAAGGGATGGTTACATTTAACCCTTCAAGGTCCTGTTTTTGCCAAAGCGCATTAAAATCACTAATGGATGCAATGGGGAAGTTTGCATAGTGCACATCCTTTATATTTTCATTCAAGAATTTTTTAGCAAAAAAACCTTGTGAAAAAGAATGAGACAAAGGATATCCAATTAATCCAAACTGGCGCAAAGTTATTTATTTAAGTATAAATCAAAAGTATCGCTTCTCAGTCCAATACGCATAGTTTCCAATGGTATGACTTCGGACGGAGCAATGTTTCCTAGATTAACATTACAGCCTATTAATTCTAAAAAATAAAGTTGTTGTGCTTTTTGTGGCGCTTCCCATAAAATTTTTTCTGCTGGAATTTTAGTTAGAATTTCTTGAACCAACCCTTCTCTTACTTCTCCACTGCCTCGATAAATGCCCACATTACCCGCCTCACGTGCTTCCGCAATCACATAAGCCGAACCTGCACTTAATTCGGCGCTCATTAGCTCTATCCATTTATACGGAGGAATAATATGCGCGGCATCCTTACTACCTACTTCACTTAATACCGTGGCAAATTTTGCAATTTTTTCAATATAGCCACATTTTTCACTATGGGGTATAGTAATGGACCCATCGCTTACTTCAATTAAATCTATTTTATAATCTTTGCAAAGGGCTACATAATCCTCAAACTGATTTCTAATAATATAAGCTTCGAATAAAGTTCCTCCAAAGTAAACAGGTATTCCATGTGCCTGATACAATTCAATTTTTTTTCTCAAATTGGGTGTGACAAAAGAAGTTCCAAATCCGAGTTTGATTACATCGGTATGCACTCCAGCCACACTTAAAAAATTCTCTGCTTCGCCAAAACTCAATCCTTTATCCATCACCATTGTAAGTCCACTTTTTCTAGGCTTGGCTGTCCTTTCCGGAATTTGAGACATTTTAAAATTCATCATGATGCTAGTGCTTTGTATAAATTAACAGGTTAAAGATAACTTAAATGGTTAAGATTTTTTTCCCTTCTTGTATTGACCAATTAATTCCGCCACTTTCGCATCCTGCACAATTTCAGGATAAAATTTCGTAAACTTTTTCAATAGTTTTGTTGATTTAGACAAAGCCATCTCTAGCTGCAGCAAACCTTCGGCACTTTTATTCATCATAAATAAAATAGCACTTCTATAAAAAATGAAAGTTGCTTTTCCTTGTGTGGATATATAAGCCAATTCGGTTTGCTCTAATGCCATGTCTAATTGCTCATTGGCCACCAAACACTTAATTAAAGATTCCCAACCCGCAATTTGTTTGGGTTTGTTTTTAACCACGGTTCCAAAAAATTGAACGGCTTCTCTAAATTGACTTAGATGCATATAACATTCCCCCATTAAAATATAATACTCATTAATATGTTGATGAATTCTAAGTGCATGCTCTAGTTGCTTTATGGCCATTTCCCAATTTTCTTCCAACATATAAGTGCCTGCAATTTTTTGATACAATCTGCTATCATCCGGATTTAAATGCACCGCTTTTTTATAATGAAACCTTGCTTGTGCATAATTTTTCATTCTATGATAACAGTGTCCAATGGCTTCATAGATCACATCTTCTGGCCTAGATAACTCTAATACTTTTTCTAGTGCCTCTATCGCTTCTCTATATTTTCTCAATCGCAAAAAGGCATCACCCATATTGCGATAGGCATAATCAAATTTCTCATCAATCACAATTGCGTATTGATAGGCATCGATGGCTTTCTCGTGTAGTTTTATACCTTGATAAGCCGCTGCTAAATTAAACCAGGCCAATGCATTATAGGGTTGTTCATCAATGATGCGTTGATGCAATCGAATACTCTCTTCATTTCTTCCCGTAAAATCAGTCCAGAAACAAATTTTATACAATGCTTCCTCATTGGTAGGATCTTCTTCTAAAACCAATTGCAAACAATCAAATACTTTATCAAAAGCTTCATGATCATCATACACATCTGCTAGTTCAAATAAAACTTCGGTACGCTCTGGTCCTTCAAATAAATGAAGTGCTTCTTGTAAAAGAACAATTGCTTTTTCAGGCTGATCCAGTGCTAAATAAGCATCCGTTTTAAGAATGAATAAATTCATGTCTTTATGATCATACAATGCTGCTTCGTCTAATAGTTTAAGTGCTTCTTTATATTTTCTGGTAGCTAAAAGCAAATCTGCTTTTTTAATCATCAATAAGGAAGAATGTGGATATTGATTCAACGCCATATTGGCTGCTTCAATGGCTTCTCCTATTTCATCTTTTTCATCTAAGTGTTCAATGATTCTTTCAAAGTCATCCTCCTCGATATAAGAGTTGGTGCGGCCTAGTTTTAGGTTCTGAAAGCGAAGCATAAGTTCCTGAATATCTCCGCCCTCCTCGTCCCGATGGTTATCGAACATGGCATTTAACTTAATGGGTTAGGAATAAAGCATTGATTTTCAATTAATTAATAAATCAGCTAAAAATCACCGCTGCTTTAAATAAATGTACAATTAACATGCTAATAATCAATAATTTGTTCTTCACATAAGCCTATAAAATGGTTAAAAATTTATTTTTAACTGAATTGTATAATTACTTACCTTTGGACAGATCATGTCCACTATAAAAACCATATTATTTAAAACTTGCCTTGCAATGTTATTGCTAGTGTCTACAAGTACTTTTTCATCTACTATTGTCATTAACAACAATTTGGATACAAGAAAATTAGTAGAAAAATACAGCTTGAAAAATATTGGTAATAGCACACATAAAACAGCCACTTTTACTTCTTTAAGAGCTAGCTTAGTTTTAAAAGGCTTTTCAAATACTTCAGTGAATGCTGATGCCAATAGCAATTATATAAAGTTCAATAAAGGAAATATTTCTTACGTTATTCCTTATAGATACCATGTTGTTTTAGCTAAGTTTAAGACGCCAAGTCCAGTTCAACCTTAATTTCAAATTTCTTACTTACCATTAATCATTTAGTAGCTAATGCTATTATTCGATAATTTGATAAAGTCCTTTATTTACATTAAACTGACTTAATGAAATAGGGCTTAAATCTATTTTCGTTGCCTGGTATTGAATGGGGTTTCCCTTTGCAGGTATAATAGTATAGGCTAATACAAGGCCAGGTATATCTTTAAATGCCAACTCAAATGCATTTACAGAGGACATTATTTCATTGGTATATTGAATTTCATAAATAGTATTATCGCTCCAAGTAAGTTGAACTTTTTTACATACATACCCTAAAATAGTTGTGGCAGAATCAACCACCGACTCTTTCATAGAAAGCATGACCGGCATATTACTAGGAGGATACTTTATTTCTTGTAAAAAATGACTTTGCCCGATGTCTTTTAATATAATGGCATTATCCGACTGTGTATTAAAAATTAAAGACTGAACCATTTGAGGGGTAGTGAATATGGTTTTACACTGATTGCCTTTAACCAATATATTTTTACTTCCAATAGAAACCCAAAGATTCCCTTGATGTTCAAGAATTTCAAATTGAAGCGTACATTCTCCCACTACTTTTATTTGTGCGTGGGCCGTAGCAATGGTAAAGAAAATGCTCAGAATTAGGGGGATAATTTTAAACTTCATGAAAGCTACACAGGAAAAACTCCAACAAAATGGGGCTTTTCCTGTTTTATTATTTTTTAGTTTTATCTTTTAATGCTTGTACTTTTTTTTGAGCATCCATCATTTGCTCATATTTGCTTTGCCAATTACTTTTTTTCTTAGGCGTTTTACGTTTTACTTCTATAGCAGCTAGTATATTATCATGATTAATAATAAATTTCTGTATTACTAACTGCATAAGTAATGTAATTACGTTGGATACAGTATAGTACCAAGTTAAAGCAGAAGGAAGTCCATTAAATATAAACAATAACATGAACGGGAAAATATACGGCATGTATTTTAAAGCCGGATTATCTTGAGTAGGCGTCATGGCCATATTGTAAATAGACATAATCATACTGGTAATCACCGCTGTAAGTGTAAACAAACTAATATGATTACCAAATCCCATTGGAACGGTAAAAGGCAAAGTGTAAATAGAATCATAACTTGATAAATCATGACTCCATAAAAATGACTGACCTCTTAATGAAATATTTGAATTAAAGAAACTATACAAAGCGAAGAAGATGGGGATTTGCAATAAAGCTGGAATACAACCTCCTAAAGGATTTACCCCCGCTTCTCTAAACAATTTCATTTGCTCCATAGCAAATCCTTGCTGATCGTCTCCTAGCTTTTTTTTGATGCCATCTAATTCTGGTTTAAGCACTTTCATTTTAGCACTACTTAAATAGCTAGAATAGGTAAGTGGCGAAGTAACGACTCTAATAAAAATAGTTAGCCATAAAACCACCCAACCAAAGTTTTTCACAAAGCCTGCGATAAAATCAAAAACAGGCATTAAGATATATTTATTTATTGGGCGAACGAATGAATATAAATCTCTACCTAAGTTCACGATTTTTTCCATTTCAGGTGCCTGTGTTTTTAAAATCCCGAAATCATTAGGCCCATAATACAGAGACAAAGCAACGTTGGCATTGCTGCCATTTAATTTTGTTTGCACTTGTGCCTGTAAAGCAGCCAAGCCATCGCTACTGTCAATTCTTCTTTGCCAATCAATTTTGCCAGAACCAAATCCATCTTTTGCAATAATCGTAGTATTAAAGAATTGTTGCACCAAGCCTATCCATTGAACAGGCTTCTCAAAAGCTTTGGTTGTTTTACTAGAAATATAGTCAAACTCACCTCCTTCGGAAAAACATATATTAGACATTTGACGCTCGTATTTTGAAGTGCGTTCCTGTTGAGAAGCATGTACATCCCAAATTAAATTGAGTTGGTTATTGGTCAACAATTGATCCGTCCCGTCTAATTGAATATTCCACTCAATATTATATTTATTAGGCGCTAAAGAAAATTGATGGTGAACGGTTTTTCCTGAAGGTGTAGTAAAACTATACTCAATTTTTTGAACTCCATTTTGAGTAGGTAAAACAGTAGTCGTTGGAAACAGTACTTGATTGATTTGAACTGTTTGATTGTTCCCCAAATTAACTGGATAGTTTAAAGAACTGCTATCCCCTAAATACACATTTTCCTTTTTGTAATTGGTGTACTTTTTCAATGTCACTCCTACCACTTGTCCCCCTTTATTGCTCAACTTAACTTTAACTACTTCATTCTCTAAATAGGAAAATTGTTCTTTTACAGAATCGAGCGATTTCACCATGCCTGCTGCTTCTGAAGCAGTATCTATTTTAGTTGGATTTTGTAAAGCAGCCGCTTTATCGGCAGTTGCCTTGATCATCGCCACAGAATCATCAAAATGCTTTTTATAAGATGCCATTTCGGTTTGTTGCTTATTAGTATACCAGAAGTACATAAAAAACAAACCTGCTAATAAAACAAACCCAATGACCGTATTTTTATCCGTATTCATAATCAGTTTTTAAACTTATTTAACGAGGGCCAAAGGTATGTTTTTTATTGTTGATTTTGACAGCCCAAAATTATCCATTTAGGCCTAAAAAATAGGCTTTCGGCTATCTTTTGGCATTACTAGAAGGGGCGAAAAATGAGTAGAAACTACCTTTTTGAAGCTAGCTCTTTTGCGGCAGCAATAAAATGTACAAATAAAGGAGCTGGATATTCTACAGTACTTTTTAATTCGGGATGGTATTGAACGCCAATAAAAAATGGATGATTGGGTAATTCTACAATTTCTACCAATCCCAAATCCGAATTAACACCACTTGTTACCATCCCATTTTCTTGAAATAATTTCAAGAAAGTATTATTGAACTCATATCTATGACGATGGCGCTCATTAATATTGGTTTGGCCATAAATTTTATAAGCAAGGGTATCTTTAGCAATGGTACATGGATAAGAACCCAAACGCATGGTTCCGCCTTTCATGGTAATTCTTTTTTGATCTTCCATCATATCGATTACAGGATGCTCTGTATTAGGATCCATTTCAACAGAATGTGCGCCTTTTAAATGCAATATATTGCGCGCGAATTCAATCACCGCCATTTGCATGCCTAAACAAATTCCAAAGAAAGGCAAATTGTTTTCTCTTGCATATTTAACAGCTACTATTTTCCCTTCAATTCCTCTATTTCCAAAACCAGGCGCTACCAATAAGCCATCTAAGCCTGAAAGCATTTCATTGACATTCGCATCGGTTATAGTTTCACTGTGCACATTAACCACATTCACTTTTACCTCATTCATGGCACCTGCATGAATAAAACTTTCTAGGATTGACTTATAAGCATCTTGCAATTCGATGTATTTTCCAATCAATCCAATATTTACGGTTGCTTTTGGATGTTTTAACTTGTCTAAAAAAATATTCCATTTGGTTAGATCAGGCTCCTTGTAATTTTGAATATTTAATTTTTTCAAAACAATCAAATCTAATTGTTCTTTTAACATTAACAATGGCACTTCATAAATAGTACTTGCATCTAAAGATTCAATAACATTCCCTGCTCTAACATTACAGAATAAGGCAATTTTTCGTTTGATATCATCATTTAGAGGATGCTCTGTTCTACAAACGATCACATCTGGATGTACCCCTGTTTCACTTAGCATTCTTACACTGTGTTGCGTAGGTTTTGTTTTTAATTCTTTGGCCGCATTTAAATAAGGGATTAAAGTTAAGTGCACCACCATTACATCTTCTTCAGGTAATTCCCATTGAATTTGACGAACTGTTTCAATGAAAGGGGTACTTTCAATATCCCCCACTGTACCGCCTATTTCTGTAATCACTACATCGTATTTTCCCTCAACGCCCAACAACATCATACGACGCTTAATTTCATCCGTGATGTGAGGTACCACCTGTACAGTTTTACCTAAAAACTCACCTGCCCTTTCTTTATTAATAACCGTTTGATAAATACGTCCTGTAGTTACATTATTCGCTTGTGAAGTAGGAGAACTTAAAAAACGCTCATAGTGGCCTAAATCCAAATCGGTTTCAGCTCCATCCTCCGTAACATAGCATTCTCCATGTTCGTATGGATTCAAAGTACCTGGATCCACATTAATATAGGGGTCAAATTTTTGTATGGTTGCCGTAAGCCCTCTGGCCTGCAATAATTTTGCCAATGAAGCAGCAATAATGCCCTTCCCTAAACTACTCGTTACTCCACCCGTTACAAATACATACTTTGCCATACTATATTACTTCTTTTTCAAAAATAGCCTATACCCAATAGGAATATTCTATTGTGTTTAAACCAATTTCGAAATGTTTAATTTACTTTTAGGACCTATCTTTATTTGGAAAAATTCTTAGAGGTCGTACAAACCTACGCCAAAAAAGGGGGTCAACAAAATGATACCCATCACCCAACAAAAAATGTTTATAAGTGTTATATAAAAGTGAACATCTTCAATTAAAATAAATAAAAATCAATGAAAAAAGCCATTTATGTCCTATTAACCGTCCTTTTGACAGCCAGTTTGATTAGCTGGAATTGGAGCAAATCTCAACATTCAGCTATCAATAAAGCGGATGTAATTGAGTGCTTAAATATGGAAACCCAACAAGCCTATCAAAAAGAAGCCAGCACTTCTGCTTTTGCAGCTATGCATCCTTTCCCAATAACTGTAAATCCTGAAAATTTACTTGGAAAAATGATGTCTTTTGACGGAGCCGATGGTAAACAAGCCAATGCTTATTTTATACCAGCTAAAAAGAAAACAAATAAATATTTAATTGTTATTCAAGAATGGTGGGGATTGAATGACAATATTAAAATGGAATCGGATAAATATTACACCGACCTAGGAGATGTGAATGTGATTGCCGTAGATATGTATGATGGGAAAGTGGCTGCCACACCCGATAGTGCCATGAAATTAATGCGTGGTGCAGATATGGGAAGAATGACTGCCATTATTCAGGGTGCTATCAAATATGCTGGAAGCAATGCTTCTATATATAGTGTAGGTTGGTGTTTTGGCGGCATGTGGAGTTTGCAAACTGCCATATTAGCTGGACCTCAAGCCAAAGGAACGGTGATGTATTATGGCAGACCCGAAACCAATATGGATAAAATAAAATCTATTCAATGCGATGTCATTGGTTTTTTTGGCAACTTAGATCAAAGTCCATCTCCTGCAATGGTGAATAGTTTTGAAACAAGTATGAAAGAAGCGGGTAAAAATTTATCTGTTAATAGATATGAAGCGGGCCATGGATTTGCCAATCCAAGTAATCCAAGTTTTAATGCTGCTGCTACTAAAGATGCTTATACTAAAGCCATTGCATTTTTAAAAGCACATTAAAAAATTAGGAACTAATTATTAAAATAAATATACTATTCCGAACGAACATTGAGCTTGCGAGCCGAGAGTAAGGGATGGTATATTTCTTTTCTATTTTAGTCAAGCTGCTATATCACTAATACCATTGATTTTTTACAAGATAATTGGCGACATAATCTTTCACCCCTTCTTCCAAACTTAAAAAGGGTGCATCATATCCAGCTTCACGAAGCTTATTCATGTTGGCTTCGGTAAAATATTGGTATTTATCTCTAATATCTAGAGGCATGTCAATAAATTCAATATTGGGCGCTAATCCTTGGGCTATAAAAGTATTGGCTGCTAAATCGTAAAAACTACGTGCCTTACCCGTACCTAAATTATATAAGCCATTTTTTTCTTTACTCCATTTTTTTGCGAACATCTCATGCATCATCCATCCAATTACTTTAACCACATCTTTCACATATATAAAGTCACGTAATTGTTCTCCATCCTTAAAATCGAGACGATGGCTTTTAAACAATTTAACTACCCCTGTTTCTTTGATCTGATTAAAAGCGTGAAAAATAACACTGGCCATTCTTGCTTTATGTCCTTCATTGGGACCATACACATTGAAAAATTTTAAACCAGTCCAGGAAGCGGGACATTCTTTTTGAGCCAAGGCCCATTTATCAAATTCATTTTTACTAACGCCATAAGGATTTAACGGTACCAATTGGTCCAACACCTCATGACTATCTTCATATCCTTTCTCTCCCGCACCATAAGTAGCCGCAGAGGAAGCGTATATTAAAGGAATTTGTTTTTTAGTGGCGTAATTCCAAATGGATTTTGAATATTCCACATTCAGCTCCTCATGTATCGCATAATTAAATTCGGTGGTATCGGTGCGCGCGCCTAAGTGAATGATTAAATCAATTTCATAATCATCGCTTAAAAGTTGTTCTAAAAAAGCTTGACGCTCTATTACTTTGGTATAGCTTTTTTGTTCCCAGTTTTTTCTTTTGGATTCTACGCCAAAATCATCCACCAATAATAAATTAGTAAACCCGTTTTCATTTAAAAAATGTACCATCACAGAACCAATAAAACCAGCGGTTCCTGTAACGACTATGGTGGGCTGTTTTGACATAAATAAACTAAGCTAATTTTTTTTCAATGGCCGTATCATAACTATTTTTCCAAGCAGCAATTGTATTCCATTTTTCATTGTTCACTTGAATAGATCCATCCGTTACTTTACCAATAACGTTACATGCAATACCAAATTTAGTTGCTAATGCTTCTATAGATGCAATACCTGCTGCATCGCAGGATACCACTACTCTACTTTGCGCTTCGCCCAGCCAATAAGCATCGGTACGCAATGTTGAATGATTAGAATTGACTTCAAATCCTTTATTGTTGACAAATGCAGATTCCAATAAAGTAATAATCAATCCACCTTCACTAATATCGTGTGCACTTTTAATTTTTTGTTCCTTTATAAGGCATGTTATTAATTCATGCAATGCAAATTCTTCTTCTAAATCAAAATGTGGCGCCTGCGAATGGGCTACCCCTTTTATTTTATTCAAATATTCTGAAGAACCTATATCATTTCTTTGGGTACCTAATAAAACAATTATATCACCTGCTGTTTTAAAATCTAAAGTCATACGAAGTTTCATATCTTCTATAATACCTACCATCCCAATGGTTGGCGTAGGATAAACTGGACCATCTGGATTTTGATTGTAGAAACTAACATTACCGCCCGTAACAGGTGTATTAAATTTTCTACAAGCAGCGCCCATTCCTTCTACCGATTTTACAAATTGATAATACACTTCTGGGTCATAAGGGTTTCCAAAATTTAAACAGTTGGTCACACCAATAGGTTCTCCACCACTACATACAATATTACGTGCAGCTTCGGCAACTGCAATCATTGCCCCTTGATAGGGATTAGCAAATACATATTTACTATTACAATCTACCGTCATCGCTAAAGCTTTTCCAGTTCCTTTTGCAATAACAATAGATGCATCACTTGGCGCATTGGTGCTTGCATTGGCTGCACCCACCATACTATCATATTGAGTGTACACCCATCGCTTAGATGCAATGTTTGGAATTTGCACCATTTGTTGTACAGTCTCTTGTAAATTAGAAATATCAGCAACCGTATTCAAATCAAATGCATTCACTTTTGATAAATAAGCTGGCGCTTTATATTCACGGGTATACTGAGGCGCACCTCCGCCCAAGACTAATTCATAAGCAGGTAAAGAGGCTTCTAATTCCCCATGCATGTAAAAGTTTAATAAACCATCAGCAGTTACTTCACCAATATTACTACAAGACAAATCCCATTTTTCAAATACAGCAAGCACTTGTGCCTCTTTCCCTTTTTCTACCACCATCAACATTCTTTCTTGGCTTTCGCTTAACAACAATTCCCAAGCTTTCATATTTTGTTGACGCGTAGGCACTTTATCTAAATCGATGCGCATACCCACCTGCCCTTTAGCACTCATCTCCGCAGTAGAACAAATAATTCCTGCTGCACCCATATCTTGCATACCTACCACTCCACCTGTTTCAATGACTTCTAAACAAGCTTCTAATAATTTTTTCTCTTGAAATGGATCACCTACTTGAACGGCTGGTAAATCTTCCACGCTATCGGCTGTAATTTCTGCAGAGGCAAAGCTTGCGCCACCTATTCCATCTTTACCAGTAGCACTACCTACAAAAAATACCGGATTACCTTCGCCTAATGCAATGGCACTAACGGTTTTACCTGCTTTCACAATACCAACACTCATGGCATTAACTAGAGGATTGGTATGGTAACAATCTTCAAAATACAATTCACCGCCCACTGTAGGAACGCCAAAGCAGTTTCCATAATGTCCAATACCATGAACCACCCCTGCTAATAAACCTTTTGTTTTATTATCTTCTAAATTTCCAAACCGCAAACTATTTAAAGATGCAATGGGTCTTGCACCCATTGTAAAAATATCTCTTTGTATTCCACCTACACCAGTGGCAGCACCTTGAAAAGGTTCCAATGCACTTGGGTGATTGTGTGATTCAATTTTAAATACTACTCCATAATCATTGCCGATATCCATTAAGCCAGCATTTTCTTCCCCTGCAGCTACCAACATTCTTCCTCCATCACGAGGTAAAGTTTTTAACCACTTAATCGAATTTTTATAACTACAATGTTCACTCCACATGCCACTAAAAGCACACAGCTCAGTAAAATTAGGCGTACGTCCTAGTTTCAATTTTATACTTTCAAATTCCTCTTCGGTAAGTCTAAGTTGTTGCGCAGTTTTGACGGTAATTTCCATGGGTATTGCTTATTCTTTTAAGATGACGCGAAGGTACAAAAGTGAAGTGTAAGCTAAAGGTTGAATTACCAACATAAAACTTATAAGATGTGTATCTATGAAATTAAAAATTATGTAAAGCTAGGTTTGGAACTATAATAATTGAAAATCAAGGTTTTGTAGATTCAATAAAATATATGTAAATTATTTAATGTTTATATATTATGTATAAAATCAATGAAAATTGAAATTAAATTTTTAAAATACTCAGATTCTTTATTATTTTCGTGCCGAATATGAAATTTCACCTAGTATTTTCACATATATTTTATTTTATTAATATTTAAATACCTACCCTATGGCAGTTTCAAAATTAGAGTACATCTGGTTGGATGGTTACAAACCAACTCAATCTTTAAGAAGCAAAACAAAAGTTGAAAAAGACTTCAGTGGTAAATTGTCTGATTGCGATATGTGGTGTTTTGATGGTTCTTCAACCGAGCAGGCACCAGGTGGATCAAGCGACTGTTTATTAAAACCTGTTTTTATTTGTAAAGATCCAGGTCGCAGAGATGCTTATTTAGTAATGTGTGAAGTATTAAGTTCTGATGGAACACCTCATCCAAGTAACGGAAGAGCCACTATACAAGATGATGATAATGATTTTTGGTTTGGATTTGAGCAAGAATATTTTTTATGGAACCCTGCGACTGACAAACCATTAGGTTTTCCAGAAGGCGGTTACCCTGGACCACAAGGTCCTTATTATTGTTCAGTAGGTGCGAACAATGCTTATGGAAGAAATATTGTAGAAGAACACTTAGATGCTTGTATTGACGCGGGTTTGAACATCGAAGGTATCAATGCAGAAGTAGCAGCTGGTCAATGGGAATTCCAAATATTTTCTAAAGGCGCCAAAGAAGCAGGAGATCAAATTTGGATTGCTCGTTATTTATTAGAAAGAATTGGTGAGACTTATGGTGTATCAATCAATTGGCATTGTAAACCGTTGGGTACATTGGATTGGAACGGTTCAGGCATGCATGCGAATTTCTCTAACACCACTTTAAGAACCTGTGGAAAAAAAGAAACTTATGATATTATATGTGAAGCCTTCCGTCCATTTGTAAAAGAACACATTGAAGTATATGGTGCAGATAATCATTTAAGATTAACTGGTAAACACGAAACTGCAAGTATTCATGATTTCTCTTTCGGTGTTTCTGACAGAGGAGCTTCTATCCGCATCCCAATTGGCGCGGTGGAAAAAGGATGGAAAGGATGGTTGGAAGACCGTCGTCCAAATTCAGCAGCAGACCCTTATAAAGTAGCTGCTAGAATTATCAAAACAGTAAAAACTGCGAAAGTTTAGTCTTTAGTAATATTTCGATTGATTTAATTGCAAATCCCTCATCCTAAGTCGCTGGATGGGGGATTTTTTGTTGATTACTCCTACTAAAATGCCACTACCTTTGAATTATTCGTCAAATATAAAAATACCCTACTATGTCATTAAGATTCGATGCGATTAAACACGTGAGCCATGACAGGACCAATGAGCCTGAAGTTAAATCACAAAAAATTACCGCTATTTTCGGAGAAAGTGTCTTTAATGTAAAAACAGCGAGAGAATATTTAAGCGATGAAGCTTATAAAAGTTTAGTGAATAGTATTAAAGGGTCCAAAAAAATAGAAAGGAATGTAGCAGGACAAATTGCAACAGGCATTCGTGCTTGGGCAGAAACAAAAGGCGTCACACACTTTACCCATTGGTTTCAACCATTAACTGGAGCTACTGCAGAAAAGCATGATTCTTTTTTTACTTTAAAATCAGACGGCACAGCCATTGAAGAATTTGATGGTGCTGCATTAATACAACAAGAACCAGATGCTTCCTCCTTTCCAAGTGGTGGTTTAAGAGCTACTTTTGAAGCAAGAGGTTACACCGCTTGGGACCCTTCTTCTCCCCCATTCATTATTGAAATTGGAAATGGAAAAACACTGTGTGTTCCTACCATTTTCGTTTCTTATACAGGCGAATCTTTGGACTACAAGGCGCCTTTAATGAAAGCAACAGAAGCGTTAAATAAAGCTGCTGTTACGGTTTGTAATTTGTTTGATAAAAATGTAAATAAGGTAACTCCGACTTTAGGATGGGAACAAGAATACTTTGTCATTGATGAAGCCTTAGTAAATGCTCGTCCCGATTTAGTACAATGTGGAAGAACTGTGTTTGGTGCTGCCCCTGCAAAAGGCCAACAATTAGAAGATCATTATTTTGGATCCATTCCAGAAAGAGTATACGCATTCATGCGTGACTATGAAAATGAGTCTTATAAATTAGGTATTCCTTTAAGAACAAGACACAATGAAGTAGCCCCTGCACAATTTGAGTGTGCCCCCATATTTGAAGAAGTGAATATTGCAGTGGATCACAATATTTTATTAATGGATGTAATGACTCGTGTCGCAAAAAGACACCACTTAGTGGTTTTACTTCATGAAAAACCTTTTGCTGGTATCAACGGAAGCGGTAAACACAATAACTGGAGCTTGGCTACCGACACAGGTGTAAATTTATTAGCCCCTGGAAAAACACCCAAGACCAATTTAATGTTCTTGACCTTTTTTGTAAATACCATTAAGGCGGTTCATGACTATGCGGATATTTTAAGAGCATCCATCGCTTCTGCTTCCAATGATTTTAGATTGGGTGCGAACGAAGCTCCTCCAGCTATTATTTCTGTATTTATTGGCGAATACTTAACAAAAGTATTAAACGATGTAGAAAGCCGCGTAGGCACTAAGTTTGACGAACAAGACGAAGCTATTTTAAAATTAGATTTACACCGTAGTATTCCTGAATTATTAATGGACAATACCGATCGTAACCGTACTTCTCCTTTCGCCTTCACTGGAAACAAGTTTGAATTCCGCGCCGTAGGTTCTACCGCCAACTGTGGTCATCCTATGACTATTTTAAATACCATTGTTGCAGATACCTTAAATAAATTTGCAGCCGAAGTAGAAGCATTGATAGAGAAAGGAGATAAGAAAGAAATTGCGATCATGCAAGTGATTCAAAAATACATCGTATCGAGTAAAAAGATTTTATTTGAAGGGGATGGCTATAGCGAAGAATGGCATAAGGAAGCAGCAAAAAGAGGCTTGCCCAATTTAAAGACAACGCCTATTGCTTTAGATGCCATGATTACTGAAAAAGCAAAAAAATTATTTAAAGAAAATAATATTTATTCGCACAGTGAATTAGAAGCGCGTTATGAAATTGAATTAGAGAAGTACATTAAGAAAGTCCAAATTGAAGCGCGTATTATGGGTGATTTAGCGACTAACCATATTATTCCATCAGCACTTAAATATCAAAATGAATTACTTAAAAATGTAAGCTTGCTTCGCGAAGCTGCTTTGCCTGAAAAATTATACAAAGGTCAATTGGCCTTATTAAAAGATGTGAGCACCCATATTCAACAAGTGTATGACAATGTAGATGCTATGGTGGAAGAGCGTAAAGTAGCCAATAATATTGCTAATTCCAGAGACAAAGCCATTGCTTATGAAGCCAAAGTAAAAGCACAATATTTTGATAAGATCCGCTACCACGTTGATAAATTAGAACAATTGGTAGACGACGAATTATGGACCTTGCCTAAGTACAGAGAATTATTGTTCTTACGTTAATTAATATAAAGTACAAAAATAAACACTACCCAATAGTTTTCTCATTCATCAGACGCTCGTCTGCGTCTTATTGCTCAAATGTTCGCTTAGGATAGTGTTTATTTTCTTTTTAACCATGTCTTATAAATAAAAGAGGGGCTCCATAAAGGAGCCCCTCTTTTATTTTCATTAGAGAAATTATTTTAGGCCCTTAATTTTCGAAGAAAGGGACTAGAATAATGGCTACTTCATTTTGAATGTCTCCAAAAATTTAGTTGTAAAGTTTCCTTTTCTAAAATCTTCATTTTGCATTAATTGTAAATGGAAAGGAATAGTAGTATGTACTCCTTCAATTACGTATTCGCTTAGGGCACGGTACATGGTATTGATGGCTTCTTCGCGCGTTTGCGCTACAGTAATTAATTTGCCAATCATAGAATCATAATAAGGAGGAATCACATAGCCTGCATATACGTGGCTATCTACACGAACACCATGTCCACCTGGGGTATGCAATACCGTAATCTTTCCTGGAGAAGGTCTAAAATCATTATAGGGATCTTCTGCATTAATTCTACATTCAATGGCGTGCAATTGTGGCTCGTAATTACGGCCAGATATTTTTTCACCTGCAGCAATTTTTATTTGCTCTTTAATTAAATCATAACTTACTACTTCCTCTGTCACGCAATGCTCTACTTGAATACGCGTGTTCATCTCCATGAAATAAAAATTGCGATTCTTATCTACTAAAAATTCAACCGTACCCACACTCTCGTAATTAATAGCACTTGCCGCTTTAATAGCCGCATCCCCCATTTTTTGACGAAGTTCAGGCGTCATAAAGGGAGAAGGGGATTCTTCCACTAATTTCTGGTGTCTTCTTTGAATAGAACAATCACGCTCACTCAAATGACATACATTACCATATTGATCTCCTGCTACTTGTATTTCTATATGACGTGGCTCTTCAACAAATTTCTCCATGTACAAGCCATCGTTTTTAAAACTTGCGCCTGCTTCCATTTTAGCCGTACTAAATGCTTTTTCAATTTCTCCTTCATTCCATACTACACGCATTCCTTTACCACCACCACCTGCGGTAGCTTTGATAATAACAGGATACCCAATTTCTTTGGCTAATATTTTTGCTGCAGCCACATCTTCTAATAAACCATCTCCGCCTGGAACTACTGGGACACCAGCTTTAATCATGGTTTCTTTAGCGGTAATTTTATCCCCCATACTATTAATCATATCAGGGGTTGGCCCAATAAATTTAATACCATGATCGGCACATATTTGAGCAAACTTTGAATTCTCTGCTAAAAAACCATAACCAGGATGCACTGCATCGGCATTGGTAATTTCACATGCCGCCATAATATGTGGAATGTTTAAATAGGACTCTTGCCCTTTAGGGCCACCAATACAAACCGCTTCGTCGGCAAACTTTACATGTAAACTATCTTTATCTGCAGTTGAATAAACGGCCACCGTTTTAATGCCCATTTCTCTGCAAGTTCGAATGATACGTAAAGCAATTTCGCCACGATTGGCTATCAAAATCTTTTTAAACATTTTTCTTAGTTAGTTTTAGAAAATGGGTGAAAATTATTCTGGTTGAACCAAGAATAAAGGTTGATCATACTCTACTGGACTGGCATCTTCCACTAAAATTTTTACGATGGTGCCTTTTACTTCACTTTCAATTTCATTGAAAAGCTTCATCGCCTCAATAATACAAACTACTTTACCTGGAGCTACCTCTGTTCCCTCTTCGGCCATTAATGGTTTATCTGGAGCAGCTCTTCGATAAAAAGTACCAATCATAGGACTTTTAATAGTTAACAAATTGTCTGCAACAGGGGCCGCTGGTGTTGCCGGAGCGCCAACAGAAGGAGCTGCTGCAACGGGAGCTGTAGCGTAGCTTATAGCAGGTGATGAGTTAACCGTGATTCGCTCTTCTTTTTGTTTGATGGTTACTTTACCATCTTTATCTTCGATACTTATCTCTCCGATATTACTCTTATTAACTACCTTAATTAAATCATGAATTTGTTTCAAGTCCATTTTTAGCAATTTTGGGTAAAATTGGGCTTTTTTTATTGATTTTAGCAAAAAAAGGGGCTTTTTTTATTAAAAATGGTCAATTTTTGGCAAAAAAAGACCCCGAGGTTTCGAGGCTTTTTAAGGCATTTTAGAGCTGATTTAGGTAGAAAATAAACACAAGCCCTCGCTCTCAATCGCTGTGCTCAAATGTTCGCTCTGGCCAGTGTTTATTTTCTTGAAATAGACCTAGAATAAACAAAAATGTCCCGAAACTTCGGGACATTTTTAAAATCATAAGAGTGATTTTTCGAGCCCTTAGATTTCAATAAAGGGTGAAGAAAAATCTAAAAAATTATTTAACCCTTTCAACGTATTCACCATTCTTGGTATTTATTCTAATCTTCTCCCCTTCATTCACAAATAAAGGTACCATCACAGTAGCTCCAGATTGAATGGTGGCTGATTTTAAAGCACGGGTGGCCGTATCGCCCTTCACTCCGTTTTCGCAATAAGTAATGACTACTTCTATTTTTTCTGGAAGTTCAGCACCAATAGGAAGTTCGGTTTCAGTGTTCATAAAAACGAATACTTCAGCACCATCAATTAAAAACTGAGGGGCGTCTATCATCTCTTCTGACATGGCAATTTGCTCAAAAGTTTCGGTATTCATTAAGTTATACCCACTGTCATCTTTGTATAAGTACTGAAATGTCTTTTTCTCCACACGAACAGGGTGGATGTTCTCCCCGCTGTTCCAGGTTTTTTCTATAGATCTTTTATTGTCTACTCCTTTTAATTTAGCCCATATTTTAGCAGCTGCACGTGCAGTTTTATTCTCACCAAATTCTACCACCGAATACAAGTTACCGTCCAATTTTAAGATCATTCCGCGACTGATGTCTGAAGTTGTTGCCATAATTGTTTTTTTTAATTTGTCTTAGCGAACGGCAAAAGTAGCACATGAAAGCCATTTATAAAAAATCCTTTAATTTTTGTTGAGAAATAAGCTTAAAAAAACCTTGATTAGCCTATTTTTGCGCCACAAATAACAAAATAGCACTCGATGTCAGTATTAGTCAATAAAAACTCGAAAATCATTGTACAAGGCTTTACAGGTACAGAAGGAAGTTTCCATGCCGCTCAAATGATTGAATATGGAACCCAATTGGTTGGAGGTGTTACACCTGGTAAAGGCGGAACCATGCATTTAGACAGACCCGTTTTTAATACAGTAGCTGATGCTGTTAAAAATACCAGTGCAGATGTAAGTATCATTTTCGTTCCTCCTGCATTTGCAGCGGATGCGATAATGGAAGCAGCAGATGCTGGCATTGCATTAGTAGTATGTATTACTGAAGGCATACCAGTTCAAGATATGGTGAAAGTGAAAAATTATTTACAAGGAAAAACAACTCGTTTAATAGGACCTAACTGCCCAGGAGTGATTACTGCAGGTGAAGCTAAAGTGGGTATTATGCCTGGCTTTATATTCAAGAAAGGTACCATTGGTATCGTTTCAAAAAGTGGAACCTTAACTTATGAAGCAGCTGACCAAGTAGTGAAAGCGGGCTTAGGTATTACTACAGCTATTGGTATTGGAGGGGATCCAATAATTGGAACAACCACTAAAGAAGCGGTTGAATTATTAATGAACGACCCAGAAACAAAAGGAATTATAATGATTGGTGAAATTGGAGGAAGCATGGAAGCAGATGCGGCCCATTGGATCAAAGACAATTTAAGAAAACCTGTGGTTGGATTTATTGCTGGACAAACAGCACCTGCTGGCCGTCGTATGGGTCACGCTGGAGCTATTATTGGAGGCGCGGATGATACTGCAGAAGCAAAAATGAAAATCATGGCTGCTTGCGGAATTCATGTATGTGCAAGCCCTGCAGACATTGGGACTACCATGGCTGCTGCTTTAAAATAATTGCAAGAAAAAGTAAAATACATCATCGTTGGTCAAGGACTAGTAGGTACTTGGATGTCTTACTATTTGCAAAATAAAGGACTGTCCTATAAAATCATTAACCATAGTCAAAGACCTTCTGCCACTAGTGTTGCAAGTGGTGTGATGAATCCAGTAACTGGCAGACGCATGGTTCAAACCTGGATGATTGAAACAGTTTTACCCTTTGCTGTTGATGCCTATACCAGTTTTCAAAAAAAAGTAGGCGTACCTATTATAAAAAAAGCTGCTGTTGCTTTGATACATCCTTCCTTACAAATGAAGGAGAGCTTTGAGTACAGACTTTCACACGACAATGTTTATTTACAAAAAAATGATTCCGCCCTTTGGAAAAGTTTTTTCAATACCCCTTTTGGAACTGGAAAAATTGATAGTTGTTATTGGATTGATTTAATTCAATTTTTAGCGTCTGGCCGAGAACAAATAAATGAAAACTACATTGAAGATGAATTTGAATTAAAAGATTTGAAACTTGTCGATGATGGCATTGAATGGAAAAATATTAGCGCAGAAAAAATAATTTTTTGTGACGGTGTTCATTCCATGCAAAATCCTTATTTCAAAGCACTTCCCTTTGCTCCTAATAAAGGAGAAGCTTTAATTGTGGCCATTGAGGATTTACCAGCAGAAAATATTTACAAAAACAATATTGCTATTGTACCTTGGAAAGACAATTTATTTTGGGTAGGCTCCAGTTTTGAATGGAATTACGAAAGTACTAATCCTAGTATCGCCTTTAAAGAAAAAATGATCGCCTCATTGGATAGTATTTTAAAACTTCCTTATCAAGTAGTGGATCATTTGGTGGGTATTAGACCCGCCAATACAGAACGACGTCCCTTTGTAGGCTTACATCCCACCCATCCTCAATTAGCCATATGCAATGGTATGGGCACCAAGGGCTGTTCTTTAGCCCCTTATTTTGTCTTACAGTTATTGAATCATATAGAATTAGGCACTGAAATCAACAAAGAAGCTAGTATTGAAAGATTCTACCATCTATTGCAGTAAAAAATAAATGAAGGCGAAAATAAAAAAAATGAATATTTTTAATCTAATCAATTTTACATAAATATTACCATCATGAACACAGAAGAAAAAGAATTATACAATATTCCCTTTGCTTATAGAAAAATGGAAAACCTGCATATTGTATTTTGGCTATTTAAAGATATTGCCTGGTGTATGTTTTGGAAACCATTGGGCATCGCTATGATAATCCCCACCTTAACTATTTCTATAATAATTGCATGGAGAACCAGAAAGATTTTTTCTGAGTTATGTCACAATTTAGCAATAAGTGTTTGGATTTCGGCCAACTCCTTTTGGATGTGTAGTGAATTTTTTGGCGTAGATGCTCAAGTTGTTTTTGGAACAGTTACTGTAAAAGAATTAGCTATGATCCCCTTTATAACAGGTGTATTAATTTTAGCCTATTATTATTTGATTCACAAACCTAGACATAAACAAGAGCCTGCAACGCTATAATAATTTTTATAAATACTTCTTTAATTGATTCGCTCTTAAGGCGGTGATAATACCAAGGCTACTCACTATTAAAAAAGCCCATCTTAAACCAATGGCTTGAGATAAAAATCCAATGATGGGTGGTCCAATTAAAAATCCAAAAAAGCCAACCGAAGAAACGGAGGCAAGCGCAATACTTACTTTACTTGGCTCTGTGGTTCTGCCCACTGTGCCATAGATAGTTGGGATAACAGAGGAAACACCAAATCCCACCAACATAAAACCAATAGAACTCACTATCAAATGAGGATAGGAAGTAGCCACTATTAAACCCAAAGTTACCACTAAGCCACTTAATACCAATTGTTTTCTGGCGCCCCAATAATTAATTAAATTATCAGAAAACATTCTGCCCGTGGTCATGCAAGCCATAAAAGATATATAGCCAGTTGTTCTCCATTGATTAGAAACTTTTACAACATCCTGAAAGTACACGCCACTCCAATCAAACATCATGCCTTCACATATCATATTGCTAAAAGCAATTAAACCAAACTGCCACATGAGTGGACTAGGTTTATTCCAAATTTTAGAGACATGATCTTTATTGGTCTCACCAGTTAATAGATAGGCATGTCCAAAAAATAAAAATACCCAGCCCGCCAACGCTACAACCACAAATTGCTGCAAAGGAGATATGGAATGTGCTACAAAAAAGCCTCCTAATAATCCACCTGAAAAACCTGCCAAACTCCAAAAGCCATGAAACCTGGAAGTGATACTTTTCTCAAATAATTTAGACAAGGCAGCAGCTTGAGTATTAATGGAAACATTAAACATATTTCCAGCCATTCCAAATACAAATAAAATAATGGCTAATACGGTAGTGGTTTGAGCAAACCCCAATGCAACTAAAGTCAAAGGATATAACAAAGAAGCGATAATAATAATTTTTTTACTTCCATGCTTTGCAGTCAAACTACCGGAAATAGGAATGCCTACAAAAGAACCAATGGGAAGGAAAAATAAGATGCCCCCAAATTGACCATCACTCAAGCCTAATTGCATTTTAATATCTGGTATACGACTAGCCCAGCTAGCAAAACAAATACCTGTAAGAAAGAAAAAACCTGATAAAACAACATGTCTAGCGGTAAGGGATTTAGTACTGGCGTTCATAGCGCAAAGATGGGGTTTTTCTAGGAATTGGGCTATATTTGCCACCGAAACCTATTTCAATATTATCGTATGTACAGAACGCACCATTGTGGAGAATTAAACATTCAATTTGTAGGGCAAAATATAACCTTAGCCGGATGGGTACAAACCATTCGTAAATTTGGTGCAATTACTTTTATTGATTTAAGAGATCGTTATGGTATTACCCAATTATTAATGGGGGAAGAATTGCAAGCGCAATTAGAAGCACATCCTTTGGGCCGTGAGTTTGTGTTGCAAGTAAAAGGAACAGTGATTGAGCGTTCAAGTAAAAATGCGAATATCCCTACGGGCGAAATTGAAATAAAAGTAACTGAATATAAAATACTCAATGCATCTATAGTACCTCCTTTTACTATTCAAGATGACACCGATGGTGGAGATGACATTAGAATGAAATATCGTTTCTTAGATTTAAGAAGAAACGCAGTTAAAAAGAATATTGAATTAAGGTATAGTGTAAATCGTGCAACCCGAAATTATTTGCATGAAAAAGGATTTATGGATATCGAAACTCCTTTTTTAATCAAGTCTACCCCCGAAGGTGCGCGTGATTTTGTGGTACCCAGCAGAATGAATGCAGGTGAATTTTATGCGTTACCACAATCTCCACAAACCTTTAAACAATTATTAATGGTTAGTGGTTATGACCGCCACTACCAAATCGTAAAATGTTTCAGAGATGAGGATTTAAGAGCCGACAGACAACCCGAATTTACACAAATAGATTGCGAGATGAGCTTTGTAGAGCAAGAAGATATTTTAAACATGTTTGAAGGATTAATCAAGAGCATTTTTAAAGACGTAAAAAATATTGATTACACCGAGACCGTTCAAAGAATGACCTGGGAAGATGCCATGTGGAATTACGGAAATGACAAGCCCGATATTCGTTTTGGAATGGATTTGTGCAATTTAAAAAAGCCTTCCCATGTATTTTCTGATAAGAAGGATCAAGCTACTTTAATCAATGGCGTTGACTTTAAAGTATTTGATGAAGCCGAAACGGTTATTGCCATTGCAGTACCTGGTTGCAGTGAATATTCTCGGAAACAAACCGACGAACTCACCGAGTGGGTTAAGCGTCCTCAAATAGGCATGAAGGGAATGGTATTTATAAAATGTAATACCGACGGATCTTATAAAAGTAGTGTAGATAAATTTTACTCAGAGGATAAATTAAAAGCAATTGCACTGGCTGCAAATGCAAAAGCAGGTGACTTAATTTTAATTTTAGCAGGTGCGGAAGAAAGAACAAGAAAAGCAGTGAGTGAATTAAGATTAGAATTAGGCAAACAATTAGGTTTTAGAAAAGAAACTGAATTTAAGTTGTTATGGGTATTAGACTTCCCATTATTTGAATATGACGAAGAAGGCAATCGTTGGGTAGCAAGGCATCATCCATTTACCTCGCCTAAACCAGACCATATAGAAGTGATGATTAACAATGCCCCCGAAATTAAAGACGCTGCTAAATATTTAGAGCATCCCTACGCAGGCATTAAAGCCAATGCGTATGACATGGTATTGAATGGCAATGAAATTGGAGGTGGATCTATCAGAATTTTCCAACGTGCATTGCAAGAAAAAATGTTCGCTGCTTTAGGAATGAGTCCAGAAGAAGCACAACATAAATTCGGGTTTTTATTAGGTGCTTTTGAATATGGCGCTCCTCCACATGGTGGTATTGCATTTGGCTTTGATAGATTGTGTGCTTTATTGGGAGGCAGTGAAAGTATTAGAGACTTTATCGCCTTCCCTAAAAATAACAGTGGCCGTGATGTAATGTTAGATGCACCAAGTACTATTGACGCGAAGCAATTTGAAGAATTGCATATCAAATTGAACTTGAAATAAACCAATACCTACCAACTCTTTATAATCAATGCCTCAAAATTTAAAATTATATACGGTACTTACTTATATATTAATTCCCATTGCTTTATTTTTTGGGTTTTTGGATGTACTTATTTTATTCTCCTCATTGGCTAATCCGAGTGCGTTGATCATGGTATTTATAATAGCCTGCTTAGTGATTTATACTTTTTCTAGTTATAAATTTTTAAAGATGGGCTTAGAAAGAGAAATAGTTCAAACTTTAAAACTGAAAGATTGGATTAAAGTGAACGCCTATGTGAGCTTTTTTTTATGTAGCTTATTTTTCGTCAATTCTATTAGTGTGCTAGTTTCCACCAATGCCGTTTTACTAAAATTTATAGATGAGTTTTTACAACAGCAGCCTAATATGCCCAAAGAAATAACCAATGCCTTGGTATTGTCTATACTCAAAGCAGTTTCGGTATTGCTATTAATAACTGGAATTGTTGGAATTGTTCATATACGAACTACCCTACGTTTGGTCAAACAGAATGCCCATTTATTTGAATAAAATGGGTTTAAGATTTTGTATCTTTAACTAGATGAAAACTTCAATCCCTTTAGCTGAAAGATTGCGTCCACAAACCCTTGCTGATTTAGTGGGGCAAGAGCACCTATCGAGCCAAGACAGTGTGTTGCAAAAAGCCATTGCCAAAGGAAAAGTGCCTTCCATGATTTTATGGGGCCCGCCAGGGGTGGGCAAAACTACCCTAGCCAATATTATAGCCACCACTTTTAATAGCGCCTATTATCAATTAAGTGCGATTAGTAGTGGCGTGAAAGAATTAAGAGAAGTCATTGAAGAAGCTAAATCAAAAACCAGTGCTATTTTATTTATAGATGAGATACATCGATTTAATAAAGGACAACAAGATGCTTTATTAGGGGCCGTAGAAAAAGGAACCATTACTTTGATTGGCGCCACCACCGAAAATCCAAGCTTTGAAGTTAATAGCGCCTTACTAAGCAGGTGCCAAGTATTCATATTAAAAGCCTTGGATGAAAAAGCTTTATTGAAATTAGTGGATCAAGCTATTTCAAAAGATGCTTTATTTAAAGGACAACCGATTGAATTAAAAGAAACAGAAGCACTATTACAATTGTCGGGTGGCGATGGACGAAAATTATTGAATTTATTAGAATTGTCGGCGGAAGCTTTAATTGATATTGAAAAAACAGGTAAGCCTTTAGTAATTACCAATGATTGGGTAATGGAAGTAGCGCAAACCCATATTGCTTTATATGATAAAAATGGAGAGCAACATTATGATATTATTTCTGCCTTTATTAAAAGTATGCGAGGCTCCGATCCCAACGGTGCTGTGTATTGGTTGTCGAGAATGATTGCAGGTGGGGAAGATGTAAAATTTATAGCTCGCCGAATGTTAATTTTTTCGAGCGAAGATATTGGCAATGCCAACCCCAATGCTTTTTTATTGGCCAACGCCTGTTTTGATGCGGTAAATAAAATTGGATACCCCGAAAGCAGAATTATTTTATCTCAATGTGCCATTTATTTAGCAAGTTCTCCAAAAAGCAATGCCGCCATAGAATCCATTGATCAATCATTGGCATTGGTCAATCAAACAGGCAATTTGCCCGTACCCTTACACTTGCGCAATGCCCCTACCAAATTGATGAAAGATTTATCCTATGGGAAGGACTATCAATATTCACATAAAGGTGAAAATAATTTCATTGAACAAGAGTACTTGCCTGATCCCATCAAAAATACCACTCTGTATCAACCGCAAAAAAATTCCAGAGAGCAAGAAATAAGAAAATTTCTACAAGAAAGATGGAAAGGTAAATATGGATATTAAATTATCCCTATTTTTGTCCCATGAGCACCAACCATACCATTCAATGGGTCACTAAATCCTTTGCCGATCTTTCCAATATCGAGCTATACGCCATGTTAAGATTAAGAAGTGAAGTGTTCGTAGTAGAACAAAATTGTGTTTATCTAGACATAGACAACAATGACCTAGAAGCGCATCACACTTTAGGTTGGATAGGCAATGAATTGGCAGCAACCACCCGACTATTTGATAAAAATATCATGTACGATGGCTATCAAAGTATAGGAAGGGTATTAACCGCTCCAAAATACAGACGAACAGGTGCTGGAAAAGAATTAATGAACTATTCTATTAAAGAATGTGAAAGATTATTTGGCGAAGGCCCAATCAAAATAGGCGCTCAATTTTATTTGAAAAAATTTTACAGTGAATTAGGTTTTGAGCAAACAGGAGAAATCTATTTAGAAGACGGGATTGATCATATTCCTATGATAAGAGCAGCGAAATAAAATACAAAAAACTTATTTCATTTCTAGCGCCAAAAACTTCGCCGTATGCGTGGTTGATTTTTTAACCATTTCTTCGGGTGTACCTTCAAATTGAATTAGACCACCTCCATTTCCACCTTCTGGACCAAGATCAATAATATGATCTGCAACTTTAATTCATCCATATTGTGTTCAATAACCAGTACCGTATTG
>Ga0114966_10000797_pt1 | contig 29704 bp, 30 predicted proteins | sample M_130207_XF_Meta_FD_87029 | JGI IMG/M metagenome (GOLD analysis project Ga0114966, IMG submission 87029) | Freshwater microbial communities from Lake Montjoie, Canada to study carbon cycling - M_130207_XF_MetaG | ecosystem: Environmental > Aquatic > Freshwater > Lake | place: Lake Montjoie... | reverse complement strand
GGCGGGGATGGACGCGTTCACCTCGCGGGTGGGCATGACGCAGCGCGGACAGCCCATCTCGATCTCGAGCAGGGTCGAACCGACCGCCAGCCGCGTGCCTCGTGCCCAACCGGCCTCCGGGTAGCCGGGGGCAGCGTCGGTATCGATCATGAGGCTCGGGCGGAACCTCAGCACGTCGACCACCGACCCCGGCAGCGCCTCGCTGAGCGTGCGCATCGTCGAGGTGGTCATGATGAGAAGGGGTAGCGCGTCGTAGTACCCGCCGAGCGGCCCCTCGAACTCCAACACATCTGCCGGGAAGATCGAGAAGTTCGGCAGCGGCTCAGACTCGCTCCGCCCCATCACCTCGCGGATCTCGGTGAGCGGGTCGCTCCCGGCTGGTGGAGCCTCCCTGCGCCGGGGCGCAGAACCGGGGGCGGGCCTTGCGTCGAGGCGGACAGGGAAACCCGCCACCGCGCTCAGTCGGGCGTTGATATCCGGAGCGTCGGTGGATGTCACGGTCCCGTCGGGGAGCACGATCCGTGCGGCGGGGCTGTCCGGCCCGTTTGTGGTGGCAGTGCACTTCATGAGTGCTGAGACCTTCTTGCCGGTCCGCAGGCCCCCGCTCGCTGCGTCTCGGAGCGCCCAACGCCTGTCCCCCACGATGCCGGTCTCGCCGAGCAACGCGCTCGGTGTGGTGAACCCGATCATCGACTTGACGGGGTACGTCCAGATCTCGCTGAGCCTCATGATCGGACCGTACACCGCTCCGGTCGGGTCGTGCCCAGTCAGCCCCGGAGTTCGGCTGCCTTCGCGTCGAGCACCTCGAGGAGGTCCGTGAAGGACTTTTGGAACGACAGCACACCCTCGTGCTCGAGCTTGGCGGCAACCTCGTCGAGGTCGATGCCCACCGTCGGCAGGGAGGACCACGCCTGGTGCGCGAGATCGAGCCCGGCATCCACCGTTCGTGCGAGGTTGCCGTGATCGGCGAAGGCCTCGAGCGTTGCATCCGGAAGGGTGTTCACCGTGTGGGGCCCGATCAAATCGTCGACATACAGCGTGTCCGGGTAGGCGGGGTTCTTGGTGGACGTGGACGCCCACAGCGGGCGCTGCACGCGTGCACCACGTGCTGCCAGCCGCTCCCAGCGGGGGCCCGAGAACGCCTTCGTGAAGAGCTCGTATGCAAGTTTCCCCTGGGCGACGGCAGCGCGGCCACGCAGCGCGAGTGCGTCGTCGGTCCCGATCGCATCGAGGCGTGCATCGACTTCGCTGTCGACCCGGGAGATGAAGAAACTTGCGACACTCGCGACGGCCGAGAGATCCGCCGTCGGGTCCTTGGCAAATGTCTCGAGGCCCGAGAGATATGCCTCCATCACCCGCTCGTAGCGGTCGAGGCTGAAGATCAGGGTGACGTTGATGCTGCGGCCCTCGGAGATCATCTGCTCGATAGCCGCAAGACCCTCGACCGTCGCAGGAACCTTGACCATGAGGTTGGGCCGGTTCACGACGGTATCGAGGTGCCGCGCGGCTGAGATGGTCCCATCCGTGTCGTGCGCAAGTCCCGGGTCGACCTCCACCGACACATAGCCGTCAACCCCGGACGAACTCTTGTGGAGCGGGGCGAAGACATCGAGTGCGCCGCGGATGTCGTCGAGCACCAACGCCCAGTAGCAGTCGATGGTGCTCATGCCCGCCGCAACGAGCCCGCGGAACTGGTCGTCGTATTCGGGTGAGCCCTGTATTGCCTTCTGGAAGATCGTTGGGTTCGAGGTGAGGCCGCGCACGCCTCGGTCCCGGACGGAGGCCAGTGCTCCGGAGGTGATGAAACCTCGCTTGAGGTTGTCGAGCCAGGGGCTCTGACCGAAGTCTTCGTACAGACGCACCAGTCGGTTCATCTACTCATGCCTCCTGCAGGAGAGCGGTTGCCCGGGCAACCACGTGGTCAACGTTGATGCCGAGTTTGTCGAGCACGACCGGTCCCGGTGCGCTGGCACCGAAACGATCGATCCCGATGCACTCGTCTGCGTAGCGCTCCCAACCAAAGGTGGTGGCAGCCTCGACAGACAGCGTGGGTATCGAGGGCGGAAGCACACTGTCGCGGTACGAGCGGTCCTGCAGTGCAAACCGGTCCCACGAGGGCATCGACACCACACGTGCGGATACGCCGGCAGCGGCGAGCAGTTCCGCTGCGGCGAGCACGAGATGCACCTCAGAGCCCGTTGCGAGCAGGGTGATGCGCGCGTCCGACGGCTCGCGCAAAACCGCCGCGCCACGGTCCACGGCCGCCCCGTCGGTGCACACCGGAAGGTTCTGCCTCGAGAGAACCAGCGCGGTAGGACCGTTGTAGGCGATGCCCGCGCGCAGTGCAGCGACCGTCTCGTTCGCATCCGCGGGCCGGATCACCTGCAGGCCGGGAATCGCCCGCAGCGTGGCGAGGTGCTCCACCGGTTGGTGGGTGGGACCGTCCTCGCCGACACCCACCGAGTCGTGGGTGAACACGAACCACGCCTTTGCGCCGCTGAGCGCGGCGAGACGCAACGACGGGCGGAGGTAGTCGGCAAACACGAAGAACGTTCCGCCGACGGGCAGCGTGCCCCCGTGGAGCGCCATGCCCACCATCGCTGCGCCCATCGCATGCTCACGGATTCCGTAATAGACCTGACGTCCTTCGGGGTGCGCAGCAGATTGCACGGTGAGGCCGAGCTTGACCCCGGTGTTGCCCGTGAGGTCCGCAGCACCGGCTACCAGTCCCGGGAGTGCCGGCAGTGCGGCGACGAGCGCCTTCTGGACAGCAACGCGAGTTGCGATGCTCTCTCCCTGTTCGAAGCGGGGGAGCAGCGCTTCCAGATCGTCGGATGCGCCGGTGCCCCAGGCAGCGTCCCACGCCGAGCGATCGAGGGAGGAGGCGGCGAACCGGGCCTGCCATGCGTTTGCCTCAGCAGCACCCGCCGTCGCGACCGCCTTGCGGTACGCAGCCACCGTTTCAGCAGGGGCCCAGTAGGGCTCATCGGGGATGCCCATCACTGCCTTGGTGCGGCTCGCATCCTCCTTGGTGAAGGGGTTGCCGTGTGCCTCGTGATTGTCCGTGTGGTCCGGTGACGGCGCTGCGATGTGTGAGCGCAGCACGATAATGCTCGGCCGGTCCTGCACCGCTTTGGCGAGAAGGATCGCGGACTCGAGCGCATCGACGTCGTCGGCAATCTCGCCGACGACGTCCACGTGCCAGCCGTACGACTCAAAGCGCCTGGCGACGTCGTCGGAACAGGCGAGCGAGGTGGTGCCGTCGATGGTGATCTTGTTGTCGTCGAAGATGCACACGAGGTGACCGAGCCCGAGATGACCCGCAAGGGAGGCTGCCTCGTGGCTGATGCCCTCCATCAAGCAGCCGTCGCCGGCAATCACATAGATGTGGTGGTCCATGACATCGGAACCGAAGCGCGAGCGAAGCTCTCGCTCGGCGATAGCCATGCCAACAGCGTTCGCGAAGCCCTGACCGAGCGGCCCGGTGGTGACCTCCACGCCAGCGGTGTGACCGACCTCGGGGTGACCAGGCGTTGCCGAACCCCACTGACGGAACGCCTTGATGTCGTCGAGCTCAAGCCCGTACCCGTTGAGGAACAGCAACGAGTACTGCAGGATCGAGGCGTGCCCGCCGGAGAGGACGAAGCGATCACGGTCCGGCCAGTCGGGCCTGTTCGGATCGTGTTTCATGATTCGGCTGTAGAGCACGTGCGCGAGGGGAGCAAGCGCCATGGCCGTTCCTTGGTGTCCACTCTTGGCGTACAGGGGCGCATCGATGGCGAGGCCCCGGATCAGCGAGATTGCGGCAGCGTCCTGAGCGGGTGTGAGGCGGGAAGGCACATCGCGAGGTTAGTGGTGCGGCACCGGGGGGCCCGGCCTTTAGCGGGCCCGAGAGGCTGCAGGTTCGTCACTCCCGGAAAAGGGCGAGCGAAGCGGTGAATCCGTGCAGTGCGTTCCGTCGGCCGATCGGCCCGATCTCGCCGGCACAGAACATCCCTGCGACACCCTGGGGAACCGCGTCCGAGACGATCGCAGCATCGTGATCGGCGCTGCCGAACATCGCAGCACCCCGGCCATTGCACGTGAACACGAGTGCACCGTTCAAGTTGGCCTCGGCCTGCCCGAGGAGCTCCTCGAGATCCTCGCCCGCCGTGGCTGCATCGCGTACCTGGAACTGGACGGTGGTCCCGATGGGGGCGTGGTCGCCGATCACCACGGCCCGGTGCTCCCGGCTCGCCCCGAGGACGCCCCGGATCAGGAAGTCGCCCCTCCCGAAGTCGAGTTTGGAGTCGTCTACGACGATGCCGCAATGGAGCCCGAGGTCCGCGAGGGCACGCTCGGTCGGCTCGAGGGAGGCAATCAGGTCGAGGACAGCATCGAGTGCGGGCCGCCCGGCAAGTTCGTACAGCACATTATTCGTCGACTTCGTGACGGTCATCGGCTTTCCGATGGGACGGCACCCTTGGGATACGACGGCTGGGGCAAGCAGGTCGAGCGGGACGATGACCCCGACTGCGCCGGTGCGCACCACTCGGCCGCCGACGACGAGACGGTTGCCGGTCGGGGCGTGGGCCGCGGAGGCCAGTCCGCCGATGATGGGCATTCCCGGTGCGGTGCTCGCCAGAAGCCCGAGGAATTCGTCCGCCGGGAACGTAAAGGGATCGGTGAGCAGTAGCAGACCGCGTCCGGCGCCGATGGGCGCTCCCTCAAGTCCGTCGAACTGCCACGGTCCGTCCTCGCCTGCGGGGCGGTTTGCCGTCAGGTGGAGTGGGTGGATCTCGGCGGCACGCTCACGGCGGGATGGCCATCGCGCGGCCCAGAGTGCAACGCCGGGCCTGCTCTCCACGGCCTCGGCAGCGGCGAGTACCCCGCTTGCGCCCGCACCGATGAACGCGGCCGGCGCGAGGAGCGTCTGGACGGTGGCGCCTGCCTGTTCGACCGCCGGCAGATGGCCGGGGGTGAGGAACAGGACTGCGAGGTCGGGTTCGTTCCCGATCTGTTCGAGCACCGCGCCGACAACCTCGCCGATAGCGGTGGCCGTATCCGGATGTCTTGACAGCGCAGCGACGGACGGCACTACGGGGCGATCAGGCAGGCGGGAGGAGTGTGAACGGCACGATGGTCCACGGTCCGAGGTCCACCCTGCAGTGCGCAAAGACCTGTCCGTACTCCGTGAACTCGAGGTCACCCTGGACGAGTCGGTACATGAACTTGCCGGGCTCCACGCTGAACGTGCTGACATTGCGAGCAACCTGTTCGGAGTCCTCGGTGAGTCCCCGACGGAAAACCGTCTCGAAGACACCTGAGCTTGCGCCGTTAGGCGGGCTGTAGATCAAGGCGATGAGATGGGGATTGACGCTCACCGGTGCCGGTGACGGGGCAACCATCGAGAACATGACACCGGTGATGTCGATCCGCGTGGACGGACCGGGAGCCTGACGGATATTGAAACTCTCGACAAAGAGGGCCGACACGATCTGCACGGCGCGAGGGTAACTGCCTAGACAGCGCTGCGTGCAGGTTGACCTGCAGCCTTCGCTCGTACCGCTGCGTCCGTGAGTCGAACCTTGGCGAGCCCGATTGTTTTCATGGAGTTGATGACCCACCAGCCCGGATCGAACTCCCAGCGACGGTGCGAAAGGCGCGCCGAGGAGGGAACGGCGTGATGGTTGTTGTGGAGACCCTCACCGGCGGTGAGCCACGCGAGCCACTGCATGTTGCCGGCGCCATTCGGGTACGGCTTGCGTCCGAAGTGGTGCCCGGGACCATTCACGGCTGCGCTCGTGGAGAGGTACAGGTTGACGTGCACAAAGGCAGCAATGAGTCCAGCCCAGACCCCGAGCGACACCATCAGGATGGCGATACCCAGACCGAGGCCGAGGAGCGACTTGTCAAGGAGGTAGCGATCGAGGGCATCCGGCGGCATGTCCTTGGCGTACTTCGCTACCGTCTCGGGATCCTTGGCGGACTTGCGGTACAGCGACACGTTAGTGAGCTGCACGCGCACCCAGCCCAGCAGGACCGGCGAGTGCGGGTCGCCCTCCTCATCGGTGTAGGCATGGTGCTTGCGGTGGACAGCAACCCATTCGCGGGCCTTGATCCCGGTCATCAACCAGATCAACACACGGAACACGACGGCCGCCTCGGGGCGCATGGTCAGCGCCTTGTGGGCTCCGGCACGATGGAGGTACACGGTGGTCAGCACGTTGGCGACCAAGGTCACCCCGAGTCCGACGAGGGGTGCAAGCACAAGCAGTTTGAACACGCCCGTATGTTACCGACCTACTGGTCGGTAGGCAGGGATTCCAGCGATATCGTCAGAATTCCTGTGACGAATGCCGGAGAGCAGGTTTCCACCCGCGAGGTGATCATTGTCGAGGCCCTGCACTGCTTTGCGGAGGCCGGGTACGAGGGCACCTCGCTGAACGACATTGCCGCTGCGGTCGGGATCCGTCGCCCCAGCCTGCTGCACCATTTCCCGTCCAAGGAAGCCCTGTACGGCGAGGTGTTCGAGCGGGTGCTGTCGGACTTCATCGGGCCGATCGAGGAGGCGGCCGCGCGCGATTCGAGCGGCTGGGAGCGGGTGGAGACAGTCCTTGTCACCGCCCTGTTGCTGTTCTCCGCCCATCCGGATCATGTTCGCCTGTTGCGGCGGGAAGCGATTGACGGAGGTGCCCATCTTGGAATCGACCTTGCCGCTGCGCTCCGCCCGATGTTCGACGGCGCCGCTTCGTTCCTGGACGGCGAGATGACGGCCGGCCGGTTCCGGCAGCACGATTCCCGCCAGTTGCTCATCACCGGATACGGCGCTCTGTTGGGCTCCTTCAGCGACGCCCCGATCCTCAAGGGCCTCGTGGACGGTAATCCGATGGACGAGGCAGCGGTGCTCCGACGGGTGGAACACGTCGTGGGCTTTTTCCGCGCCGCACTGGTGCCCTGAGCCTGCGGGCTGTGGTCCCCGAGTCCGGCCGTTCTACTGTCGGGCTGATGGACCGAGCGGAGCAGTACGCGGAACTCGATGCAGAGCGGGCCGAGCGTTGGCTCGGCTACGGCAAATGGGAACGGGAGTACTTTCCCAAACTGCTCGGGCTGCACGCCGAGGTGGTGAAGCAGGATTTCTGCAGGATGCGTCTCGTGTTCAAACCGTCCCTCGAACAGCCGGCTGGCGTGGTGCACGGCGGGGCCATCGCCTCGCTCATCGACTCGGTGGTCGTGCCCGCTATCGGCTCGGCGTACGAAGCCGGCGTCAACTTCGTAACCATCGACCTTCACATCCAGTTCCTCGGGGCGCTGGTGGGCGAGGACGCACTTGCCGAGGGCTGGGTGGTGCAGCGCGGCCGCTCGATGGTGTTCGTGGAGGCCGAAGTGATCGGCGCCGACAGCGGGCGCCTGATTGCCCGGGGACAGATGACCTACAAGGTGTCCCTCCCGCGGCACTAGGTTTCCCAATCGTGGCTAGCGCGGGTCGGACCCTCTCAGAATCAGCATCCAAGTCCCTCCTGCGGGAGTACGGCGTGCCCCTCGCGCCCGAACGGGAGGTGCGCACGGCAGCCGAGGCAGCCGCTGCAGCCGTAGAGCTCGGGTTCCCGGTGGTGGTGAAACTGTGCGGCGACGCGATTGCGCACAAGACCGAGCGGGGCCTCGTCCGCCTGCGGCTTTCCGACCCGGCATCGGTTGAGGCTGCTTCTGCTGAGTTGCTCGGTGCTGCGCGGCCCGAGGACGGCGACGTCACCCTGCTTGTTGCACCGATGATTTCCGGGAGCCGCGAGCTGATCGTCGGCATCGTACGGGACCCCCAGTTCGGGGCGAACGTCATGCTCGGTGTCGGCGGCGTACTCGCAGAGGCCATTGCGGATGTCGTCTTCAGGCCCGTGCCCCTGTCCTGGGTGGATGCGAGCGAGATGGTCGACGGTCTCGCAACCCAGAAGCTTCTTGCAGAGTTCCGTGGCGAGGCTGCTGTCGACAGGGATGTGTTGATCACGCTCCTCACCGGGCTCTCTGCCCTCGCTGTGGCGCGTCCGGATGTCGCTTCGGTCGACGTCAACCCGCTCATCATCGGCCGTGACGGTCTGCCGGTAGCGGTTGACGCCCTCGTGGAGGTGGCCGAGCCCGAGACCGGTAGCACCGGCGCGGGATCGGCGCGTCCTCGGCCGACCGATGCTCAGTTCCGGGCGCTGTTCGAACCGCGAGGTGTGGTGGTTACCGGGGCGTCATCGCATCCCGGTAAGTTCGGCTTCGTTGCGCTGCACAACATCATGGCGAGCGGCTACTCAGGCATCGTTGCGGGCACCAATCTCCATGGTGAGGAGGTGCTCGGTGTCCGTACCGTCGCCGACATCGACCAGCTTCCCGATGGCCTCGATCTGGTCTTCGTGTGCACGCCTGCCAGCGCGAACCCTGCACTCTTGCGGGCGTGCGCGAAGAAGGGCATCCGGGCCGCATTCCTGACCAGCGCGGGCTACGGCGAGGCAGGGGAGGAGGGTCGTGTGCTCGAGGACGAGCTCATCGAACTTGCCGACGAACTCGGGATCCTGCTTGCCGGTCCGAACGGCCAGGGGGTCGTATCCACGCCGGCAAACCTCTGTGCACAGATCGTTGCCCCGTTCCCGCCGGCGGGCGCTATCGGGGTCGCCAGCCAGAGCGGGAACTTCGTGTCGAGTTTCTTGAACCTCGCGCGAGCGACCGGCGTCGGCATCAGTCGCGCGGTGTCTGCTGGCAATGCCGCAGCGGTGACGGTTGCGGACTATCTGGATTGGTACGCCGATGACCCGGCTACGCGTGTCGGACTCGCATATGTCGAGGGGATCAGCGACGGACGGGGTCTGCTTGACCGGTTCGGCGCGGTCACCCGACGGATGCCGCTGGTCGTGGTCAAGGGGGGGGCTACTGAGGGTGGTGCCCGTGCGGCCGCGAGCCACACCGGCGCCCTTGCGGCCAACGACAAGGTGTTCGACGGCGCGTGCCGTCAGGCAGGCGTAACGCGGGCCGCAACGGTGGAGGAAGCCTTCGAGGCGGCTGCCACGTTCGCGACGCAGCCGATCCCCGCTGGCCCGAACACGATCGTGCTCACCACCGCCGGCGGCTGGGGTGTGGTGACGGCCGATGCGATCACACGCGATCCGGACCTGCTGCTCATGGCGCTGCCCGAGTCGCTGGGGCGCGACATCGACACGAGGCTCCCACCGCGCTGGAGCCGGAACAACCCGGTTGACTGCGCGGGCGGCGAGACGCGTGACACGATTCCAGAGATCATGGAACTCATCGCAGCCCACCCGGACGTGCACGCCATCGTGTATCTCGGACTCGGCATCCAGTCGAATCAGGCTCGCCTGATGCGTGAAGGTGGCTTCTACCCGGGCTCCGGTATCGAACGGATCGTGCAGTACCACGAGCGTCAGGACCAACGATTCGCCCAGGCAGCCCACGAAATCTCGAGCGCAACCGGTAAGCCGATCCTGACCGCAACCGAACTGGCGATCGCCGATCCGGACAACGTCGGACCCGCAACCGTGCGCGCCACCGGTCGGCTCTGCTACCCGTCGGGGAACCGCGCCGTCACGGCACTCGGTCATCTGTACCGGTACGGCCGATACCTCGAGCGTCGGGGTCTTTCCTGAGCCGTCCTTCGCGCCGTCGACCCAAACGGGTCCTCGCCGCGGTGCTTGTCGTTCCCCTGATCGCGATCATTGCGGTGCTGCTACTAGCGGGCGCTGCGGCTAGCCGTTCCGGGAGGGCCCCAGGTGCCGGGATTGCCCCCGCGGGTCCGCGCGCCGTGACGCCCCTGTTCTCACTGCGCCGCGTACCCGAACCACTGGTCGTGGTGGTCCGGTCCACGAAACTCTCGGACGCATTGAAGAAGGTCACCGACGCCGTCGAGAAGTCCGCGTGTCTGGCCGTCGCCGTGGGGGGCCGGTTCGTCGTGCAGGACAACGCCTCGACGCCGTACCTGCCCGGCTCGAACGAGAAGATCATCACCGCAGCGGTGGCACTCGACGTGCTCGGCGACGACTTCCGGTACACAACGTCGGTGCGGGGACGTGTGAAGTCCGACGGTTCGGTGAGCCGCATGGTTCTCGTCGGCGGCGGGGACCCGTTGCTCTCCACAGATCGCTATCCCCGACTCGGCCTCAACAAGTACCCGCCGATCGACGTCACGCGCATCGAGAAACTTGCCGATGACGTGGTCGCGGCCGGGGTTCGCAGGGTGGACTCCCTTGTCGCCGATGCCAGCAGGTACGACCGCAAGACCGATGCCCCGGGCTGGGTGAACGCCATCGGCCGGGGCGATGCGTCTCCGCTCTCGGCGCTGATGATCAACGACGGGTACATCGGCACCGGCTCAACCAGACGGGCTTCGAGCGCGCAGGGTGGCGTCGAGGTCTTCCGGGACCTTCTCGTTGCGCGTGGCGTCTCGGTGGGCAGGGCGACGGAGGGGAGGGGTTCCGACGATCCGGTGATCGCTTCCATCGAGTCCGTCCCGATGTCGACCGTGGTGCGGGAGATGTTGACCACGAGCGACAACAACACGGCAGAACTCGTGCTCAAAGAGATCGGCCGGAAGGTTTCCGACTCCGGGTCCACCGCCGCCGGTGCGAAGGCCCTGAAGGCCTCCCTGAAGGCGTGGGGGATCGACACCACGGGCCATGTGTTCGCCGATGGCTCCGGGCTCAGCGAGGACGACCGGATCTCGTGTTCCACCCTCGTGCGTGTACTCGCCCGCGGCGACGACGAGGGGGCCATGTTCATGGGCATGTCGATTGCCGGTCAGACCGGCACCCTGAAGTCCTCGCTCAAGGGCACGCCCGGCGAGGGTGTATTGCGGGCGAAAACGGGGACCCTCAAGAAGACACGTGCGCTGAGCGGCTTTTTCCCGACCAAGAATGGCGAGACCATCCAGTTCAGCTTCATCGTGAACGGGGATCGGGCCAAGGTTCGCGCCGAGAGCCTCTGGGACGATCTGGTGCGCGGATTTGCCACCTATCCGTCCGGCGCCGCGCCCTCAGATCTCGGACCGCTGCCCGTGGAGCTTTCCTGACCAGCACCCGACTCCCGATGTTCCCGCTCGGCCTTGTGCTGATGCCGGGCGGTGTGCTGCCGCTGCACGTCTTCGAACCCCGCTACCAGGCGCTCGTTCATGACTGCCTCGCAGGCGAGCCGGAGTTCGGCGTGGTCCTCATCACGCGGGGCCACGAAGTGGGCGGCGGGGACCAGCGGTGCAGCGTTGGCGTGCGGGTTCGCATCGTGCAGTTAGCGGATCTCGGCGAGGGGCGTCTGGCACTGGTGTGTATCGCCACGGACAGGATCCGGATTGACCGTTGGCTCCCGGATGACCCGTACCCGATGGCCGAGGTATCCGCTTGGGAGGAGCCACCGGTGGACCACCCGCTTGAGCAGGGGTTCCTCGACGCGCTCACCACCCGTGTCCGTCGGCTTGCTGCGCTGTCGCTGGAGCTTGGCGACGCGGCGGGCGATCCCTCGCAGGACCTGCCGGACGACTCGCTCCTGCGCTCGTACGCCCTTGCAGACCTTGCGCCGCTCGGGCCGGTCGACCGCCAGAGGCTGCTCGAGACCCCCGATGCCGCCGCACGGTTGGCTCTGCTGTCGGCGTTGCTCGACGAGGTGGAACCGGGACTGCACTTCCGGTTGGGCGAAGGGTCGTCACCGTCGGATTCACCCCCGGCGTGGTAACACTATGGGTGTGACGTCAGCGTCTAGCCCCCCCACCGAGAGCAAGCCCCAGGGCTCCCTCGGCGCCACGATCCAACTTGTCAAGGACTATGCGCGTCAGGAAACGCTCGGTCCGCTCCGGGGTTGGGCCCGCTACCTCGGGTTCGGTGCCTCCGGCTCGCTCGTGATCGGCATCGGGTTCGTGGTGCTGGCTGTCGGCATTCTCCGGTTGCTCCAGACCGAGACCACGGCCTTCTCGGGCCCGAGCACCTCGATTCTGGCCTACCTCATCACGCTTGCGGTGTGTGCCGTGGTGATCGGGGTCGCCGGTTGGCAGATCAGCAAAAGAACGTCCCTGCAGCGCAAGGAGAAGGGTTCATGACGACCGACACGAAGATCACCCGTCAGGACCTCGAGGATCGCTTTAGGACCCTCCAGGAAGAAGTCACCCAAAAGGTGGAGGACAAGAAGCAGCCGGTGATCACGGCGGCGATCGCCGGCGGTCTACTGCTGCTGCTCGCCTTCTACGTGCTGGGACGGCGTAGCGGTAGGAAGCGCTCTGCCCTCGTGCAGATCCGGCGGGTCTGAGCGTGGGTGTTCTCGACAGCGGCGCACGATTGATCCGGCGCCAGAGCCTTCGAAAGGGGCTCATTGGCGGCAGCCGTGTCTGGATGGTGGTGGGTGGCGTCTATTCGCTGCTGAAGGTCGTCCGGCGCATGTCCCGCAACACCGACACCGTGATCGCCGCCGAGACGCTCAAGCCGGGCGAGTCCGTGATCATCGAAGCCCTGCCCCGCACGTCGCGCCGTGACCGGCGTTGCGACTCGGCGTCCTGATCCGAACGACGATGAAAGTACTGCTACGGAACCCGCGTCGCGAGGTTGATGTCGTTGGTCCTGTACGGGTCATCGCCCTGCTGGACCGGCTTGCGCTGAACCGTGAATCCCACCTGGTGATCGCCAATGGTGTGCTCGTCCCGGGTGACACCCTGCTCGAGGACGGCGACACGGTCGAGATCCGCCCCGTGATCTCCGGGGGTTGAGATGAAGTGTCGGGTATGCCGTGGGCCGGCGATTATCGATCTGGCCCGCCACAACGCAAACTTCTGCGCGGAGCACTTCGTGCAGCTGGTCCGGCGTCAGGTGGAAAAGGCGGTCAAAGACTTCTCCATGTTCTCGCAGGACGACAGAATCCTCGTGGCGGTGTCGGGCGGCAAGGACTCCCTCGCCCTCTGGGACATTCTGGTCGAGCTGGGGTACCGCGCGGACGGGCTGTACATCGGTCTGGGCATCGGTGAGTACAGCGACGAGAGTCTCGGCTACGCGCAACGCTTTGCGGATGCTCGGGGGCTCAACCTCCGGGTGATCTCGCTGCGCTCGGAACTGGGTTACGACATCCCCACCGCAGCGGCTGCGACCCGGCGCGTGCCGTGCTCGGCGTGTGGCCTCACCAAGCGGCATCTCTTCGACAGCGCGGCGATGGAGGGTGGCTATGACGTGGTCGCCACCGGCCACAACCTCGATGACGAGGCAGCGGTGTTGTTCGGCAACACGCTGAGGTGGGAGATCGAGTACCTCGCCCGCCAGTTACCCGTGCTGCCGGCGCGCCCAGGGTTCCCCAAAAAGGTGAAGCCGCTCGTCCGGCTCACCGAGCGGGAGATGGCCGCTTGGTGCATCGTGCGCAACATTGACTACATCGTCGAGGAGTGTCCGATGGCGGTCGGTAACCGGCATCTCGGGTACAAGAACGCACTGAACGTCATCGAGGAACAGTCGCCCGGCAGCAAAGCCTCGTTCTACCTCAACTTCATCGAGAGGATGGCGCCGCTGCTCGTCGACCACACGGGAGCAACCCATGACGAACTGGGGGAGTGTTCCCGTTGTGGATCACCCACCCCGAACGAGGTGTGCTCGTTCTGTCTGCTCGTGCAGAAGTCCTCGCAACACGAGGCCGTTCCTGTGGAGTTCATGACCAAGTCCGGTCGCAAGAAGGGTCGCTGATGCGCGAGTTTCAGTTCGGGGAAAAGGTGGTCCTCCTCGACAACAAACTGCGGCGGTACCTCATCACCCTGCAGGAGGGTGCCGAGTTCCACACCCATACGGGGTTCATCCCGCACGCGAACATTCAGGGTCAGCCCGAGGGTGTGTTGCTCTGGTCCACGAAGAACTCGAAATACCGGGCCTTGCGCCCGTCCCTCGAGGACTTCGTGCTGCAGATGCCGCGTGGTGCCCAGGTGATCTATCCGAAGGATCTCGCGCCGATCTGCATGCTGGCCGATATCGGTCCCGGCATCCGGGTGTTTGAGACCGGCCTCGGCTCGGGAGCGCTGAGCATGACGATGTTGCGCTACGGCGCCGAGATCCTTGGGTACGAGATCCGCGAGGACTTCTTGAACCGGGCCCGCACCAATGTGCGCGAGTTCCTCGGGGTCGATGCCCTGGAGCGATACCACACCCATCTCCGGGACGCGTACGAGGGCATTGATGAGACTGACCTCGACCGGGTGGTGTTGGACCTCCCCGAGCCTTGGCAGGTCGTGCCCCATGCAGAGCGATCGCTACGGGCGGGAGGCATCCTGCTCGCGTACACGCCGTCGATCACCCAGGCGGTGAGAACGAGAGAGGCGCTCTCGAGCGGGCTGTGGATCGAGCAGCGAACGCTCGAGGTGCTGCATCGCACCTGGCACATCGAGGGACAGGCCGTTCGCCCGGATCACCGCATGGTTGCCCACACGGCCTTTCTCACCGTGGCACGGTTCCTTGGCGACGGGCTGCCCGTCGTACTGCCGGACGCATCGCCCGACTGACTGGCACCCGGGACGCGGAACGGGGCGCCCTCAGGCGCCCCGTTCTGGTTTGTGTGCCTGATCGGCCTATGGCTCGATGAAAATGCACTCGCCGGGGCATTCCTCGGCGGACTCGATCACACCGTCGAGCTGGTTGTCGGGGATGTTTGCCAGCCCCTCCGCGCCCTGCGGGTTACCTTTGGCGGTCGCATACACCGTGGCGCCCTCCCTGACGTAGGCGAGGCCGTCGTCGAGCAGCGTGAAGACGTCGGGCGCGATTTCCTCGCATAGCCCGTCACCGGTGCAGAGATCTTGGTCAATCCAGACCTTCATCGTTGGCTTCTACTCCTGTCACATTGCACGGTAAGACGCAGTCACTCTACACAGCGGAGGCGTGTAGGTTCATCCTAGGAATTCAGCAATTGTGGAACGAACGAGGTGGCAGCGTGGGAGACCAACCCGAACACGGTGACGAGGCCCTGGACATCGGCTTGCCGGACGAGGCTGACGCCCTGCGGTTGCTCGAGGACGAGATCCTGACATTGCGGAGAAAACTCTCCGAGGCCCCGAAGCGGATGCGGGTGCTGGAGGAGCGACTCCTCGAGATCAAGGGCCAGCTTGCCCAGGCGGTGGCCCAAAACGAGAAACTGTCCTACACCCTCCGGGAGGCCCGGGAGCACATCACTGCGCTCCGCGAGGAAGTAGACAAGCTCACCCGTCCACCCTCGGCCTACGGAGTGGTCGTCGGGAAGAACGACGACGGAACGGTTGACATCCTCACGAGCGGCCGCAAGATGAGGGTCAGTCTGCACCCCGACGTGGAGCACGAAAGTCTCGAGCGTGGCGCTGAGGTCGTGCTCAACGAGAGCTTTAACGTCGTCACGGCCCGCGCCCCCGAGATTCTGGGTGAGGTGGTCACGATCAAGAACATCCTCGAGGACGGAATCCGGGCGCTGGTGGTCGGTCGCGCCGATGAGGAGCGGGTGTGTGAACTCGCCGACGCGCTCAGGGGGGTGCACCTCCGCAGCGGCGACTCCGTCCGTCTCGATGTTCGCAGTGGGCTGCTCCTCGAGAAGCTCCCGCGGCCCGAGGTGGAGGACCTCCTGCTCGAAGAGGTGCCGGACATCACCTATGAGGACATCGGGGGTCTGGACAGCCAGATTGAGCAGATCGCGGATGCGGTGGAACTTCCGTTCCTGCATGCCGATCTTTTCGCCGAGTACCGACTCCCGGCCCCGAAGGGCATCCTGCTGTACGGGCCACCCGGCTGCGGCAAGACGCTCATCGCAAAGGCGGTGGCGAACTCACTGGCGCGCAAGGTCGCAGCGAGGACCGGCGACGAAAAGGGGCGCAGCTACTTCATCAACATCAAAGGCCCGGAACTCCTCAACAAGTACGTCGGCGAGACCGAGCGCCAGATCCGGCTCGTCTTCCAGCGCGCCCGCGAAAAGAGCGAGGAGGGCTGGCCCGTCATTGTGTTCTTCGACGAGATGGACTCCATGTTCCGCACTCGCGGTACGGGCATCTCCTCGGACATGGAATCGACAATCGTCCCTCAGCTACTGGCCGAGATCGACGGGGTCGAGGGTCTGCGCAACGTGATCGTGATCGGTGCGACGAATCGCGAGGACCTCATCGACCCGGCGATCCTGCGACCCGGCCGTCTCGACGTCAAGATCAAGATCGAGCGCCCATCCGCCGGCGCGGCACGCCAGATCTTTGCCCGCTATCTCAGCGACGACCTCCCGATCGCTGCGGGCGAGGAGATCGCCCAGATGATCGACCTGACGGTCGAGGAGATGTACCGGGAGGACACGGCCAACCGTTTCCTCGAGGTGACCTACCAGAACGGCGACAAGGAAGTGCTCTACTACAAGGACTTCGCGTCGGGTGCGATGATCGAGAACATCGTGAGGCGAGCAAAGAAACTGGCGATCAAGCGCTCGATCGCCGGCGGCTCACGGGGCATCGCGACGGGCGACCTGCTCGACGGCATCAAGCAGGAGTACAAGGAGCACGAGGACCTGCCGAACACCACGAACCCCGACGACTGGGCTCGCATCTCGGGCAAGAAGGGTGAGCGGATCATCTTCATCCGCACGTTGGTGAACGAGAGTCGTGCGGCCGATGACGTCTCGGGCGGCCGGGCCATCGAGCGTGTGGCTACCGGTCAGTACCTGTAGGTCCGGTCATGGCCATCGCCAAGGTGTGCGGCATCGAGACCGAGTACGGGATCGTGGTGCGTGGGTCGGACCTCAACCCGATCGCCGCCAGTTCGTTGCTCATCAACGCCTATCTCGGGGCGATCAACCGCAGGATCACCTGGGACTTTGTGGACGAAACGCCCGGCAATGATGCCCGTGGCTTTCGACTCGAGGATGCTTTCCCACCCGAGGTGGAGACGCATCTCGTGAATGCGGTCCTCACAAACGGTGCCCGTTATTACGTGGACCACGCCCATCCGGAGATCTCCACCCCGGAATGCGCCAACGCGCTCGAGGTGGTGCGTTTCGACCGGGCTGCCGAGGAGATCATCCGCGCATCGATGACGGCCGCCAACCGCATGGTGGGGCCCGATGCCGAGGTGATCGTTCACAAGAACAACTCCGACGGCAAGGGGAACAGCTACGGGTGCCACGAGAACTACCTGGTGGCGCGGAACACGCCGTTTGGTCGTCTCGTTCAGCAGATCACTCCTCACTTCGTGACCCGTCAGGTCTTCTGCGGCGCCGGGAAGGTGGGATCGGAACTCGCTGGCGTCACGTCCTCCGAGGTGCCCTTCCAGTTGAGCCAGCGGGCGGACTTTTTCGAGGAGGAGGTCGGTCTCGAGACCACGCTGAAACGCCCCATCGTCAACACCCGGGACGAGCCGCACTGCGACCCGGTGAAGTATCGACGGCTTCACGTCATTGTCGGCGATGCAAACCTCAGCGAGGTGGCGACATACCTCAAGGTGGGGACTACCGCAATCGTGCTCGCCATGATCGAAGATGACGCCTTCGATGTGGACCTCTCACTCGCCGACCCGGTGCGGGCGATCCACCAGGTCAGCCAAGACCCGTCGCTGGCACAGGTGGTTGAACTGCGCTCAGGGAGCACCATGACTGCGCTCGAGGTGCAGTGGGAGATCTTCCGCTGCGCTCAACGCTATGCCGCCCGCAGCGGTCTCGAGTGCGTGGACGAAGACGTTGGTCGAGACGTTCTCGCGCGCTGGGAACGGGTGCTCGAGGGCCTCGAATCGGACCGCACCAGCGTCGCCAACTGGGTGGACTGGGTTGCCAAGGAACGCCTGATCAACGGATACGCAGAGCGCCATGGCGTCCGTCCGGGGGACACCCGGCTCCGTGCACTCGACCTTCAGTACCACGACATGCGCGCTGAGCGGGGTCTCGCCAGCCGGCTCAGTTTCGAGAAGCTGGTCGCAGACGCCGACGCTGCGAGTGCGATGACCGAGCCGCCCACCACTACTCGGGCATACTTCAGGGGAAGGTGTCTTCAGAAGTGGCCGGACGAGGTGGTTGCTGCGAATTGGGACTCAATGGTGTTCGATGTCGGCCGGGAGCCGCTCCGTCGGGTTCCGATGATGGAACCGCTGCGTGGGACCGCACGACACGTGAGTAGCGTGATTGACGAGAGCAGGACGGCGGCAGAGTTACTGGCCCGCCTGGCGAACGAGGAGCGGTGATGGCGGAACATGAGCAGAAGCGCAAGGTGGCCCCGGCTCGCTCGGACGATGCGGTGGTGGACGACACCGCCCCGGCGACCGAGCAGGGCGAGCGCATCAAGGCCGAGCTCGATGATCTGTTGGACGAGATCGACGAGGTGCTCGAGAGCAACGCCGAGGACTTCGTGAAGTCGTATGTCCAAAAGGGCGGCCAGTAACAGACAGGGGTAGCCTGCCGGTCATGGGAATGCCGTTCTTCTCCGCGGGGACCGATCCGGGCTCGAGCCTCCCGGAGGTGTTGCGCAGGCTCGGTCACGATCCCTTTGCGATGACGGGTGTCATGGGCTCCGATCATGGTCTGGATATCCCTCACGCCACCACCTGTGTGGCAGTCAAGTACGCCGACGGTGTCGTGATGGCCGGGGACCGGCGGGCGACATCGGGAAACTTGATCTCCCATCGGTTCATGGAGAAAGTGGTCGAGGCAGACCGTTACTCAGCGGTCGCTATCGCTGGCGCTGCCGGGCCGGCTATGGAGATGGTGAAGCTGTTCCAGCTGCAGCTCGAGCACTACGAGAAGGTCGAGGGCCAGTCCCTGAGCCTCGAGGGCAAGGCAAACCAACTCTCCGGAATGGTGCGCTCCAACCTCCCGGCCGCCATGCAGGGACTCGTGGTCGTACCGATTTTCGCCGGCTACGACCAGCGTCGCCATACCGGCAGGCTGTGGACCTTCGACGTCACCGGCGGTCGCTATGAGGAGCGCGAGTACGTGGCCACCGGCTCGGGAAGTCTGCACGCGGGAACGGTGATGAAGGTGCAACTACGCGCCGACATGGACCGTTCGACGGCGATCGATCTCGTGTGCCGGGCTCTCTGGGAAGCAGCGGACGCCGACTCAGCAACAGGTGGTCCGGACACGCTCCGCGCGATCTACCCCGTGGTTGCCGTCATCGACTCCGCTGGCTACCAGCGGATCGACGATGCAGACCTGAAGACGCGCTACGAGACCATCGCAGCGCAGTCCAACCGGTGAGGAGGCCCCTGCCATGACTACCCCGTTCTACGTCGCTCCGGAACAGATGATGAAGGATCGGGCGGATTTCGCCCGTAAGGGGATTGCCCGTGGGCGCGCACTGGTAGCCCTGGCCTTCGACGATGGCATAGCGCTCATCGCGGAAAACCCTTCGAACAATCTCCGGAAGGTCTCGGAGATCTACGACCGCATCGCTTTCGCCGGTGTGGGGCGCTTCAACGAGTTCGACACGCTTCGGGTAGCAGGTGTGCGCGCAGCGGACGTCAAGGGGTACCAGTACTCACGGGACGACGTCGATGCCCGGGGTCTGGCGAACCAGTACGGCCAGATCCTCGGCCAGATCTTCACCCATGAGATGAAGCCGATGGAGGTCGAGATCCTCGTAGCAGAGGTGGGTCCCAGCACGGCCGAGGACCAGATCTTCCACATTCTGTACGACGGTACGGTCATGGACGAGCCAGGTTTCTGCGTGCTCGGGGGTGATGTCGAGCGGATCAACGCAGCGATGACCGACTCGTTCGCACGTGAGCTCGAACTCGGGGCGGCGCTCCGAATGGCGGTAGCTGCGCTTGCCGGCCCGGACCGTCAGATTCCGGCGAGCGAGCTGGAGGCCGCGGTGCTCAGCCGTTCTAACGGTCGCCGCTGCTTCAGGAGACTCCCCGACCAAGAGGTTGAGTCGCTCTTGGTAAGTCCGGCCTGACGGTAGATTCCGCGCAGTGGAGCGTCGTATCTTCGGGATCGAGACGGAGTACGGAGTTACGTGCACCCTGCGCGGTCAGCGCCGCCTGAGCCCCGACGAGGTTGCCCGCTACCTGTTCCGCAAGGTGGTGTCGTGGGGACGCAGTTCCAATGTGTTCCTTCAGAACGGAGCCCGCCTCTACCTTGACGTGGGTTCGCACCCGGAGTACGCCACGCCGGAGTGCGACTCGATCTACGACCTCGTGGTGCACGACAAAGCAGGGGAACGAATCCTCGAGGAACTCCTCGAGTCCGCCGAGCAGCGCCTGCGCGAAGAGGGCATCCGCGGGACCATTTACCTGTTCAAGAACAACACGGACTCCGCCGGGAACAGCTACGGCTGCCACGAGAACTACCTGACCAACCGCGCGGACGATCTGTCCCACTATCCCGCTGTGCTCATCCCGTTCCTCGTGAGCAGACAGATCTACACCGGTGCCGGGAAGATCCTGCAGACCGCCCGCGGCCCCTCGTACTCGATCGCCCAGCGGGCCGAGCACATCTGGGAAGGGGTGTCGTCGGCTACCACCCGCAGTCGCCCGATCATCAACACGAGGGACGAACCACATGCGGACGCCGAGCGGTACCGGCGGTTGCACGTGATCGTCGGTGACTCGAACATGAGCGAATACACGACCTTCGTGAAGGTTGGCGCCGCGTCAATCATGTTGAAGATGCTTGAGGAGCCCTCGGTATCCCTGCGTGACATGACCCTCGAGAACCCGATCCGGGCGATCAGGGAGATCAGCCACGACATGACCTGCCGCCGCAAGATCCGCCTCGCAAGCGGGCGAGAGGTGAGCGCCCTCGACATCCAGCGGGAGTATCTCGATCGTGCCCTGCATTTTGCGGACGCGGTTGGTCTCCCCCCGCTGGAGCAGCGTGCACTCGAGATGTGGGAGCACTGCATCTCCACGATCGAGGTGGACCCCCTCAAGCTTGACCACGAGGTGGACTGGGTCATCAAGTATCGGCTCATCGAGGCGTACCGAGAGCGTCACGGGCTTCCTCTGGGGGACGCGAGGCTCCATCTCGTGGATCTGCAGTACCACGACATCGACCGCAAGCGCGGGCTGTTCTACAAGCTGCAGGACAAGGGTCTGGTGGCGAGGATGTGCACCGACGAAGACATTGACGCCGCGGTAGACATCCCCCCCCAGACCACCCGCGCCCGGCTCCGAGGCGAGTTCATCAAGCGAGCAAAGGAGCGCAAGCGGGATTACACCGTGGACTGGGTACACCTAAAACTGAACGACCAGGCCCAGCGCACCGTGCTCTGCAAGGACCCGTTCAAGAGCAGGGACGAGCGGGTCGAGAAGCTGATCGCGTCCCTCTAGGGTGCCGACGACACCTCCTGCGTCTGCGGGGCGGGCACCGACGCCCTGTACCGTGACGTCCCGATGGATGATGTCTCCGAGGATCGAACGGACGCAGTGCATCCGGTAGACGGGCCGATTGAGGCCGTTGACGCCGTTGGCACCGTTGACGTTGGCGAGGTCGGCACTGCGGCAGGCGGCGGTCCCGCTGATGGCGACACCGAGCCGTCGGCCGATCCGGGTGTACCGTCCTCGGGCCAGACCAAGACTGCCCGGCCAGCCGCCCTGTCCGGATCCAAGAAGGTCAAGTCCCTCATCGAGTGGCTGGTGGTGATTGTCGTAGCCCTCGTCGTGGCGCTCGGCATCCGCCAGTTCGTGTTCCAACCATTCTGGATCCCGAGCGGATCGATGGAGGACACGCTCGGCATCGGCGACCGTGTGCTCGTGAACAAGGCGGCGTACCGATTCCACGGGATTCGACACGGTGACGTCGTGGTGTTCGAGCAGCCCGAATCGTGGCCACTGGCGGAGTCGGTGAAGGATCTCATCAAGCGGGTCATCGCCATCCCTGGTGACGAGGTCTTCATCCACGACTGCTCGGTGTGGCTCAACGGAGGCAAGCTCATCGAGTCGTACACCGACGGCAAGTGCACCGAGCCGGCTGAGGCGGTGCTCGACCCCGACGGTGATGGCAAGTTCGTGGTTCCCGACAAGATGCTGTTCGTCATGGGCGACAACCGCACGGGCTCGACCGACGGCCGGTTCAACGGCTTCGTCCCGAAGAGCGACGTGGTCGGGCGTGCGTTCGTGGTGATCTGGCCGAGAAAGCACTGGGGCTGGCTCTAACAGCGCCGACCGACCGGGTTACAGACCCGGTTTGCCCAGTTCCTCGCGATAGGCGTCCATCATCCGGTCGACGTGGTCGCTGTAGACGGCGTCGAGACCCATGCGGTAGGCGGCCTGGAAGTGACGCTGGTGCTCGATACCCCATCCGAACGCGGTGCGCCCGAAACGGTGGGCGAGGGTAGAGAGCCCACCGGTCCACTCCGTGTGGAACAAGTTGATGCCGTCAATGCCGTGCTCGGCCAGGGTGGCCAGTCGTCGTTCCGGGCCTTCCTTGATGCGCTCGAGCCGGGTTGAATCGACCAGCCTGACATCGGTGTCGTACCCACGCAGGGTGAGTAATTCCTGAACCAAGGGGTGACACAGCCAGACCCGGGGGAGCAGGTCCGACCCGCAGTCCCGGACGACGTCGATGACGGGTCTTTCCGCGTCGGGGTCCTTGAGGTCGATGGAGAGGTGATAGTCGGTCCCGCAGTGTTGCAGCAGGTCAGCGAGTGTGGGGAGGTGCCGGGGGAGTTGCGCACAGGTCAGATCGCGTATCCGTCGGGTTCTCAGACCGGTCCGCACCGACCCGTCGTGGCTGATCACCGGGACCCCGTCGGCGCTGAGCCACACGTCGGTCTCGAGGCCTGTGGCGCCGAGCCGCAGGGCGAGCAGAAAGGCCTCCAGGGTGTTTTCGGGGGCGTGGGCCCGCCCCCCACGGTGGGCGAAGCCGATTGGATGGTCGAGGAGGGAGGGAAGTCGCTGCTGCACCAATCAACATGATGCCACCCCGCCCTGCCCCCGGGGACGGTCATGCTCGTAGTATTCGTGACCGTGTTCAACATCACGGGCGGCGAGGTCCTCATCATTGCGGTGCTCGCCCTCATCGTCCTCGGACCGGACAAGCTTCCTGACTTCATCCGCAAGGCCGGTCGCATCTACGGAGAGGTGAAAAAGATCTCCACCGGGTTCAAGACGGAGTTCAAGGATGTGATCGAGGAGCCCGTCCGGGAGATGCAGGACACCGTCAATCTCGCCAAGGGTTGGTTCGACGAGGGCAAGACGGCGGTCGAGACAATGGACGACTCGCGCTGGGGAGCCGGGGGCGAGGGCAACTCGGACCAGCAGGCAGTGCAGGGCGCTCTTTCGGCCGGCAACGGTTCGGTTGACGCATTCGGAGCCGTTCCGGACGAGTCGCTGGTGATTGACGACGTCGACCGCGATGTCGACGACGACGGCGACGATGACGTCGATGAGGACGATGACGACCCCAACCTCTACCACGCCGACGGGAGCATCGTCGACGGCACCAGCCTCAACCGCTTTGTCGAGGAGTCGGCATCAGCGAACAGCGGGAGCGTCACAGCGGACCCGTTCGGGGCGGTCGCGCCCAAGCCGGCCGCTGAAGGTTCGACCGAATGAGGATTCCCCGCCCGCGTCGCTCCCAGCTCCCGAGGCTGAAGACCCCCGACGACAAGATGACACTGCGGGATCACCTGCAGGAACTCCGCGTCCGCCTCGTGCGCGCGGTACTCGCCGTGACGCTCGGGTTCGTCATCATCATCGTCTTCTACAAGTCGGTTCTCTCGTTCCTCGCGAAGCCGCTTTTCCGCCTCTGCAACAACGGAACCGTGAACCCGGAGGCCGGCAAGACCTGCGCCGAGCTCATCTCGCTCAGTCCGCTTGATGCCTTCGGAGCGCGGGTGAGCATCTCGGTCTACGGCGGGCTCATCATTGCGCTTCCCGTACTCATGTGGCAGCTCTGGCGCTTCATCGCCCCGGCCCTCCACCGCAACGAGCGCAAGTACGCCGTGGGGTTCGTGCTCTCGTCGGTTGGGCTGTTCCTGCTCGGATGCGCCCTCGCCTACCTGACCCTGCAGCCTGCGCTCGAGTTTCTCATCAACTTCGGCCAGGCCCAGCCCACGTATCAGATCTCGAAGTACGTCTCGTTCGTCGGTCTGATGGCGGCAGCCTTCGGCGTGGGCTTCCAGTTCCCGATCCTGCTCGTTTTTCTCCAGCTCGTCAACGTGATCCAGTCGCGCCAGCTACTCAAGTGGTGGCGCCACGCAATCATCGTGATCGTCGTGCTGGCGGCAACAATCACGCCGAGCGGTGACCCGATCAGCCTCATAGCGCTCGCGGTGCCGATGATTATCCTGTATTTCGTGTCGATCGTCGTCGGACGTTTCATCGAGCGGTCCAGGGCCAAGAAGGCCCCCGCTGCCTGACCCCGGTGTGAACGCGGATATGGTCCGGGCCGATCGCCTGGCGCTGGTATCCGCCTACTCGTTCGAGTTCGACGCGTTCCAGCTGCGGGCGCTGGACGCCCTCGACCGAAACGAGTCGGTCCTCGTTGCCGCCCCCACCGGTAGCGGCAAGACCGTGGTGGCCGAGTACGCGGTTGCGTGCGCGATCGCCGACGGCAAGCGGGCCTTCTACACCGCACCCATCAAGGCACTGTCGAACCAGAAGTTCCAGGACCTCCGTCGGCGTCATGGCGAAGATCGGGTGGGGTTGCTGACGGGGGACAACTCGATTAACGGGGACGCTCCGGTCGTCGTGATGACCACCGAGGTCTTGCGAAACATGATCTACGCGCACTCGGCGGCGCTGGACGATCTTGCCTTCGTCGTGCTCGACGAGGTGCACTTCCTGCAAGACGCCTACCGGGGTCCGGTTTGGGAGGAAGTGATCACCCATCTGCGACATGACATCCAACTGGTGTGTCTGTCGGCAACGGTGAGCAATGCCGACGAGGTTGCCGAGTGGATCACAACCGTGCGCGGGCCGACGGCGTGCATTGTTGAGGACCGGCGACCGGTGCGCCTCGAGAACCTGTACATGGTGGGGGACAAGACGTCGGACCGCGTGCACCTGCTTCCGACATTGCTGCGCGGCCGGCCCAACCCCGAGGCGGAGCGCCTCGACGCAGAGGCCCACCGCGGTCAACGCCGGGGCGGCGCAAAGATGCAGCCCCGTCGTCGCCTGTTCACGCCTTCGCGGCTCGAGGTCGTGGAACGCCTCGGGGAACAGGGGCTACTCCCAGCTATCTACTTCATCTTCAGTCGGAATGCGTGCGATGAGGCTGCGGCCCAGTGCCTGCGCGCGAACGTGACGCTCACGAGCCCCGAGGAACGCACTCGGATCAGGGAGATCGCCGAGGCGCGCCTCGGCGCCCTCGAGGACTCCGACCTCGAGGTGCTCGGCTTCGAGCGCTTCCTCGCTCAGCTCGAGAACGGGGTGGCCGCGCATCACGCCGGAATGGTGCCGCCGTTCAAGGAGGTAGTGGAGAACTGTTTCATCGAGGGGCTCATCAAGGTCGTGTTCGCCACCGAGACCCTTGCGGTCGGGATCAACATGCCGGCGCGCACGGTCGTCATCGAGAAGCTGAGCAAGTTCACCGGGGATCACCACACCTTCCTGACTCCCGGCGAGTACACGCAGCTCACCGGGCGCGCCGGACGCAGGGGCATCGACACGCTCGGCCAGGCGGTCGTGCTCTGGAGCCCATTCGTCGGATTCGATCAGGTTGCAGTTCTCGCGGCGAGCCGAGCGTTCCACCTCAACTCTGCGTTCCGACCGACCTACAACATGGCGGCGAACCTCGTGCGGTCGTACTCCTCCGAGGAGGCCCACCACTTGTTGAACCTGTCGTTCGCGCAGTATCAGGCCGACCGTGATCTCGTGCGTCTTGAGGTCCGTTCGGACCGTCGCCAGCAGCACCTTGCGCAGTTGCGCACCTCGGCCGAGAGCCCGTTCGGCGACATCGAGGAGTACCGACGCTCACAGAAGGAGCCGGGGAAGGAATCGACTGGCTCACGTTCGGTCGAAGCGGCGCTCGCCAGACTTCGCCCGGGTGACATCGTCTACGTGGTCAAGGGCGACTTCTCCGGTCGTGTGTGCGTACTCACCACCGCCTCCCGGAAGGCGGGACGCAAGCTCACGGTGCTCACCCAGCGCCGCGAGGAACTCACCGTCGTGGCGGCGGATTTCTCATCCTTCCCCGAGGCGTTGGGCTCGGTGGAACTTCCCGTGCCGTTCGCGCCCGGTCGGCAGGACTTCAACCGTCAGGTCGTGGAGCGAATGGAGCGGGCACGGCTCACCTCGCTATCCCGTGCAAGCGCCACGTCCACCGAGCGGCGGCGCCACCCGGTCGAGAACGACCCGGAACTCGACCTGCGTCTGAAGGCAGCCGCTCAGGCGGACCGAATCGAGCGTGAGCTCGGGGAGCTGTCGGAGCGGATGGGGAAGCGTTCGCGATCGGTGGCGCGCCAGTTCGACAGGGTGCTCAACCTCCTCGAGAGCCGCGACTACGTACGTGGTTGGGGACTGAGCGATCGCGGCCGGGTGCTCGCTCGACTCTTCCACGAGAGCGATCTGCTTATCGCTGAGTGTCTCCATGCTGATCTCCTCGACGGGATCGACGCCCCCTCGCTAGCGGGCCTGATGTCGGTGTTCACGTATGAACACCGGTCCTCGGAGGCGCCCCCAGCCCCGTGGTTCCCCTCGTCGACCCTGCGCCAACGGTTCATCAAGATCGCTGGGCTGAGCGCGCAACTGCGGGCGGAGGAAGAAGCAATCGGTGGATCACTGCACCGCCCACCGGACCCAACCTTCTTCGCGATCGCGTATGCATGGGCTGCGGGCGAGGGGTTCGCCGAGGTGGTGGAGGACGAGGAACTGTCCGGTGGGGACTTCGTGCGCAACGTGAAGCAATTGATTGACCTGCTGCGGCAGTTGGCCCTGCTCGCGCCCTCGCCTGACACCCGGGCCACGGCCGCCGAGGCCGCCGAGCGCTTGTTCCGCGGTGTCGTCGCCGCCTCGAGCACAGTCCAGGCAACCGAGTCGAGTGTGTCCGAGGGGGCCATCATCTCGGTGGAGGCGCCCGATGACGATACGCAAGGGTGAGGACTGGGGTGCCATCGGCCCGCTTCCCTCCGGTACCGAGATCTGTGAGGACGACGAGTCACTGTTTGCCGCCGTCAACAGGGATCCGAGAGCCGCGTGCATTGGCCTCTTGACAGGGGATCTCGCGCGCACGGTCTCTGCCTCCGGGAGCCTCGACCGCTTCAACGGGTCCGACGAGGTGGTGATCCTTCCGCTGGACCTCGGTCTTGCTCACTTCGACGGGGGATCCCGGCTGTTCGCGTCGCATGCGGTCGCACGCCGGTCGTGGTGGCGAGGGCGCGTGCTGGTTGTTGCCAACGCCCAGTTCATCGGAAACTGGGACGTCGCACCGCGCTCGCACCCGAATGACGGCTTCCTCGATGTCGTCGATGTTGCGGCATCCATGGGGATCCGTCAACGCCAGGCGGCGAGGAGAAGGCTCCCGCTTGCCGGACACCTTCCTCATCCCAGCATCAGTACGCGCAGGGCGCGCGAGGCCGAGTGGGTATTCGAGCACCCGTTGGACCTGTGGCTGGACGGCATGAAGGTGGCACGCACGTCCAACCTGCGTGTCGAGTGCCTAGCGGACAGCCAGACAATCTGCATCTGAGTAACGTCGTCCCCGTGACCACCACCGCAACCACAGAGGAACTCAAGGCGAGGGCGTGCGCTCACGTAGATGCACTCTCGGACCTGTTGATCGCCCTGTCCCGCGATATCCACGCACACCCGGAGATGAACTACGAGGAGCGGTATGCGCACGATCTGCTGACGCAGGAGCTGGAACGGGCGGGGCTCGCGCCCGAGCGGCATGCATTCGGCGTTGGCACGGCGTTCCGGTCGGTCTGCGGCACGTCCGGCCCCAACGTGGGGATCCTCCTCGAGTACGACGCGCTCCCCGAGATCGGCCACGCCTGCGGGCACAACGTCATCGCAGCAGCCGGCCTCGGTGCCGGACTCGTCCTTGCAGCGCTCGCCGCCGAGGCCGGTGGCCGGGTCACGATCCTCGGCACCCCCGCGGAGGAGGGAGGAGGAGGCAAGATCTTGATGGCACGACAGGGCGCCTTCGACGATCTCGACGCGGCAATGATGATCCATCCCGCCGACGCCGATCTCATCAGCATGGACACCATCGCCGTGCAGCAGGTGAACGTCGAGTACACGGGTGCCGCGGCACATGCTGCGGCCGCCCCTCACCTCGGGCGCAATGCACTGGACGCTGCTGTGCTCGCCTACATGGGTGTTGCGGCGCTGCGCCAGCACATCGGTCCGAAAGAACGCATACACGGGATTTTTACGAAGGCGGGGGACAAACCGAGCATCGTGCCGAAGGAGGCTGCGATGCACTGGTATGTCAGGTCGGACACGATCGCCACGCTTCAACCGTTGAAGCTACGTGTTGCGGGTTGCCTCGAGGCGGGTGCCTCGGCGACCGGTTGTACCTGTCGGTGCGAGTGGGACGGCTACACATACTCCGACATGCGGGACAACGCAGCGATCGTGGCGGCGTACGTTGCCAACGCAGCACGACTCGGGCGAGCGGTGCTCGATCCCCGCGTGGTCGGCCGTCGGGTGGTCGGGTCCACGGACATGGGGAACGTGAGCTATCTGGTTCCCTCCATCCACCCGATGATCAAGGTGGCCCCGGACGGTGTCGCCATCCACACCACCGAGTTCGAGCGGCACGCCGGTGGAGAGGCAGGCGACCGCGCTGTTCTCGACGGTGCCAAGGCCATGGCAATGACCGCAATTGACCTCTGGACGGACGCCGCGGTACGGGAATCCTCCCGTCGTGACTTCGGCCCGGGAGGGCCGGATCGCTCCGTTCTGGCTCCGTGAGACGACAGAAACCCACGTTCCGGGGTATGCCCGATTCCTCGTGCAGCGCCACCTACCATGATTGACGGTGATGGGACGTAGGAGTCGACGGCGGTGACGGTGTACGTCCCGGAGGAGTACACGGCCGACGAGGCCGAGGTGCTTCGTCGCTACTTCACGAACCTCGATGGCCCTGTTTTCGCGCTCGTCAATCTCCCCGAGGTGGTGAAGGGCGCCTTGTTCGCCAGGTACTCGCGCAGCCCCAAGAGCCTGCGCAGGCTGTTCCTCGATGAATTCGTCGGCGATCTCGATATCAGCGGCGACCAGAGCGTCGACGCAACGGTTGGCCTGAACCGGGCCGAACAACTGTATGAGAAGGTGTTTCTCGAGTACGGCGACGACTCGGTGGCCCAACTCGGTGGTGTTCACCTTGCGTGCGAGCAGGCGTCGAACGTGCTCACCAAGATCCTCGAGTGGGGCCGGCTGATGAGCTACCTCGAGCAGAGCACGCGGTATATCGCCTACGACGTCCGCCTCGGCGGGCGGTACCGCTTCCACCGGGATCCCCAGGTGCTCGGTAGCCGCATCGGCGCCCGCTACGTGGGCGACATGGACCGGATGTTCGACTCCTACAGCGCCTTGGTCAACCGTGTAACCGACCACGTGCGCGCCACCGTCCCCCGGGACCCGAGGGACTCTGACTTCGTCTACCGGCAGGCAACCCGTGCGAAGGCTCTCGACGCCGTACGGGGCATGCTCCCTGCAGCCAGCCTGTCCAACCTGGGCATCTACGGTTCGGGGCAGGCCTTTGAGGCGCTGCTGCTGCGTATGCGTGCTCACCCGCTGCCCGAGGCCCGCAACTACTCCGACCTCATGCTGCAGGAGATGCGCAAGGTCATCCCGAGTTTCCTCAAGCGGGTGGACATCCCGAACCGGGGTGGACGCTGGTCCGAGTACCTCGAAGCGACCCG
>Ga0114966_10000796_pt1 | contig 29706 bp, 21 predicted proteins | sample M_130207_XF_Meta_FD_87029 | JGI IMG/M metagenome (GOLD analysis project Ga0114966, IMG submission 87029) | Freshwater microbial communities from Lake Montjoie, Canada to study carbon cycling - M_130207_XF_MetaG | ecosystem: Environmental > Aquatic > Freshwater > Lake | place: Lake Montjoie... | reverse complement strand
GAGCACGCTGAATCTATCTCACGCCGAAGAGAACGGCGCGGTGGTCGATCCGTCGGCGTATGGCGCGGCGATGATGGACGCGATCGTGGAGGCGGATGAAGAGTTGATGGAGCGGTATCTCGAAGGAGAGACGCTGTCGGCGGACGAGGTGTTGGGCGGAGTGAACAAGGCGATCGCGTTGGGTTCGCTGATCCCAATCTTCTGCGTGAGTGCCAAGACGGGCGTGGGCGTTCCGGAACTGATGAACGCCGTGGCCGACTTCGCTCTCACGCCGGGTGAACTCGTCCGACACGCGACCTCTGGCGGCGGCGATGATGTCGAATTGAGCTCGTCCGACGACGGGCCGCTCGTCGCGCAGGTCTTCAAGACGCGCATCGACCCGTTCGTCTCGAAAATGAGCTTCATCCGCGTTCTGTCGGGCCGGATGACGAAGGACTCGATGGTCAAGGACATGCGGACCGGGAAGCCGGTCAAAGTCCATCAACTGCTCGACGTTCAGGGTGGTCAGGTCGAGTCGGTCGATGAGGCTCATGCCGGTGACGTGGTGGTCGTTGCGAAAGTGGACGAATTCCAAGTGGGGGACACTCTCGTGGCGAGCGACCGCAGCTTCACACTGCCGACGTTCGACTTCCCGAGTCCGATGATCGGCCTCGCCGTCGAGCCGAAGAGTCGCGCCGACCAGCAGAAGATTTCGGGTGCCCTCCAAAATGATCGAAGAGGAAGACCCGACGTTCCGCATCACGCGCGATCCGCAAACGCATGAGATGGTCATGCGCGGGATGAGCGACCTGCACCTGCAAATCGTCACCGAACGGCTGCACAAACGCGACAAGGTGGACATCGTCACTCACGCCCCGAAGGTGCCGTATCGCGAGGCGTGCATCGGCCGCGCGGAAGGCTCGTACCGCCACAAAAAACAGTCGGGCGGATCAGGCCAGTTCGCGGAAGTCCATCTGCGCGTCTACCCGCTGTCGCGCGACATCGACCCGGAAACGGAGTTCACTCGCGCCAACTACGAGTCCCTGCGCGAACACCACTACAACAAAGAGCTGAATTTCGCGTTCCTCGATTGCGTTTCCGGCGGCACGATTCCCAATCAGTTCATCCCCGCGATCGAGAAGGGAGTGATCGAGCGAATGGAGAAAGGAGTCCTCGCGGGCTATCAGATTCAAGACCTCGCCGTCGCGGTCTTCTTCGGCAAGGACCATCCGGTCGATAGCAACGAAGCGGCGTTCCGCACGGCGGCAAGCTGCTGTTTCCGCGATGTCTTTCTGCAAGCCAAGCCGTGTCTGCTGGAACCGGTGATGCAGATGGAAGTCACCGTTCCCGGCGATCACCTCGGTGCGATTACCAGCGATCTCAACCCGCGCCGCGGCCGCATGGAAGGCATGGACTCCGTCGCCGGCGGCATGACCGTTGTCCAAGCCCGTGCCCCACTGGCCGAACTGACTACCTACGCCCGCGCCCTCTCCAGCATGACCGGTGGCCAAGGTTCATACACGATGGAGTTCAGTCACTACGAACAGGTTCCACCGCACGAGCAACAGAAGATCGTCGCCTCCGCTCAAATGAAGCACGACGATGAGTGACACGTTGCCAGAATCACCACGAAGTCAGGCTTTTCTGAAAGCTGGACTTTTTTATGATCAGCGTCGTCACTCCAAACAACGGGCGTCATGCGGCTCGCGACAGAATGAGTTACTGGTCGATTTGTAATCCCCGATGGGTCCGACTACCGTTCTTGCACGCGGTCGCGTTCGTTTGCCTGATGCTCGGGCATGACATCGTCGATTGGTTCCGGACTTCGTTCTCTCTCCTGTTTCGGGAAAGTTTTCATGACGCACTCAACCTCAGCACGTTCCACTTCCACGCGGCGCGATTTTCTGAAGCAGACTCTTGTGGGGGGCGTAGCCATCGGTTGGTCGGCTTCCAGCTGGAGTCGCGTGTACGGCGCGAATGAACGGCTGAACGTGGCGTCGATCGGGACGGGAGGCAAAGGCTGGGATGACCTCACGCAAGTGGCGAAGAGCCCGAATGTGAACGTCGTGGCGCTGTGCGACATCGACGAATCGCAGGTTCATCTGGGGCGAGCGGCCGAGAAATTTTCGTCGGCCGCGAAGTTCACCGACTACCGCAAGCTGCTCGACGATGCTAATCAAAAAGCGTTCGATGCGGTCATTGTCTCGACCCCCGATCACATGCACGCGCCGATTGCCCTGCCCGCAATGCAGCTCGGCAAGCACGTCTATTGTCAGAAGCCGCTGACGCACACCGTTCACGAAGCGCGTCAGATGCGACTGGCTGCGACGAAGTACAAGGTCGTCACCCAGATGGGGAACCAGATTCAATCGCACCAGTTCTATCGGACGGCCGTGAAGCTGGTACATGACGGGGCGATCGGCAAGGTCAAGGAAGTCCATGCGTGGCAGAGCGGCCACATGGGTTGGATCCTCGCCGATGATCGACCCGCCACGAAGGACGAGGTGCCGAGCACGGTTCACTGGGACGAGTGGCTGGGTGTCGCTCCCGAACGACCCTACGTCGGCAAGATTTATCACTCGTTCAACTGGCGAGGCTGGCAGGACTTCTCGAACGGTCAGCTCGGCGACTTCGGTTGCCACATTCTCGACCCGGTCAGCATGGCATTGAAGCTGTCGTCACCGCTCAAGGTGACTGCCGAGGCGACCGCGATGAACCGCGAGGTCTGGTACAAGAAGTCAAAGGTTTCGTATGAGTTCCCCGCGACCGAGCTGACCGTGGCTGGCCCCATCAAAGTGACCTGGTACGACGGCGATGGCCACTTCCCATCGAGCGAATCCCACGGCTTGCCCGCCAGCTACAAGCTCCCCGCGTCCGGCTCGGTCCTGATTGGCGAGAAGGGGACGTTGGTGATCCCGCACGTCGCGGCTCCGAAACTCTTCCCTGAAGAAAAGTTTGCCGACTTCAAGATTGAAGAGGTTCCCGCACGCGACCACTACGTGAGCTGGGCCGATGCCTGCCGAGGTGCCGATCACACGACCTCGCACTTCGATTACGCCGTGCCGCTGACCGAAACCGTGTTGCTTGGCACCGTCGCGATCCGACTCCCCGGCGAAACCCTGTTGTGGGACGCCGCCAAGGGAACGATCACCAACAACGCGAAGGCCAACGCCCTGCTGACCAAACCCTACCGCAAGGGCTTCGAGCCGAAGTGGCTGTGAAAGTGATCGTGCTTGCTGGGACGAATGCCCCGCGTCAAACCGGTTGATATACTCCCGCCCCGACAGAAGTCGCGGCGGGATTTTTTGTTATCAGCCCTCGCAAATTGAGGTGGCTTGGTCCCCGACGCGAGCATGAGTTGGCCGTGTGGCACTCAGGTTCTCGAAGCAAAAGCACTCAGCAGTGAAGGGCAACCGCCGTGAAGAAAGAGCAGTTCTACGACTACGAGTCGCGCCTGTCTCGACCGATCAACGTGAAGATTCCCGAGCTGCAAACGGGCGAACGACTGCGGCATGTGATCTTCGCCGACCAGTTTACACGCGGGATTCTTGAACGAGTGACTCGCACCGCCGACCGCATTCGCACGGTCCACAAGTCGAAAGACGGCTGCCGGTTCTTGCGCGAGTTGCTGCCGCACATCAAGGCGATGCTCTACTTCACGCAACCTTCGACGCGCACGTTCTTGTCATTCATGTCAGCCTGTCAGTTACTCGGCGTCTCGTGCGCGGAAGTTCGCGACCCGAAGACATCGTCTGAGTCCAAACGCGAGTCTCCGATTGACTCGATGCGGATGTTCAGCAGCTACTTCGACATCGTCATCATGCGCAGCAATCAGCCTCAATTCGCCGAGTGCTGCGCGTACCTGATGAACGATCTGGGTGAGACCTCGCGGCGCAGTGTCCCAATCATCAACGCCGGTGCCGGTGCCGACGAACACCCGACGCAGGCGCTGCTCGATATCTACACGATCCAACGGGCGCTCACCTTCGATCACCCGAAGGACTCGAGCAAATGGACGTGGTTTGAAGAGCTGCGTCAGACCGAGCCGGGCCTGCGACGCGGCATCGGCGGGAAGAAGATCGGATTTTGCGGCGACGTGCGACGAGGCCGCACTGTGCGGTCGCTGTCGCGGTTGTTGACTCTGTACGACGACATGTCGATGTACTTCGTCTCGCCACCCCATCCGAAGCTGCGGATCGCTCCCGAAATGAAGTCGCTCCTGATCGACCGCAAGGCCGAGGTCCGCGAGTTCTCCACGTTCGACGATCCGTGCGGCTCGTCGTCGGTGATCGAGAACCTGGATGTCCTCTACATGACGCGGCTGCAACGCGAACACAATTCGCCCGAGGACGAAGCCGACTTCGCCAACCTCGATTTCAACCCGTATCGGCTCACCTCCAAGCTCGTCGCCCGCATGAAGCCCTACGCCGCGATCCTGCATCCGTTCCCGCGCGATGAGGAATTCGGCGAGATCCCCACGAGCATCGACGCCGATCCGCGCGCCTTCTACTTCCGACAAGCTCGCAACGGCATGTGGGTCCGAGCCGCACTGCTCGCATACCTCTTCGATGTCGATTCGCAAATCGCCGACTACTACGAGAAGTACACGGCCGAAACGAAGGACTACAACACGGGCGTTCTGTGAGTTCGCGAACCGCTCGTAGGGTAAGCGTCTGGTTCGCCACCAGTCCCAAGTTCGCTCTGAGAAAGCGGGCAAGCGAGACGCTTACCCTACGTTAAGGACAGGCTGTTATCGAGAGTCCTTATGCCATCACCGTTCCCTGGAATGGACCCGTTTATTGAAGGCCAGAAGTGGAAGGGCTTCCACACACGCTTCATCGCCGCGATTGGCGACGCGTTGATGCCGCACGTCCGTCCGCGTTACGTGGTCGATGTTGAGGAAGACATCTATCTCGCCAAAGAAGATGGGGCGCCAGTCACGATATTCGTTCCCGAAGTCTCAGTGGTTCGAAGTGCTGGTTGGATGGAAGACAATGACGGCGGTGTCGCTGTCGCCATCGAACCGACCGTTTTCACTCTTCCGATGACGGAGCCACTCGAGCTTCCCTACCTTGCGATTCGCCGAAGCGACAACGAGGAGACCGTCGCCATCATCGAACTCCTCTCGCCGACCAATAAGTCGTCGCGCGATGGTCGGGCCGAGTCGCTCGCCAAACGGAACTCACTTCTCCGCAGCCGCGCGCACCTGATCGAGATCGACCTGCTGCGCGGGGGCGAGCGACTCCCGACCGTCGAGCCACTTTCGCCGGGAGACTACTTCGCGTTCGTGTCGCGTGCCGAACGGAGACCGATGGCCGAGGTCTATGCGTCGCCGCCGGATCGTTCACTGCCGACGATCCCCATTCCGCTGACCGACGGCGACCCGGACGTGTCACTCGATTTGCAAACCGTCTTCACCACGACCTACGACCGCGCTGGCTACGACTACTCGCTCCACTACGACCGCAGTGTGGCACCGCCACTGAATGAGAGTCAGTTGGTGTGGTCACAGCAGCGTCTCATTACTGCCACGAAGTGAGCACCATGCCGATTAGGCAAGCTGACAACTAAGGCTCACGAATGAAGTACGACGTAGGGGTCTCACCCGTGCGAGAAGTTTCGTTGCGAGGCGTTGCGGACTTCTCGTTCTGGCTGGAGCGATTGGCGGGGGAAGGGCTGTTCCCGGCGGAGGAGGGTGGCCGTGCGAGCCTTTTGATTTGCGCGGCAGAAAGCCGGTTCATGGGTCCCACTTTTCGAGAGCTATCGATCTCCGTGTTCGTCAGCCGAACTCTCAGTGGAACGACTCGTGACGGAGCGTTCCTCGTTCAAGCCTTCAATTCGATCCGGTTCTTCGCCTTTGTCGAACGGATCCTCTTTCGGACTCCGTATCACTACGCGGGAGTCCGCGTGGAGTCGGGCTCCCTGCGATAGCCGAGGTGACGCGCGGTGGCCAGCCGCTATTGCGGATGGAGATGGCTCGTGACGAAGCGGCCTCTGCCAAAGTGCCTGAACGCGATGAGGTGCTCGAATTCGAGGGGCCGATCTTTCTCCCCGGCGCACCCGAAGGAAGGCCAGATCAAGGTCGGCTCTTCTTCGGTCGATTGCACGGTCAGACGCAGGGCCTTCCGTTCTTGCCAACAGATGGCGTATTGCTGCGACCGACGCCAGATAGCCCTGTAATCCCGTGACTCGTTGATTCCCACTTCGCAGGCGAGGAGTGGGCCATCCGCCGTGAAGCCACACATGGCAAGTCCAAGACGGCGAAGCGAACCGCGGCGAACTGGTTCGATGCGAATTCTCGGGAGTGACGCCGGTCGTTTGACCAGCGTGTACTCCGCAACAATCTCACTTGCTCGCGACAACCTTCACATTGACCGGCATCTCGGCGATGAGCAGGCTGCCACTCGAAGTGACCCGCAGTTTGACGTTGGCCACCGGCGTGTCGGCGGCCACTTTGGGGGCCTTCACGACGAACTCGAACTTGTCCTGATCGCCCGCGACGGTGACCGGTTGGACGGTGTAACCAGCGGGAAGGCCGGTGAGGGTCACTTCGGCTGGGCCCGTGAAGCCGGGCGTCCGTTGCAGGAGGCCGGTGATTTTGTGATCGGCTTCACCGACGACGGCCAACGTGGCGTCATCGACCTTCGGCGCGACGGCGTTCTTGATCTCGGCCCGGAACGGTTGCGAGAACGCGCTGGCGAGGACTCGATCCGAGTAGGCGTGCGGCGTCGCTTCGACCTTCACCACGAAGTCGATCACCGGCTCGACCGATTCGAGCGGGACGACGATCTTCACCGTCGCCAGTTCGGGTTGATCGGGCATGATCATTTGAGGAGCCGCCGCGACGAGTGGGAAGTTGCCCGGTGCCGGGTTGTTCGGATCGCGGCGACGCACGGGTTCCGTCGAGTCGAGCAACAGCTTCACCGGGAGCGACTCTTCGCCCGCTTGCGGCTGGCGTTTGAGGATCATCGGAATCGGATGACTCACGCCTCGGAAGAGGACGGTGGGAAGCTGTTGAAGCTCGATGCCGAGACCCGACGGACGGATCGTGCCGACGGCCATTGTGTCGGTGAAGGTCGGGGCGACGACGCCCGTTTGCAGCCGCGCAGTCTGCTTGATGGCTGGGTCCGCGCCGACCGATTCGCCGATGAGTCTCAACAGCGGAGCCGTTCCTTCTGCGGGCTTGTTCGTGCGGACCAGCCTCAGCAACGCCTTCCCCTGCATGTTGGCGGCAATCTCGTTGGGAGAGACCACGACGCTGTTGTCACCGACGACGCTCAGCTTGATCGGTCCCGCATAGCCCGCGCGGGTGATCTGCATCTCGACGATGGCCGATCCATCTTCGGGCAAGTTCACGGTCGGAGTGTTGAGCATCAGCGAGAACGTCGGTTGCCCCGCCGGTTCGATGACGAGGCGATAGAACGCGCGCGCGTCTCCGCGCCCGAAGAGGTCACGGACTTGCACGACCACTTGCGCGACGCCTGCTGGCACCACGTACTCCAACGACGGATCGCCGATAGTCGGTTGGTCGCTCGTCTGAGCAACGGCAGTCGTGGGCGGGTTCGCGAAGAGGGCGATCTCACCTTCGAGCGTCGAGCCGACCGAGTCCGATTGCAGCGTGAACTTCAATCGCTGTCCGGCGGTGACATTGAGCAAGAACCGATCGCGTTCGTTCTTCACGGCGACTCGGCCACTGATTGCGACCTGTTTGATTGGAGCCTGCGCGAACGTGGCATCGGCGCGTTGAAGAACACCGTCAGCCGAACGGGCCGCTTCGACAATCTCGGTCCCGCGACTGACGGACATCGAAGGAACACCACTGGCCACACCTGACTCCAACGGTAACGAAAGAAGTCCGCTCGCGCTTTCACTGGCCGACGCGAAGATTCCCGCCAGCTTTGTTCCAGGTGCGAAACCGCTCCCAACTAGTTCGACTTCCAGCGGCCCAGACACAGCGGCAGCAGGCAACACGGCATCGACGAGCTTCAAATCCCCGACCTTCAATCGGAAGGGACTCTGCCCCGGCCCGCCGAATGTCAGGTCGTGCAGCTCGATGTGATAGAGGCCGTCGCTTGGGAGAATCATTTCAGCTCGCGCGTCTCCCTTGAGTGAACTCTGTCCCCAACCGATGGCAAGCGGCGTCCCGGCTGGCGACTTGATCTCGACCACCGGATTGGCCGCGCCGCCGAGTCGCTTCAGTTCGACATCGGCCACGACACGCTGCCCCTTCGTTCCGCTGAAGTAAACGCGATGCTGCTGTCCGCCGGAAAGCATTCCGAAAAACGCGGCAGGCAACGTGGCGGGCGCTGCAGGAGTCGAGCCACCGACCGCGACGTGCGGCAAGCGGTCGAGAGCCAGCGCGACCGACTTGCTCACCCCCGCTTGCGACTTCACCCACAGCGGATAGATGCCGGGCGTTGTATCGGCGGGAATGGTCACGTTCAGCTTCAGTTGATTCGGAACCGAGCCTTCCGCAACCGCGAACTGCACTCCGGGAACAGGGAAGACCGCTGCCGGGTCTGGCCCCAAGTCGGTGCCGTTCACGATGAGCTGCGTCGTCTGGCCGATTTGCAGACCGGCTTGAGAGAGACTTCCAATCACCGGCACGATCGCCGGGACCGGTTTGTCGGCGGCGATGAGCTTCGCGACGTTGTTACCCGCCACTTCGAGGAACAGCCGCTTCACCTGAGGCGGGCTGAGTGCCTTGTCGAACAGCGAGAACTCATCGACGACGCAGCTCAGATGCTCAAGGCCCGGCTCGCTCCGACCGATCGTCGTGGTGAACGAGTTGAGCAACCCGGCCACGTTGACGTTCGTGATCCACGCCTGGTTCCCTTGGACATAACCCGAGCCGGAACTGAGCGGCACCAGTGGTTCGCCGTTCGCGAACAGCATGATCCGGACATCGTCCTCGTCGGTGTCGTCGTCTTGCTTCGGAGCATCTCCGACGAGAAACGTTGCGGTGAGATAGACCAGCTTGCGATACGGCAGCGCCGCCTTCGTGCTGTAGGTGACGACTTTGAACGTGGTCCCGTCGTGAATGTAGACCTGAAAGTTGTCGGCCTGCATCGTGAAGTTGATGCCGTAGTTGGTTGATGCTGGGGCCGTCAATCCTCGCTTGGCAACAAGTCCGTGATAGGCCGCGTCGGTTGGCTCGGTCAGATTGACGACCATCAGCCCAAATGAGACCGCTTTCGTCCCATCGACATCGGCACCGTCGGCGATCTCAACACATTGCGACTTGGCCGCGTCGAGTTGCACGGCTTTCTTGCCGGTCTGATTCCAGAAGGGACTCGCCACACGAGCCGGATCGCCGACAAGTTTTCCTTCATCTGGCACCGCTCCTGCCGCCGCCGTGTCCAGTGCCGAACCACTCTCCTCATCGAACGAGAAGTTGACGACCGCCGTCGCACGAATGGCCCCCTTCACTTCATCAACCGCCTCTTGAGCGAACGCAGTCGCTCTGAGTAGTCCCAGTCCAATCAGAACAGCAACGAAACGAGCGTGAGAGATCATCGTGAATCGGTCCTCAGTCGGAAGGCATCAAGTGCAGAGCATCAAGTGGAAGGCAATCTGGCGGGATCAGTCAGGCGGGCACTGGGCGAGATTCTACGAACGCATCAGACCGTTTTGAAGCGGCGAGTTGAGGCGAGAGGCAAAGAGTTTGAACCACGAATCAGACGAATACGCACGAATCTGAAGAGGAGGAGGCAGAATGCAGGCGGTTGTGATTTCAGTCCGTTTGGCGAGTGATCGCGCGGTCAATGAAGGACGTCACCAAATCGCCAGCTTCAGTTGGGCCTTCGTCTCTCGTGCCTTTTGCCTTCCCGCCTTCAGATTCGTGTGATTCGTGGTTCAAACTCTTCCTGACTTCCTCAGTAAAGCGCGGTCGAAAGCTTGCGTCGGAACTCGCTCGTCAGCTCGGAGGCGGGGCCGAGGATCGAGAAGATGTTGACCATCGTGTCCTTGGCGGCGGTGCGAGCGTCGCCGAAGTCTTGTTGGACGATCTCCAAGCAAAGTTCGAGTGCCTTGCGGTGTTGTGACGATGCCGCGAGGGCATCGGCGACTCGCACTTGCAGGACGAGATTCGTCGGATCGGCCTCGGCCGTCTTACGGGCTTCTTCGACTCCGCCACTCTCGGCGCTGGCGACGCGGAGTTCGAGTTCCGACTTGATCCGCTCGGCATCCGGTTCGAGGAAGCCGCGTTGTTCGAGAGCGGCGATCAACGAACCGCATTCGTCGAGTCGGCCTTGCTTGAGCAGCACGCTCGCCAAACAAATCTTCAACGGATCCTGATCGGGCATCAGCGCGAGTGCCTCGCGGTACTTGGACTCGGCTGCCTGAGGATCGGTCTCGACCAACGCGGCCGCTTCTCGCGCGAGAATCTGCGCGGGAGAAGGCAACAGCGGCGCGAGCCACTGTCGAATCTGCTCTTCCGTCAACATCCCCTGAAACTGATCGACAGGTTGTCCATTCGCAAACGCGATCACGGTGGGGAGCGATTGAATCCCGAATGCCTGCGCGATGTTGGGTTCGGCGTCCGTGTTGACCTTGGCCAGAGTGAACTTGCCCGCGTACTCAACGGCCAGCTTCTCGAGCACCGGCGCGAGTTGCTGACACGGCTGACACCACGGAGCCCAGAAGTCGAGTACGACCAACCCTTCGAGTGAGCGCTGCATGACCTCCTGCTGAAACGTGGTCATGGTGACATTGATGACAAACGACGCTGCGGCGGCAGGAGCAGTCGCGGAAGGTGAACCAAAGGATACTGGTTCTGACATGAGGCTGGCCTTTCAATTCTCGGCAGGTCAATCAGGGAGGGGCCGGAGTGTACGAGTCACGAGAACGAACGGCAAACTTCACGGAAGGTTCCAACAGAGCCATCGCCTTTTTCAACGTAGATTGGGGCCAGCTCGCTTCGAACGCCGGTCCACCATCATAAAACGTCCAGAAATCATGGTGGGCCGGCGCGGCGAAGCGCCGCTGGTCCCCCCCGATATTTTTTGCAGACCCAACAAGGCGCTGGCCCTGAACTTCCAACGGCAGCTTGGAATCAACGGTCCCACCACCACGGGTGCGAGTCGGTTCGTTTGGCGGATGCGGCGGTGGTTCGGATCGCATCGAGGCGCGGGGCCTTGGAATCGGGGGGCGGGGTCAGCTTGTTTAGCACCTGTTGCGGTCGGATGGTGACTCCGCCGCCGACGAGGCCCACGATGTTGCTCCCCGCGCGCTTGTAGTTGACCAGTGACGGAACTTGCTTCGGCGTCGGATAGGTCGGCACGAGGAATCGTTGTTCGTCGAGCAGGGTCGTCATTTTCCAATCGACCTTGTGATCGAGCCGCTCCTTTTGAATCAACGCTGCGAGAACCGCCAAGTCGATCAGGTTTTGCAACTCGGCGAAGATCGGTGAGCGGTCAGCCAGCTCGGGATACTTCTCGGTGAACTGCTTGGCGAAGGCTTGAGTCGAAAGGCGTGTTGTTGCCGCAGCGGAGCGGTTGCCCTGTGCGTCCGACATTTCCTCCTGCGACAACAGTTGGACGCGCTGGCCCTCGAACTGGTAGGCGAGACCATCGTCGCTCCGATAGATCGCGTCGTAGAGCGGGACAAACCACCAGCGCTGAATCGTGTTTCCTCCGGCACCGATCATCGCCAGATGGCTCTTCAAGCCTTTGACGCCGGGGTTTTCGAGGCCGATGGAAATCCGCTTCATGCGGTAGTCCGCTTCGATCAGCGAAAGAGCAAAGTGAGTCTCGGCGGGAACGCCATCAACGCGTACGTTTTGCAGGCCGAGGATGTCGTCCATCTGTTTGAATCGCGCTTCGACGGCCGCCACGGTGGATGGTCCGCCCGCTTGAACGAACTTCTGCAACGAGGCCAGTCGTTCGGGAACGGGATCGATCGAGCAGCCGACTTCGCGCGATTTGACCAATGTCCGCAGGGCAACGGCGAGATCGTCCAGCCTCAGCGCGGGTCTGCCACTTTCGACCCCGATCACCCGACCGACGGCATCTGGCACGAAGCCCTCCGCCGGTCCCGCGATCACCAAATCCTTGTCGTCAGGAAACACGAAGACTTGGTCGATCCGTTGCAGCCCCGCGAGATAGAAGACTTCGTCGGGGATCGGCTTCCCCTCGGCAAGGCATTCCTCAACCCGCCTCTCCAGTTTCACCAACGACACCAAGCGTTGGTCACTCCGCTTGGACGAATCACCCACCGCGTTCTTCTTCGCCGCCGCCTCGCGCCGCTTCTTATCGAGCACTCCCGCACTGTCATTGGCGAGGGCAAAGCTCACCACTCCTTGGGCATCCACCTTGATGCCGCTCGCGTTGTTTTGATTGTTGTTCTGGTTGTTGTTTCCCTGAGCAAACACTTCACCGGCAAGGACACCGCAGACAGCGATCATCAACCCCAGTGAACGGCGCGTCGTGAACATGATCTTCCTTTCAACAGGACACCAACCCGAAGCGAGAGCTTTGAAGTCACACGGACTGTTTTTTGAAGGCCCCCCTCCGAGCTTGCGTCGGTGGAAGCGATGATTGACCGCTAGAAGCGATGACGAACGAAAGATTTGGCCTCCGCCCAGCTTGTCTCGGTGGAGCCATGATTGGCAACTACGTACGCGAGTGAACAATCATCGCTCCACAGCAGGGACGATCTTGGCAGGACAGGACCCGCGGGGTGGCCCGGCTTGCTTCTCTATTAAACTGGGGACATGTGTAACAGGTTGAAGGAGACGAGAACGGGTTCCAAAGTCTGCGGCGTGGCCGGAGATACCGACTGTGGGGAGTGAGCGACTGGTCGTCATTCGTCACGGTCAGGTCATTCGCGGAGAACGCGGTGGATGTTTAATACCTCGGGACTGCCGCGTGGGGTTTGGCTCACGTCGAACCGGCCCAGCGTTTGGGGGGCGTAGAACACTTCATAGAGGCCCGCTGTCGGAGTGGGTCGCACGCCGACTGGCTCGCCACTGAAGGCTCGGCCGATGCGGGTCGAACGCGAATCGAATTTGATCACGTCCTTGAGCGACGCGCGGCGGACCTGCACGTCGGGAGCGTACTCGATCACGGGCAGTGTCTCAGGGTACGAACGCTCGCTGGCGCGGTAGCGACTCGCGGGAACTTCCAGGCTCAACGCTTCGTGAGGCCGCTCGGTGTTGTAGACCCGACGCCGCGGATCGAACGCCTGTTGCGTATCGATCAGGTCACTGAAGCTCCGGTCGCGCAAGACCTCGGCTGCCAGTGTGCGATGAAAACGCTCGTCCTTCCCCTGCGTCTGCGGCTGATACGGACGGCCGTGGCTGATCGCGATTCCCAACCGCACCAGCCACGCGGTCAATCGCGTCCACGGCTGATCGGCCATGTCGCCCCACGGGGGGCCGTTGTCCATCAGCATCCGCCGGGGCAGACCTGAATGGCGGAACATCTCGACCAGTTCACGTTGCACCGTTTCCGTCCGTTCGTTGTCGCACGCCCGCAACCCGATCGAGTACCGCGAGTGATCGTTCAGCATCGTCAACGCATGGCACCGGCCGCCGCGAGTCATCGCAAAGTGTCCCTTGAAATCCATCTGCCACAGGTCATTCGGAGCGGCATGCTCGAACCGCTACACGTTCGCCTGACCCGCTCCATCACGCGTATCGAGCTGACCGTGACGACGCAAGATCGCCGTGATCGTGCTCGCCGCCGGAACCGCGACGTGGTTCAAGTCCTGCAACCGCCGACGCAGCTTGCGACCTCCCCAAGCCGGATGCGCGACCCGCAAGGCCAACACACCCTGCTCCAGCTCAGCACTCGTTCGACCCGCCGACTCCAGCGGACGACGAGACTGATCCGCCAACCCCGCACTCCCCTCGGCCGCGTAACGCGACAACCAATTGTAACCCGTCTTCCGGCTCACCCCGAACCGACGGCACAACTCACTCACGTTGGCACCCTCCGCCGAAGCCAACACCACAAACTCCAATCGCTTCGACATCGTAGACACATCTTTCCAAGCCATGATCGACCTCCTTCCAGAGGCCCGTCAGCATGACTGAAATGTGTGACCCATGTCCCCGAACACCTGTGACCCATGCCCCCAGTCGATACAGCTTCAAGCCGGGCCACCCCGAGAATGAGTTCCGCCCCGTCACTCAACCTCATCTCAAGCTACGTGGAACGACTGGCCTCAATGAGCCGTGCCAAGATTGCCGAGGCGTAGCAGTCCGTCCAGCCTCAAAAAGGCATTGGCCCTGCCTCCCTCCAACCGATGCTTGCTGCGATCAACGGCCCTGCCTATCATTCTGTCCCATGTTTGGGCGTGGAGCGGGACTCCAAAGGTTGAGGTGGGGGGAGCGACACGAAATCACGGCTCCCGATGACATCAACCCGAAGCGTGAGCGAGGGAGCAGAAGTGTCATCGAGGAAGTCGAACAGTCTTTCCTCGCTCACGCTTCGGGTTGGTGTTCTGCGTCTGATCCCAACGGTTGCCGACGAACTTCGCCCTGAATTGGGGCGACTCTGCCTGCGGGCGAAATAGCTGCAAGGAATTTGCGTTGCGCGCCATCATTAGCGACATCCACGCCAACCTCGAAGCGCTCGAAGCGGTTCTCGCCGACATCAAGCAACAGGGGATCACCGAGATTTATTGCTTGGGCGACATCATCGGGTACGGTCCGAACCCGAATGAGTGCATCGATCGCGTCACCAAGTGCAAGCTGTGTCTGCTCGGCAATCACGACCAAGCGGCGCTGTTCGATCCCGAAGGCTTCAATGCCAGTGCCGAACGCGCCGTGTTCTGGACTCGCAAACAATTGGAAACCGGCGGTGGCGCCAGCTCGGACAAACGCTGGGAATTCCTCGGTGAACTGCCGCGAGTTCATCGTGAACCGAACTTCATGTTCGTGCATGGCTCCGCGCGGAACCCGCTCAACGAGTACGTTTTCCCCGAAGACATCTACAACCAACGCAAGATGGAACGGATCTTCTCACTCGTCGAGAAGTACTGTTTCCAAGGTCACACGCACATTCCAGGTGTCTTCACGGAAGACCTGAACTTCCTCGCGCCGGAAGAGATCGACTTCAAGTATGAGTTGGGTGACAAGAAGGTGCTGGTCAACGTCGGCTCCGTCGGTCAGCCTCGCAACGGTGATTCGCGATCGTCCTACGTCGTGTTGGACGGAAATACGATCCACTTCAAGCGCGTCGTGTACGACTTCACCAAGACGGCTCAGAAGATCTACGACATCCCCGATCTCGACAACTTCCTCGGCGACCGCCTCAAGGACGGTCGCTGATCTCCACGAGAGAACTTCGCCGCCGGTGATCGTCAGCATTGTGATCCGGAACACATCGGCCTCGTTCCCCGCCGCCGATTGCTCGCGCGAGCGTCTCGTCCCTTAGTGCTTCTGATGGGTTTTGCAGTATGGACCAGCGGCGGTTTCTTGTTTTCTTCACCCTGTCGATGGGCATCTGGTTCGTCTGGTTGCACTTCCTCGTTCCGGTCGTCTTCCCGATTCCGCCGAAGGCTGCCGACGTTGCGATTGCACCGAAGGTTGCCCCCGCCGAAGTCAAGCTTGCGGAAGAAGGCGAACCAGGAGAAGCCGCGCCAGCACAGGGTGTTACCCTGGCACAACACCCCGTCAAATCGGTGTGGCTCGGTCCAGCGGACGACAGCGATCCCAAGAAGCTCGATGAGTATTTTCTCGCGGTGAAGCTCGACAGTCGGGGAGCGGCAGTCGATTCGATCGAACTCACGGATCGAGTTCGCTATCCGGCGTTCGGTCGCCGCGACCAGCGAGTTCGCCTTGTCGGCAGCGATGACGCAGCAGCACTCCGCACGTTCGAGCTGCGGGTCCCCGCGATTGATTCCCTGCTGAAGGACCAGTCGCTCGATCGCGTTCCGTGGGAAGTCGCCGACCAAACCAGCAACTCGGTCACGTTCCGGCTGCAAGCCGCCGACGGAAGCTGGGAGTTGTCGAAGCACTACGAGATCAAACGGCTGACCGACGCCGAACTGAAGCAGCCCAAGGTACGAGACACCTTGGCCGGCGGTTACCGATTGGCACTGTCTGTCACTCTGAAGAACCTGTCGGAACGACCGCAGGAACTGACCTATTCTTTGCGCGGTCCCGTCGGCGTGCCGCTGGAAGACCAAGACAACTCCTACAAATACCGCGACATCCGGATGGGGTTCGTTCGAGATGACGGGATAACCATTGATGAAAGCAAGCTGTCGATCTCCGAGGCTCTCAAGAAGACCAAGAACAAGAAGCCCGAGATTTCGAGACGACCGGTGAAGTACGTCGGCGTCGATGTGCTCTACTTCGCCGCCCTCGTCCTGCCGCAAGGAGATCAGCTCAAAGAACGAACGGTGGCGCAAATCGACGCCGTTGTCATCGACGAGAACAAACAGAACTCCAGTTTCAGCGACATCTCGTTCAACCTGACATCGCCGACCTTGACCGTCCCCGCGAACGGTGAGATCAAACACGAGTACCAACTTTATGCCGGCCCCAAGCTCAAAGAATTGGTTCAACAGGTCTCGGCCGGTGCGGTGATGGACTACGGCTGGTTCGACTCGATCTGTCGCGGAATGGTCTGGTTGTTGAATACGTTCCACGCGATCGGCCTCAGTTACGGCCTCGCGATCCTCTGCCTGACCGTGATGGTGCGCACGGTGCTCATCCCGCTGTCGAAGCACCAGGCGATGCACGCGGCCAAGATGAAGGAACTCCAACCGAAGGTGGCTGCTCGACAGAAAGAGTTGGAAGCCAAGCACGGCAAGAACACCGAGGAATACATCAAGGCGTCTCAGGAACTGGTGGCCGAGCAATCCAAGATGATGCTTGGCGGATGCCTGCCGATGTTCCTGCAACTGCCGATCTTCATCGCCCTTTACCGCGCGATCGGCAGCTCGATCGAACTCCGCATGGAACCGTTTCTGTGGTTCCAGAACCTCGCCGCGCCGGATGCCCTGTTCCAGTTCGGGTTCGCGCTGCCGCTGCTCGGCTGGACGGAATTCAACCTGTTGCCCTGCGTTTCTGCGGGACTGATGTACGTCCACCAAAAGTTCACGATGCCGCCGCCGACCAACGAAGAGCAGGCCGCTCAACAAAAGATGATGAGCTTCATGATGATCCTGATGGCCGCGATGTTTTATCGCGTCCCGTCGGGACTCTGCCTGTACTTCATCGCGACCAACATCTGGAGTATGACGGAACGCTGGCTCTTGGAACGGAAGGCTAAAGCCGCCGCGCTCAATCCCGCACCGAGTCCCCCCCCCATTGCGCCCGGCAATCCGCCGCAACCCAAGAAGCCGTCACCGCTCTTGGCTTGGTGGAACCAGATGGTGCAAGCGGCCGATAAGGATTCCAAACTCAAACGCGGTGGCCAAGAGAACACCAACAAACCCAACGATCGCAAGAACAAGAAGAACCGCGACAATGGGTGGGGATCGTAGCGCAGGCGTAGTGGTCGAATAACTTCGATTTGCGGGGTTCACCACTAGCCCGACGCGCAAGCGAGGGCTTCACTTTCGACAACGGTTTGCCCTCGCTTGCGCGTCGGGCTAGTTGTTGAACAACCACGCAATCTCAAGTCGTCCGCTATGAATCTCTCGCTGGATGAACCGATCGCGGCGTTGGCTTCTCCTCCCGGTTCCGCCGCGCGAGGAATCTTACGGTTGTCGGGTGGCGACGTGCGTGCGGTCTTGGCGGAATGGTTCGAGCCGCAAGACGGTGACGCTTGGCAGCACATGCGAGTGGCTGCGATTCATGCGGGCGTTCTTAAACTTCCTCACGCCCGTGTCCCGATTCCCGTCGAAGTCCATCTGTGGCCGAACCATCGCAGCTACACCGGTCAGCCGACGGTCGAGTTGCATCTGTCCGGCTCGCCGCCATTGCTGGAGGCTGTGTTGGCAGAGCTGCATCGTCGCGGAGCGCGGCCCGCGCGGCCGGGTGAATTCACGCTGCGAGCCTTTCTTGCCGGACGACTCGATCTGTTGCAGGCTGAAGCGGTACTGGGTGTCATCGACGCGCACGATCACGTCGAGTTGCAGGCGGCGCTGGCGCAATTGGCGGGAGGTCTCTCTGGACGGCTGGCCGATCTGCGGCATGACCTACTCGAACTGCTGGCCGATCTCGAAGCGGGACTCGACTTCATTGAAGAGGACATCGAATTCGTCGGCCGTGGCGAACTGATCCACCGCATCGCACTGGCCCGTCGTTTTGTCGAGGACTTGCTCCAACAATCGTCTGATCGAATGCAGTCGCGAACGCGTGCGACCGTCGTGTTGGCGGGCCTGCCGAACGCGGGGAAGAGCACGCTGTTCAATCGGCTCGCGGGAAGCGATGCGGCGCTCGTATCGACGCACGAAGGAACGACACGAGACTTTCTTTCGGCTGCGGTGGATTGGCGAGGCCTGGCGTTCGATTTGATCGACACCGCCGGTTGGGAACTCGCGGCGACCGGCATCGCGCAGGCGGCGCAGAAGCAACGATCGGATCAGTTCGACGCGGCCGATGTGCTGCTGTGGTGTTCGTCGATCACACTCGATAACCAACAACGACTGCTCGACGAACAACTCTTTGCGGAGGCCGCCGCCCTGTCTCGTAGTTCGGTGCGCGTCCTCACGCAACTCGACCGAGTCGATCCGGCACAAACGCTCCAGATGCCACCTCAATCCGATACCGCGATCAGTGCTGTCACCGAAGTGGGCCTCGATACGCTCGCCGATCTGCTGCGCAGCCGCCTCTCGTCGCCGCGCGGTTCGGCCCGGCAATGGCTTGGCATGACAGCGGCTCGTTGCCGCGAGAGTCTCGCCGCCATTGCGGAATCACTCGCGCGAGCCGAGGCGACCGCCGCATCCACTTCGTCAGGTGACGAACTGTTGGCAATCGACTTGCGTGAGGCACTCGATCACCTCGGCCGAATCCTGGGCACGGTCTACACCGACGACATCCTTGATCGCGTCTTCAGCAAGTTCTGCATCGGCAAGTGAAGCATTGATGTTTCCGAGAACGCTGGTGACACTCCGGCCCTTGGAACCTGTCCAAGAACGCCCCCGTTGTTTGCCGTCTTTCGCTCCGCGTAAGACGACAATCATTGATACGCCAGCTCTAACGACGGTCACTTGATTTGCGTTCGCCCTAAAACAAGCGACCCCACCGGGCTTGCCCCGGTGGCTCGCGGGTTTTTGCACTACTCGCTTCGCGGCTTCGCGTGAACGCAAAAGTAGTGCAAAAACCTGAATCCACCGGGGCAAGCCCGGTGGGGGTCGCTTGATCGCGGATTCGCAGCGCACAACCTTTACAGACGCGATGCCCCTTTTCAGGAGAGACTTTCGATGCAAACAGCCACCGGAGTGACGGTGATTGAACATGGCCAACTCGTAGACGGAACCGGTTCCACTGCGATCCGCGATGCGGCGCTGGTCATTGAGAATGGACTTATCACGTTCGTGGGGCCCGCCGCCGCGATGCCGGTCGTGCCACCGGATGCGACACGGATCGACGCTCACGGCGGGACGATCATGCCGGGGTTGATCGAGGCTCACTTTCACGCGACGTACTTCGATGTGGAGGCTCTCGAAGATCTCGATATCAAGTATCCGGTCGAGTACGTGACGCTGCTGGCGGGCTGTAACGCGAAGCTGGCGCTTGAGTGCGGATACACATCGGCACGCAGCGGCGGCAGTCTGTTCAACGTCGATGTCTGGCTCAAGAAGGCGATCGAGACCGACATGATTCCCGGCCCGCGACTCGCCGCGAGTGGTCGCGAAATCTGTGGCGTCGGCGGACTGATGGACTGGAACCCGGACTATCGCAAGATCGGCATGGACGGTTTGGTGTTGCTCGTCAACGGAGCTGACGAAGCGCGGGCGGCGGTGCGGAAGCTCGTCAAAGATGGCATCGAGTGGGTCAAGACGTACCCGACCGGCGATGCCGCTTCGCCCGATGTGAACGATCACCACACGCTCTGCATGACGTTTGAAGAGATGCACGCGGTCGTCGCCACGGCTCACAATCATGGCTTGAAAGTGACCGGCCACTGTCGAGCGATGGAAGGAATCAAGAACGCCCTCCGTGCGGGATACGACACGCTCGAACATGGCACGTTCATCGACGACGAAGCGTTGGAGATGATTCTCGCTCGCGATGTCCCCGTCATTCCGGCGCTGTATTTTGAACTCGCCAGCATCGAACGCGGCCCCGAGTTCGGACTATCGCAGCGTGTCATCGACGGACATCAAGAGACGCTCGACGGCGGCACCGAAAGTGCCCGGCGAATCTTGAAGGCAGGTGGACGGATCGGCCTCGGCGGCGATTACGGCTTCGGCTGGAACCCGCACGGCCAGTACGCGCGCGAGCTGACGTTCTTCCACAAGCACGTCGGCTTCACGCCGCTTGAAGTCCTGAAGTGCGCGACGCAGACCGGTGCCGAAATTCTCGGCCGCGCTCATGAACTCGGCACGCTCGCCATCGGCAAGCTGGCGGATGTCCTCGTGGTCGATGGCGATGTCGTGGCAGACATCGCCATTCTCGAAGACCGCAGCCGGTTCATCGCCGTCATGCAAGGGGGCATCGTCAAAGCGGGACGGCTCGCTCGGGCTTAAGATCGGCACATCAATCACCGTTGCGTATTGTGAGTTGTCGGGTGCCACGGTCACGGAGTCCTCGACGTGGCCGTGTGAGAATGGTGCCCTTTCTCTACCGTCGCACGGCCACGTCGAGGACTCCGTGACCGTGGCACCCGATTTATGGCAGCCGTTTACTCGCCGTCCTTAGTTGATGAGGAACCTTCGCTTTGCACTGATTTTCACCGCACTTCCGCCGTCCACTCTCCGTCCAGCCTGAGCAATTCATGCGCGTCTACCTCGACAACGCCGCGACCAGTTTTCCGAAACCGAACTCGGTCTATGAAGCCGCGGATCGCTATCAGCGCGACTGCGGTGTCTCGATCGGACGCGGTGCGTACCGTGAGGCGATCGCTTCGCAGTGGATGCTCGACCAGTGTCGGCAGCGGGCGGCGCTGTTGCTGGGGGCGGAAGGCCCGGATCGGATCGTCTTCACGTACAGCGGGACCGATGGCCTGAACATGTCTCTGAGTGGACTGTGCCGTCCCGGCGATCACGTCGTCTCCAGTGAACTCGAACACAACTCGGTGTTGCGGCCGTTGCGGTGGCTCAGTGAGACGCGCGGTGTCGAAGTGAGCTTTGTCGCGCCACGCGGCGATGGTCGTATCGAACCGTCCGACGTGCGAGCCGTCTTGCGTCCGAACACGCGACTCGTGGCGATCCAACAGGCGTCGAACGTGACCGGCGTTGTGCAGCCGGTTGTCGAGATCGGCGAGGTCGCGCGGGCCAACGGTTCGCTGATGCTGGTCGATGCGGCGCAGTCGGCCGGTCACCTGCCGATCGACCTGTCGCAGATGCCCGTCGATCTGTTGGCTTGTCCCGGTCACAAAGGCTTGCTCGGGCCGCTCGGGACCGGACTGGTTTACCTCCGCCCCGGTCTCGAACAGCAGTTGGATTGCTACCGACTCGGCGGAACGGGGACGCAAAGCGAGGACGACCGCCAACCGTTGCAGATGCCGGAACGCTACGAGTCGGGCAACCACAACGCTCCCGGCTTGGCGGGCCTCAATGCGGCGCTGGCTCATCTTCAAAGCGAGACCGTCGAACAGATTCGTCGTGTGGAGACCGAACTAACCGGACGGCTCGTCGAGGGACTGCGATCGCTTTCCCTCGTCACTCTTTACGGACATGCCTCACAGGAACGGAACGGGACCGAGCGAGTTCCGCATGTCGGCGTAGTCTCGTTCAACGTGACCGACTTCGCGCCGCAGGAGGCCGCGTCGATCTTGGATGACTCGTTCGGCATTCAAGCTCGCGCCGGTTTGCACTGCGCGCCGGGAGTTCATCGTTGGCTCGGAACGTTCGCTGGCGGAGGTACCGTGCGTTTGAGCGTTGGCTCGTTCACGACGGTCACCGAGATCGACCACGCTGTCACCAGCATTCGTGAACTGGCGGGTTCGTAGGATGGGCACTCTTGCCCGTCCTGTCTTCGCTTTCGCCACAAAGCCGGACGGGCAAGAGTGCCCGTCCTACGAACCGGCATCCTTTCTCGCCGCCGATGGCCTCACTATTCTCTCGCCGCGTTGATTGCCCCTCACTTCACGGAGGATTCCGTTCATGCTGACGACCGTTTCCAAGTACCTCGACCAACACGCTGATCGGTTCCTTGAAGAGCTCAAAGCGTTCCTGCGCATCCCGACCGTGAGCGCCGACCCTGAGTGCAAGCCGCACCTCATTCGCGGTGCGGAGTTCGTGTACAAGCAACTCGCCGACCTCGGGATGAAGGCAGAGATCGTGCCGACTGCCGGGCATCCGATTGTGTACGCCGAATGGCTTGGTGCGCCGGGTGCTCCCACGGTGATGGTCTACGGCCACTACGACGTTCAACCGCCCGACCCGCTCGATCTGTGGACGACTCCGCCATTCGAGCCGACCGTCCGCGACGGCAAGCTCTACGCGCGCGGAGCCACCGACGACAAGGGCCAAGTCTTCACGCACATCAAGTCGGCCGAAGCGTGGTTGAAGACCGTCGGCAAGCTGCCGGTGAATCTCAAGTACGTGATCGAGGGCGAAGAAGAGGTCGGCAGCCGGAACCTCGAAGACTTTTTGGCCGCGAGGAAAGAGAGCCTGAGTTGCGACGTGGCGGTCGTCAGTGATACGAGCCAGTACGCGCCGAACCAACCCGCGATCACATACGGCCTGCGCGGGATTCTCGCGGTGGAAGTGACGGTCACTGGTCCGAAGAAGGATTTGCATTCAGGAGTTTTCGGCGGCGCGGTGATGAACCCGGCGACGGGCCTCGCACGGATGATCGCCTCACTGCACGACGACAATGGACGAGTCCGCATCCCCGGCTTCTACGATGCCGTGCAACCTCTCTCCGACGCCGAGCGACAACAGTTCTTGGACCTCAACTTTGACGAAGCAGCTTTCAAAGCGGAGCTTGGCATCAGCGAGGTCTTCGGGGAGGCAGGGTTCACAACGTTGGAGCGACGTTGGGCGCGACCGACCTGTGAAGTGAACGGCCTCGTCAGCGGCTACACGGGAGTCGGGCCGAAGACCATCGTCCCGTCAAAGGCGACGGTGAAGATCACCTGCCGATTAGTGCCGACTCAAGACCCGCACCAACTCACCGAGGCGCTGCATCAGTACCTGAAGGCTCAGTGCCCGCCCTCGCTCTCGTTCGAGTTCACGTCTTACCACGGCTGTCCCGCGTTCGTGTTCGACCCGAGCAGTCCCTACATCGAAGCGGCGGCCGAAGCGATCCGCGAAGCGTGGGGAGTTCAACAAGTCCGACTGATCCGCGAGGGCGGCTCGATCCCCGTCGTGCAGACCTTCAAGGACGTGTTGGGCGTCGATACGTTGCTGCTCGGCTGGGGCCAAAACACCGACAACCTGCACAGCCCGAACGAACATTTCAGCATCGCCGACTTCCATCGCGGAACCAAAGCCAGCGCAAGCCTGTGGGCCAAACTGGCGGCGATGCAGGGGGATGGCTCAGCAGCATCGGCCGCGAACGTCTGTTGAGCGTTATTCCTAGAATTTCGCACGAAGTCCGACTTTTCCGCATCCGATCTGTGATGAGACATCTGAGCGGGGCGGCGTCAGCCCCCCGGTTCTTGGGCGTAAGCCCTATCGGGAAGAACCGGGGGGCTGACGCCGCCCCGCTCGGAAATGTGTCACTCTTGGCCGCGTGAATTATCAAAAAATGAAGCCGGACTTCGAGCGTGAAAGCGAATATCCCAGCCGTTCACTTCGCCAAGATCGTGTCGAGCCAGTGATAGGCGGCTTGGCGTTCGGCTTCGGGGAAGTCGTGCGGGGCGTTGGGGGTGGCGAGCATCAGTCGTTTCCCCGTCGTGCGGCCTCCGTTCGGCTTGGTCTCGTCTTTCTCAAAGAGGGCATAGACTTCGCCCGCCTTGGCGAAGGCTTTGCGAACTCCGCCCACATCAAAATTGCTGTCGTTGACCGGTGAGTTTGAGAAAAAGCCGCGTGGGGCGAGGACGCCGAGTATCTCGTAGAAGTCGAACGGAATTTTGTCGGCGTTGTTCTCGTACACGTCGCGGATGCGTGGCATGTAGCGGTCGCTGGTCCAGCCCGCGACCTTGCCGCCGTAGTAGTCGTGGAACGGCGTGAAGCCGCAGCTCGACACGACCGCTTTGAGCCGCTCGTCGAACACAGCCGTGAAGAGCGAGTTGTGTCCGCCGAGCGAATGACCAATCACACCGATGCGGTTCGCATCGACCTGCGGCAGCGTTTCGAGCAGGTCCACGGCGCGGAGGTTGTTCCAGATCGCCTTCATCGAACCACTGCCGTAGTGCGCCCCCTTCACTTTGAAGTCGTAACGGTACTCACCGAACGAGGGGTAATCGGGGACGATGCAGACGTAACCTCGCTCGGCCAGCTCGTGCGCGTAGTACAGCGACTTGAGGCCACCGAGTCCCGCCGGTTCATCCTTGCCGACGTTGTTCGTTTGATGCAGACACAGCATCGCGGGAGCCTTGCCGCCGACAGGCAACTCGCGCGGTATCAAGACCCACGCCGGAACGCGATCATCCGGCTCGGGCGTGAACCTCACCTTGCGTCGCAGGTACTTCGGCGTTTGCTCTTCGCTGACAACTTCCACGTCGAGCGGCACACGGTTCGAAGTGGCTGGCAACGGCCCCATCACGAGCTGCATGTTGGCGCGAATATGAGCGACTCGCTCGGCCCAGTCGGCCTTCGTCACGACCGGCCGTTCTTTGCCCTCAGCATCCCGCACGACGAGCAGATTAGAATGATCGGGATACGCCACGACGGGTGGCTCAGCAGCGTTCGTCGTACTCAGGCCGAGTGAGAGACACGCGAGACTCAAGAGCATTCGGTTCATCGGTAGCCTGCCTTGGAGTTGAGGAACATTCGACGCGGAGTTTTCGGTGAGCGGTGTCGTTCATGAGTGGTAGCCCTGTCGCTCCGCGACAGGAAGCGAGAACGCTCGAACGGCGTCTGCCGCTGATTCAAGATGACTCGACAAAATTGATGCCCCCTCGTTATCGCGCCACCTGTCGCGGAGCGACAGGGCTACCTTCTCGGAGGCTCCCGCGTGACGACTCACGCGGCATGAAGTAGAGTGCTTCGTGCCGTTGTTTGGCAACCGAACCGATCTCACACTCATCGACTTTCAAAACGCATGGCCATCGAATTCAACTGCCCGTATTGCACTGCTGTGATCCGCGTTCCCGACAATGCGGGCGGAGGCAAAGGACGCTGTCCGAAGTGCGCGACGCGAATCAGCGTCCCCAAAGTTTCGACGCCCAAACGAGGGACGCCTCCGGTTGAACCCAAAGTGGTTCTCGCACCGCCTCCCACAGAGCAGCCGCTCTTCACGCTCGATGTGTCCTTGCCCGAGGTCACATCGTCCGGCAATTCGATCCCCGGTGTTGATCCGCTGGAAGTCAACTTTGCCGACGCATCGAGCGCGACCGACGACGCGCTGTCGTCCGATCCGATGGACATCTTCTCGTCCGAGCATCACGCGGACACGGTGACTTCGAAACCGCGGCGGAAGAAATCTGGAGTGGGATGGAAGGTTCCGGCCGCCGTTGTTGTTCTCTTGTTTGCAGCGGCGGGTGGTTGGTTTTTCTGGCAAGAGCAGATGGGAGCATCGCTCAGTGGAGACTTGATCGCGGAGACCGCCGACGAACTGGAACTGCCACCCGGCTTCGTTGACAAGTCGTTGCTTGGCTCGTCATCTGAGGTTGCCGACACCATTCTGACCAAGCTCGCAAAGTCACCGCTGCCGCTGACCAGCAGTCTGATGCAGGTGCAATTGAGTGGCTACAAAAAGGGGCTGCTGATCCGGCTGAATCTCGGATTGCAGAGCCGCTTTTACCGGGTCGATGTCAGCGACAACCTGCCGCTGCGACAGTTCCGCTCGAAGCACGCTCCGGAACTGGAAGGGCGACGGGTGTTCGAGGTCGAGCAGGCCGCCAAGTCGTTCGCGACCGCGTACGGGCTGGTTCTCGCCAAGAAGTCGGACATGTCCTCGATCGCCGAGTTCCGCGATACGCTCGCGCTGCCCGCTCTGGTTCGTGGAGTCGGTCACCAACTCATCGCCACTCACGGTCGGACGGCCTATCCGTGCGTCTACGAAGACAGCGAAGGGGCTTGGTATTTCCTGATGCCTCCCGACGTGAAGTCGTTCGTGATCACCGGTCGCAAGGATGCGAACGGCACCGTTCCGTTCCCGGCCACTTTCAAGGTCAAGGTCGGCGGCATGATGAAACCCCTTTCCAAGCCGGGCGACAAGCAGGACGACGAACCCTCTTCAAAATCCAAGGGCAAGCCCAAGAAACCAGCCGATGAACCGGACCCCGCTGATGCGGAAATGGATCCAAAAGAAGAGCCGATCAAGAAGTCCAATGAGTGATCCGGACACATTCGCAGTTTGATTTCCGGCATGGTTTAAGCGGGTGCGGCTTGGAGTGTCAGTTGTCTTCTGCGGCCACCTCGCCCCGGCTCGGGCACCGCCGCTTCGGTGGTCGGGTGAGCAGTCTTCTGCTTGGCTGTGATCTCGAATTGAACCAGGAAACAAAGGTCTCAATGGACACCTTTGTTTTCACTCGGATTACTCACGCCTCGGGGAGTTTCAAAGTCAGCGTGCGGAATTGAAGCCTGATGCGCAAGCGAAGAGAGGTGGAAGCAGATCCTTCGCTTGCGCGTCAGGCTTCGATGCGGCCGAGAATTTCCGGGCTACTTCGTATGGGCGTTGGATTCGAGCTGAGACATCCAGCGTTGAGTTTGCAGCGCGTTGGCAAAAGTCGCCCCGATGGGGACGCTTTCGAGTCCTCGAACCACGCGGCAGAAGCAGCGCAGTTCCTCGGCCATCATCCCCGTTGGTCCGGAAAAGTCCGTACGGATTTCGAGGGCCATCGGCCAGCGTGCCTGTTCGTCCCAGACTTCGATGGGGCGCGGATTCGGTGAGATGCGGGCCGACCATCCACTGCCGAAAACCTCCATCCGATCGAAGCCTCGCGGAGCCATGCCGACGGGTGTCAGATACGACGCCGCAAACGATGCGAGTGTCCCACCGCTCCACTCGATTTGAGCCAGCGCGAGATCGACCGCACCGTTCTCAGTCCGATGGAACCGCGCCGTGAATCTCTGAGGTTCCTCATTCTTCATCAGCACCTGCACGGCATACAGGTCATGGATCATCGCGGCTTGGAGCGGATTCTCGCCAGGAAAGTCCGTCACGATGGAGGCCGGTCGATGCCTCACACAGTCGATGAACGTCGGTCGGCCTCGGTGAGCGACCTCGTCCCGAAGCTGCTTGAATTCGCTGTTGAAGAGCAGGATGTGACCGAGCATCAGATTCGACGAATCGACTCTGACCAGCGACGCGAGACTTTCTGCTTCCGACAACACGGCTGAAATCGGTTTCTCCAGCAACACGGTCTTACCCGCCTGCAACAACGTGCGAGTGACGCCGACATGCTCGGCGGTCGAACAGGCCACGATCCATGCTTCGGCCTCTGATTCTTCGAGCGCGCGACTCAGGTCGAGCCAGCCGGGGACATCGGACAACTCGCGCTGGATGTTGTCGAGACTCGCCTGCCGACGCGCGACAACTCCTACGAGTTCCGCTTCCGCCAGCCCGGCAAGTGTCAGCGCATGGAGCCGACCAAATCGGCCGAGGCCCACGACTCCGACCTTCACGGGTGCGAATGCTCGCGACTTGGCCATCCTGATGAGTCCGACAATGGTGAAGCCGTAGTCTGGACCCCATGGTCCGGACGAATTGTCCTACACGCTCTGAATTCACTCTTCCGTTCGCCAACTTCAATTCGTCCGGGCCAAAGGGGTCCAGGCTACGACCACGGCGGTGACAGCTCACACCAATTCGGGCAGAGGTTTGGCGTAGTCCTCGACCAAGTATTGCGGTCGGCCGTTGAGATCCTGAATCGTCGCCTGCGACGTGTCGATGCCGAGGTTGTGAAAGAGCGTCGAATAGATCTCGCCGAACGTCACCGGACGTGAGACGGCTTCACCGGCAAGACGATCCGTGGCACCGATCACTTGCCCGTGCTTCATGCCTCCGCCTGCCAGCAACGCACTGTTCACCTGTGGCCAGTGGTCGCGACCGACTTGAGCACTGATCTTCGGTGTGCGTCCGAACTCGCCTGTAATCAGGACCGAGCAATCCTGATCAAGCCCACGCTGATGGAGATCTTCCAGCAGGGCACTGACGCATTGGTCGAAGATCGGGAAATCCTCTTGTTCGCGCAAAAAGATGGAGTTGTTCGCTCTGCCTTCGGCGTTGAGGCCGCCGTGCCAGTCCCACTTGCTGTAGTTGAGCGTCACGACCCGCGCACCGGCCTCGATCAGTCTTCTGGCCATCAGCAGACTTTGTGGCACACGCGGAGCACCATTGCCATCCATGAAGACCTTTGGATTTCCCGTGCCATATCTTGCCACCGTTCGAGGATCTTCCTTCGACAAGTCGAGCGCTTCGGCAAGCCGCGACGAGGTCAACAAACCCATCGCCTGTTCGGCAAAATGGTCCATGCCCTCCATCATCCGCGTCCCGTCGGCCTCACGCCGAAAATGATCGAAGCTGCGCATCAATGACCGCCGGTCGCCGAGTCGCTCCAGCGTTACGCCGTTGAGAATCATGTCATCTCGCGTCGGCCCCATCGGTCGGAACGGCGACTGGGCTGCCCCCAGAAAACCGGGGCCGGGTTCGTTGTACGGTCCATGTGTGCAGGGATAACAGAGGCTGATAAACGGCGGGGTCGCTCGATCAGCCGGTCCCAGCACCTTCGACACCATCGAGCCAAACTGTGGCCAGCCTCCCGACGGCTTCGGCTGGCGCGGATGGTGTCCGTTGAAGACCTGAATTGCGTCGTGATCGGCCTGATTCCCAACGAGCGACCGAATGATGGAGAACTTATCCGCCATTCCAGCCAGTTGCGGGAACGCCTCACAAATCTCGAAGCCGGGGACATTCGTTTCGATCGGACGCCACGGCCCGGCCACCTCTTTGGGAGCCAGCGGTTTCAGATCGAACATGTCCTGATGAGGTGCTCCCCCCACGAGGTAGATCATGATGACCGACTTGGTTGATCGCCGACTGCCTGACGCCGACTCCGCCTTCAGCAATTGCGGCAGCGTCAATCCGCCCAGTCCGAGCGTTCCGATCCTCAAGAAGTTGCGGCGACTCAACCGGTCGCAAAAGGAACTCGAATCGGAACGGCCTTGCACAGTCAACATGGATCAACTCCCGAAGGGCAACAGTCAGGATCCCAAATCTCGCACGACAGTCCGTACCAAATCGAGACTTCGCATTTCGCGTCGAGCCAGACGGTATCAGAGAATCGGCATGCGTTCGATGTCAGACCACAGCTTATTCTGAAATTCCTCTCAAGAACGGTGCCGCGATAACTTCCCGATGCTGTAGTCCGGCCCCTGTGGTCTGGACGAGTTCATTCGCAGCCGTCGTCGATGACTTCGTCCGGACCACGGGGGCCGGACTACGGGGGCCGGACTACGAGACCAGGCGCAGATCAAAGGCGCAGGACTGAATGGCACTGCCGTTTGCGTGCCATGAGTTTACGTCGAAGGTCGCGAGGGAGCCACCCAAGTCAGCGATCGTCGGCACGTGTTTCCGCGGGCTGATCGTCGTCTTGATCTGAGCGG
>Ga0114966_10000795_pt1 | contig 29730 bp, 26 predicted proteins | sample M_130207_XF_Meta_FD_87029 | JGI IMG/M metagenome (GOLD analysis project Ga0114966, IMG submission 87029) | Freshwater microbial communities from Lake Montjoie, Canada to study carbon cycling - M_130207_XF_MetaG | ecosystem: Environmental > Aquatic > Freshwater > Lake | place: Lake Montjoie... | reverse complement strand
TGTGCTTGTTGTTCCCGCTGTGCTTGTTGTTCCCGCTGTGCTTGTTGTTCCCGCTGTGCTTGTTGTTCCCGCTGTGCTTGTTGTTCCCGCTGTGCTTGTTGTTCCCGCTGTGCTTGTACCCGCTGTGCTTGTTCCCGCTGTGCTTGTACCCGCTGTGCTTGTTGTTCCCGCTGTGCTTGTACCCGCTGTGCTTGTACCCGCTGTGCTTGTACCCGCTGTGCTTGTACCCGCTGTGCTTGTCCCATTAACCCAACCACTTTAGACACCTGTAATTTACTAATTTCAGTATTATTTACATGTCTGTTTAAATTCATTTTTTTCAACATATCCATTAATAATACTACATATAAAAAAACTACCTAAATAGACTTATTCCTTAAACGTAATAAAGTTTTTAAAAAAACTATCATGTATTAATTCTCTAATATTCTGCCACAAGCGTCGCCGTTTCAACACTAAAGCATAGTTACTTATATCCGTTTCAAATAAAACGAGGATTTGAATAAGTTCCTCCTTTATTAGTTTTTTTTTAGTATTTATATTATATTTACTTAGTCCGTAATACTCCAAAATTTGGTCCAATTTTTTTACATTATATGGCGTATATAACGCATATAATTCTTCCACGCTATATGCTATGGTGTCATCATGATACAAGTCACTCGCGTACTGTTGTATATCAAAGGGCGCCGGTTGTATTTCTTCCTGGATAATATAGTTTATATTAGCCATTATAATAATAATAATGGATAATAAATGTTTATATAATATTATAATGTAAAGTAACTAGAATGTTACTAGAATGTTACTAGATTGTATCTAGAATGTATCTAAAATATCCATAAACTTAAAGATGGCTTTATTCGTAATACCCGGATAACTCGTGGTTTTAAAGGTCGCACATTGATTGATAAATTCCTCAAGCGACGACCACTCTTCCACGTCCTTTATTTTTTCAAAGCCATTCACAATAATAATATAAAATATCTCCGTCATTTCATCGACTATGTTTTTATTGGTGGCGTCTAATATAGCCACCCGCATATTCGTTTGCAATAGTGTAACAATTTTAACAATTTCACTCGTGTCAATCAGGTTCTCTTTCATCAAATTCACATAAAATAAACTCAACGCCCGCCGTTTTTCATTCACTTTATTATTTTGACAAAATTTGTCGTAATCTTTATTGGGGTCACAATAGGCAAAGTCGTTAAATAGAGTATTAAACTTTTGAAAATTGTTTTCGAAAATGGTCTGCATAAATGCAAACTTCGCCATCAATTCTTTATACAGCGTTGCATACATGGTGGAGTAAAAACTGTTCCCACTGGCGATGGTAAACAAGGCTTCGCCGATTTTATTCATTTCGGCGACAAATTCTTCATCTGCAATCGTCGTAATATTGGCGTTTTTTTCCAGTATACCGTCAATGAGCCCTTCAATATCTTTAATAATGCAATCCCGTAAGTTGTCATAGGTCTTCGAGGTCATTTTATTTAAATGTTTGCGGATTTGGTCGATAACTGCGCCCACCCCCTCTTTCTTAACCAGCAAAGTATTTTTAAAATTTCGCACCGCGTCCCAGTCTTCGTCATTTACTTCTTGGGTTTTGGGTCCCCGGCGTTTTTTATTATATTGATAGCCTGAGCCTGCACCTGAGCCTGAGCCTGAGCCTGAGCCTGCACCTGTACCTGAGCCTGTACCTGAGCCTGAGCCTGAGCCTGTGCCTGTACCTGTGCCTTCTTTGACATCAACTCTCGTAAATTGCGGTGTTTTAATATATTCGGGTGCACCGACTTGTTCGGCTAAAGCTTGAATAATTGCCATCGTTTCAGGAGACAATGTATAAGAGAAGCCATTATTTTTGATACGTTCAAAGTCATCGACGGTATATTTTACAAGCGTAGCGGGTGCAAGTGCAAGCGTAGCGGGTGCAAGTGCAAGCGTAGCGTGTACAGAAGCAGGAATAATAGTAGCAGAACTCATTTTATTATGGTTATATTTACTTATAAGAATATATTTATATCAATTTTCCACATATATACATTTAATTATTACTTAAACATTTTAAACTATATAAAATATGTCTCACGAGAAAACAAAGTTATCTACTGATATGCTAAATACTACCAAAGATATTAGTGCTACCAAAGATATTAGTGCTACCAAAGATATTAGTGCTACCAAAGATATTAGTACTACCAAAGATATTAGTGCTACCAAAGATATTAGTACTACCAAAGATATTAGTACTACCAAAGACCTTAGTAGTTGGGAAGACCTCGACGCAAAAATCCCCCTCCTACGTGGAATTTATGCATATGGTTTTGAAACCCCTAGTCCCATTCAAAAAAAGGCGATATTACCAATTTTCAATAAAAAAGATATTATTGCCCAAGCTCAATCTGGGACGGGCAAGACCGCCTGCTTTACGATTGGAGCTTTACAACTTATCGACCTTACCAAACGAGCTACGCAAGCAATTTTACTCGCCCCTACACGCGAACTCGCCATCCAAACGAAAATTGTAGTGGAGAAAATCGGCAGTATGTTTCCTGATTTGCGGGTGCAACTCCTGGTGGGCGGGACGTCCGTAGACGAAGATATCCATCATTTGTATAATAAGCCCCCGCATATTGTAGTTGGTTGCCCGGGACGTATCCACGATATGCTTAATCGCCGTAAACTAGCTAGTCGCGACTTGCGACTGTTTGTCCTCGATGAAGCCGATGAAATGTTATCCGCCGGTTTTAAAGACCAAATTTATAATATCTTTCAATTTATGCCCAATAACATCCAAGTAGCCTTATTTAGTGCTACGCTCCCGACCGAATTACATCAACTCACCAATAAATTTATGCGGGACCCGGTAGAGATTCTCGTAAAGGCCGAACAATTGACGTTGGAAGGTATCAAACAATACTACGTGGCGCTCGAAAACGATGACCAGAAATATGATACCTTAAAAGACATTTATGGGTCGCTCGCTATTAGTCAGAGTATTATTTACTGTAATAGCAATAAACGGGTCAACGACTTGTTTCAAGCCATGCAGATTGATAATTTCCCCGCGTGTCAAATCCATAGCGCCATGGATAAGGTCGAACGGAATAAGAGTTACGAAGACTTTAAGAGTGGTAAATGTCGGGTACTCATTTCCTCGAATGTCACGGCACGCGGGATTGATATTCAGCAGGTTAGTACCGTAATTAACTTTGACCTGCCCAATTGTGTTCATACATATCTCCATCGCATCGGGCGCAGTGGCCGGTGGGGGCGGAAAGGGGTCGGTATCAACTTTGTTACACCACGGGATACGGGGATTTTGAAAGAGATTGAAACGCATTATGCCACGAAGATTAACGAATTGAGTGAGAACTGGATGAATTAAGAAGTTATATAATTTATCGTTATCCCAGCCTTACAAATTTCTATTTATATGGTCAAATTCTATAAAATAGTAATCTTGAAAATTATCTAAAATAGGTTGTAATTTTTTATACCTGTAGACATTTAAAATGCTGATTTTTATTATACTAATTATTAACTATAATAAAATAATAATTAAATTTAATTATTTGATTTGTCAATTGTAAAAACAATATCGTCATAACGATTTTTATTTTTTCTTAAATCATATACTTTGATAAATTGTTTTAAATTTTCTGGAACTTCAATTTTGAGTATATCTATCCAGTCCCACGATTGAACATCTTCAATTATTAGTATTCCATCGTCCGTCATTATTTGTGAATATAATTTTATAAATTGTTTCATACTGTATAAACTATGAGGTCCATCATCTAACATAAAATCACATTTTATGTTTTTATTCAAGAAATGAGTAACAAAAAAATCATTATTGTATGCGTCGTTTGATGTATGTAATATAATATTTTTATTATTTTTAATACCTTCCCAAACATCATTAATATTCATAATATCTAATCCATAAACATTCGCATTTGTAAAAAAATCACTCCATAATTTTATACTACCTCAACTATATATTCCTACTTCTAATACATTTCTAGCAGTTTCCTTTTTAGATATCAATAATGTTTGATAGAGTGGTAAATAAGAGTGTATTGTATTTTTGTCGGTTCTCGAATTATCAACTATTTCTTCTAAACTCATTATATAATATATATAATATATAATATATTATATATTATATATTATATATTATATAATTAAACGCATAATCGGCGTTTTAAACAATCGGCGTTTTAAATGTTAAAAGGTGTAATAACAAATGTCCGTCACGTCAATACTATTCTCTCTTAAACCATAGGTTATTTTCATTTATATAATATACGTTTATATTTTAAACCAAATAAGCTTATAATATACAATAATGGCTAAAGATAGTTTTCATTTACCAATTACCTATTTAGAAGATAAACAACCCTTAGCCGAACATATTAAAACCGATTTAGAGTTAATTGTCTCTACTGCCGGAGAGAAGTCCCTCTACGACACGGTTTTTCAACCCACTACGCTTTACGGCCAGCGAACGGTCCCTCTCTGGGCCCAATATTATACGGCAAATAAAGATTTTCTTAAAGATAGTCAGAAACTCGTCAAAGCGGTCTCTAAAGAGCAAACGGCTTTCGCCGATATCAAACAGGTCGCCGTCGAGGAGGTCTGGCGAGAGATTAAGCAAGAAACTGGCTTTGCCGAGAAGTACCATTACATGGACTGGGCGCGGTTCAAACATTTTAATAATAGTGCGGGGTTTCTCCAGCTGTTAAGTCTGTATAACATGACGTCGCCTTTAATCTCCTTGGCGATTCCTATTTTTTTCTTAATATTTCCCTTTATTCTCTTGAAAATCCAAGGCATTCCTATTTCTCTCGCGAAATATATTGAAATCCTTACTATGCTCTTTAAAAAACACAAATTGGGGCAAATCTTCCTGCTAGGGGCGGCGAGTTGGGACAAAGTGATTTATATCCTCGTGTCCGTTGGCTTCTATCTCTTACAAGTGTACCAGAATGTCACGTCGTGCATTAAATATTACTATAATATGCAAAAGATTCACGCGCAATTATTTACGCTGCGGGATTATGCACAGCAGACCTTGGCCAACATGGCCCTCTTGCGGACAACTTGTAGCGGGTTAGCGACGTATGAGCCGTTTTTAGCAGATATGGCGTACCATCAAACGGTATTGGAAGAGATGTTTCAAGCATTTAACCAGGTGAAACCCAATGGCTTCACTTTGGGGAAATTTAAACAAATTGGTCACGTGATGAAATGTTTCTATCAATTGTATAATAAAGCTGACTACCACCAGACGTTGGAATATTCTTTTGGGCTTAACGGGTATCTCGATAACTTGCTTGGTTTAGGGCGACGGATGGAACAGAAACAGATTAACGTGTGTAAGTTTATTGCAAATAAACGTATAGATAAGTTTATTGCAAATAAACGTATAGATAAGTTTGTTGCAGGCAAACGTATAGATAAAAAGCACTATATAGATAAACCGCAATCCGCCACGACGTCTTTTACCGAAGCGTATTTTCCCTCCTTGGTGGATAGTGAGCCCGTAAAAAATAGTTATGCCTTAAATAAACACATTATTATAACTGGACCGAATGCCGCCGGTAAAACGACCCTCCTCAAAACCACCATTTTTAATGTTATTCTTTCACAGCAAACCGGGTTCGGTTTTTATAAGAGTGCGAAATTGATAATATACGATTATATTCATTGTTATATTAATATCCCTGACACATCTGCCCGGGATAGTTTATTCCAAGCGGAAGCCCGGCGGTGCAAAGAGATTTTACATGCGATAGACCAGAACGCCCCGGAGAAAAACCACCTGTGCGTATTTGATGAACTATATTCAGGTACCAATCCTTATGAAGCGATTGCTAGCGCACATGCTTTTCTCTCTTTTTTAAATAAATGTCCCAACGTCAACTTTGTTTTAACGACACATTTTCTCGATTTATGTAAACGGTTAGCTGGCCAACCAACGATAAAGAATTACCATATGGAGGTGCAAGAAGCTGGGGAGGATTTTAAGTATACTTATAAACTACAGAAGGATATCTCGACGATTAAAGGCGGAGTAAAAGTCTTAAAGGATTTAGCATATCCGTTGGAAATTATTAACAATACGATGGATGTATTACACCTTTTAACATTTTAAACGCCGATTTTTTAGTCCTTTAAAATTTTTGAAACATTTTTGAAAATATTTTCTCTTGTCATTAATTTATAACCTTGTTTTTCATAATCTTTTTTCCATTTATTATTCATTTTTATTGTTTCCTTTGCACTACATTCTCTTTTAACTGCTTGTGAAAACATTTTAACAAAGAGTTGATTATTTTCAATTAAATCTTTCATCGCCATTTCATCATTTTGTATGTCATCTAATAATCTTAAACATTTTTGTTTAACTATTATCATATCATCTATTTCAATATAATAATTATAATGTGAAGAATGTAAATCATAATACAAACTTTTATTTTTACCATATACATTATTATCATTTAATCCAACAAAAACAAGCGGTTTCTTTTGTTTATCAATAAAAGTATCAATAAAATGTTGATATTCTTTTTCATTAATATAACTCCATTTTTTATCTCCATAGAATATTTTTATAAATTCATCACGTAAATCATCTAAATCCTTAACAATTATTTTTTTACCAAATTGTTCTTTTAACTGATTACCTAAAAAAGTTTTACCAGAACCAGACGCACCACTAATGTGTATAATTATTTTTGACATCTTATTAATATTATAAATAGTTAATATTTTATTTTACTAATTTAAAAATATGTCAATTATATCTATAACGCACAATGGATATTGTTTCCCAATTAGAAGAGCAAATAAAACAATTAACCCAAGAAATAAATGAGACCAAAGAGCATCTCAAAAAATATACCGCTCCCTCACGGAGTAAAACCTTTTACGAAAACCACAAAGAAGAATTACTTGAAAAAATGAAAAAATACACCCCATCGCCAGAGAAGATTAAGGAAAAAAATCGTAAAGCGTATTTAAAACGCAAAGAAAAACTCGCTCAACAAGAAATACCACAATAAAAATTATATATTAATATTTAGACATTTTAATATATAATGCGTTAAATAGTTTAAAGAAATAATATTTAGTAAGTATATAAATGAAAAAGAAGAAAAAGGACGAATTCAAAGAGTTTAGGAATAATGAAAAATCGGCATACAAAACTTTCAAAATACCTCTCACAACTATTTTATTGAATAAGGATGTAGTGCAACCTCTTATTAACCAGTTGGTTTTTGAAATGAATGATTTAGTTATTCATACGTACCAATTTATTCGGTTATATGTCTTAAAGTGTTATACTGATAAACAACCTTTACCTGAAATAGATGATATGTTTATTATGTATTGTCTAAAAACCTTAGGTACAAGAGATAATAGAGGAAAGAAAGGTAAAGATACAGAACTTTTAGAAACATTAAGCAGATTTTATGAAGCAGAATATCAACCCTTACTTAACCACGATAAGACTAATTTAAAAAATACCACCTTTTTATTACCTTATTTAGCAACCCAAATTCACACTTCATTACACAATAATCTACAAGAGCATTTTATTCAACACTTTTTACGTTTTATTAATAAAACAACGACTGAAATAACCGAAGAAAAAGCATTACTATTTAAATTCAAGAAACAAATATTTGATTTAACCGAAACCGATGAAATGTTTAGTACATGGAAAAATACTCATTTATCCAACATTTTACCAAAAGACATTAAGAAATCGGTACATTATGATGTGAAAGTGAGACCATTTGAATATTTGAAGGGAATGTTGTATATGAACGAAGTATTGGAAAAAATGGAAAGTAAATTATTTCAACCCTTACCGCTTAGGAATAACATTATACCCAAACATATTATTTTAGACACCGCAAGTTTAATCAATCTATTTTGTCCTGAAAAGGATAAAGAGGGAAATAAAGTAAAAAAAGGTGAAATGTTAAGTCGTGTAAAAGATAATCAATACGAAGTATGGAGTAATTTTTTAAATGTAAAACATCGCATTTTCAAAAATAAACATTACCAATTTCATAATCAAATCCAAACAGATGGCATAAGTTGTTGTTTATTGTTTATTAGAAAAGATTTGAAGGATAAAAAATGGGGTTCAAGAGTTCCTTCTTTACAAGAACAAGATTTTTATACTATTGAAGATTTATCAAAAGAACAATTAGATTCTTTGAAAGAAAGAAACATTGTTGGTTGTGATCCCGGAAAACGTAGTCTGGTTTATATGATGGATGCACAAGGCAATAAACTCCAATATACAGCACCCCAAAGGAAAAAAGAAAGTAAAGCAAAAGGCAATGAAAGAATATTATTGTTAGAAAGAAAAAGGAATGGAATTATTAAAAAAGAAACTCATTTATCCTTACAAAATAGTAAATCGGTTGATTATGACAAATTTAAAACATATTTAATTGAGAAAGATAAACTGAATAAAGAAACCAATAAATTTTACAAACGAGAAGTATGGAGAAAAATGAAGTTTAGACAGTATAGTTATGGTAAGAAAACCATAGATACATTCCTTAATAAAATCAAAGAAACATTTGGAGAAAATATACTCATTGGTTATGGTAATTGGAGTAGAAGCACACAAATGAAACATTTTATGCCTACGATGAATAAAGGATTGCGAAAGTTAATCCATAAGAAATATGATACAATAACAATCAATGAATGTAATACAAGTAAAAAATGTTGTGATTGTTCGCAGGATTTAGAGTATTACAAAGATAAAGAAGGGAAGAAGGTATTTCGTCTGTTAAAGTGTTCTAATTGCGTGAGTTGCGAAAACAAAAAAATCGTATTTAGAACACGAGATGCAAATTCTTCTATAAACATAATGAAATTAACAAGTTGTTGGATAGAAAAACAAGAACGACCATTATGTTTTCAAATTTCGTCTTTCACCTCTTTAACTAAAAAGGAAGAGGAAAAAGTTAGACCATCGTAGGTGAAATTCCTACTGTTGATTTTACAAATTTTCTTATTTTTTATGTCGTGAAAATCGGCGTTTTAAATGTTAAAAGGTGTAAAAGAGATTGTTATTTAACACAACCTTTTGGGAAAAGGTTCAAGCGTAGCAGACTGAACCAAAACACAACCTTTTGGGAAAAGGTTCAAGCGTAGCAGACTGAACCAAAACCACACAACCTTTTTTGGAAAAGGTTGCGTTAAATAACTATTTAAAATATATACCATAGTAATAATAATGGCTCTATTTGAAAGAAGTTTTTTAATTACAACTGGAGTTACCGCCGTTATTTGTGGAGTGATATTTTATTACTTTAATACCCGGGTGAGAGAATTAGAGCTGGCTTTAGCCAAACAGAGTCAAGTATTGGCGTCTTTTATTGCAAATGTCCAACAAGAATTTCGTGTAAACAGTGCGCGGTCAACATTAGCTTCGGCGGAAGCTAACCAATTTGTGGCAAATATGGCTTCAGCAAATATGGCTTCGGCTAATATGGCTTCAGCAAATATGGACTCAGTTAATATGACTTCAGCAAATATGGCTTCTGGTAAAATTGTTATTTCTGAGAGTGATGACGAAAGTGTAAGTGACAACGACAGTGGAAGTGACAACGACAGCGTAAGTGATGCCGACAGTGTAAGTGATGACGAAAGCGTAAGTGATGCCGACAGTGTAAGTGATGCCGACAGTGTAAGTGATGCCGACAATGTAAATGACGAAGACAGTAATAAATTGATTATTTGTGACTTGACGGGTATGAACACTTCTAGCGATGCTAAAGCTTACAGCGATGCTAAAGCTTACAGCGATGCTAAAGCTTACAGCGATGCTAAAGCTTACAGCGATGATATTAAAATTATTGAATTGACTCTACCAGAAGCAAAAAATATTAGTGAAGTATATACTCCAGACCAAGAAAGTGTAGATGATAGTTCAGATGAAGCTGAAAGCGGTAATGACTCTGACTCTGAATACGAACATGTCAATGATAAATTAACCATGGATATAAGTGTCATACAATTGGGTGCACCGGATGGAGTTAAGACACCAGATGCAATTAAGATGCCAGACGGAGAGACTAAAGCTAACAGCGAGGCTAAAGCTAACAGCGAGGCTAAAGCTAACAGCGAGGCTAAAGCTAACAGCGAGGCTAAAGCTAACAAACTGAATGATTTAAAGGTTGAAGAATTACGCAAGTTAACTTTAGATAAAGGTTTAACTACAAAGGAAGAAGTTAAGAAGCTAAAGAAAAATGAACTATTAGCATTGTTGAAGAAGTAATGCACCTATTACATTTGTACCTACTTCGTTTTTTACTTTTTCTTAAAAAATATGTTTACAAAAAGTATGTTTTTGCAATACTTTTTCTTAAAAAATATGTTTACAAAAGTATGTTTTTGCTATACTTTTTCTAAAAAAGTATGTTTACAAAAGTATGTTTTTGCTATACTTTTTCTTAAAAAATATGTTTACAAAAGTATGTTTTTGCAATACTTTTTCTAAAAAAGTATTTTTTAAAAAGTATTATATATAAATGAGTTGGGGCACATGTTATTCTGGTTCAAACAATATTCATTTTGATTTTCCACCGATTATGACTGATGGACGAAACTACGCCAATTGGCAACCGGGGGGTGCACTTAATGAAACAATTCGCAAAGAAAATAAAATTCATTCCAATTGGGCTTATCGTAATTATCTCACAGAAAACGCCGATACGATTATTCGCACGAACCAAGTCTTGGCCTGCGACGATTGTTGTAGCTGTCCCGCAAAATATCCTAGTACTATTCAACCCTCGTCCCATAATAACACCCCGTTCTTATACAAATCCTGTTTAGACAATTCGCAACCATTTGGTTATGAACATAGCGATTTGAAGAATCTGTATTTATCGGACGTCCAATTGCAAAGCAGGATGGTTACCCCAGTTATTACTCAAGAGCAAATTTTACGCCAAGGTTATGCTAGGGCTAATTAAAGTACTACAAAAATCATCTGTTTACACAACACAACCCAACCTGTTTAGTAAGTTTTTTTGGTTCAACCTTTTCCCAAAAGGTTGGCAAAAAGGTTGTGAAAACCATATAAATATACATAGCTATTATATATTTATATATGCGCATTATTAGCATTGATGTCGGTATTAAGAATTTAGCCTATTGCATCTTAGAAGGCTATGCTGACAACTATAAAATTATTCAATGGGATGTCATTAATTTATGTGGGTCAGACCAGGTATGTAATTGTGTCTTAAAAACAAAAGTCCAAAAAGGGGGGAAGAAAAAGGATAAGGTTAAGCTCTTACCAATAGATAATAAGGTCAGCTTGTGTAATAAAAAAGCTTCTTTCCTTAAAACGGTCGAGCATACGACTCATTTTTTTTGTCAACCTCACGCTAAAATCTCCGACTATATTTTACCGAATAAGTCTTTAAAGAACCTGAAAAGTTGGAAACGTGATGCTTTGCTAGCCTATGTACAGGAGCAGGGTGTGGTATATGACACTACGGACAAGAAAGATACTTTAATTAAAAACATTTCAGACTATGTAAAAGCGAAAGTATTAGAGCCTATTTCCAATGTTTCCGCTAATGATTTAACTTTAATACAAATGGGAATTAAACTTGTTAAGGAGTTTGACAAAGTCTTAGACTTGGCTCATATCGACCAGATTGTGATTGAAAACCAAATTAGTCCTATTGCGAACCGCATGAAAACTTTACAAGGTATGATTGCCCAGTATTTTATTATGAGAGAGAAAACCGCTATTGCTTTTATTTCTTCGGCAAATAAATTAAAAGTCTTTTCTAAGGGTCCGGGGCCAAATGTAATGGGGCCAAGTGTTGTGGGGCCAAGTGTAGCGGGTCCAAGTATAGCGGGTCCAAGTGTAGAGGGTCCAAGTGTAACCGGCTCAAGTACAACCGGTCCAAGTGTAACCGGGCCGAATAATTACGGTGAGCGAAAAAAAGAAGGAGTTAAAATCGTAAAAGATTTATTGACAACTGGCGTAAATATGCATTGGCAAGAGATTTTTTTAAATCATAAGAAAAAAGATGATATGGCTGACGCTTTTTTACAAGGGGCGTGGTTTCTCTCGAGTAAAATAGCCGAGCCTATACTTGCCGAGCCTATGCTTGCTCTGCCTATACTTGCCGAGCCTATACTTGCCGAGCCTATGCTTGCTCTGCCTATACTTGCCGAGCCTATGCTTGCTCTGCCTATACTTGCCGAGCCTATACTTGCTTTGCCTATACTTGCCGAGCCTATACTTGCTTTGCCTATGCTATACAAAGACACACATCATAATATGTATATATGTTAAAATATTTACAGCGTTATATATATATATATAATTACAGTGTTATATTTACAGTGTTATAATTACAACGTTATATAGAAATTTTATTTAATATGTATATATTACATGAAACTAATAGTTACCGGTTATTTTAATAAACAAAATTACGGCGACGATTTATTTAAGGACATTGCCGCCACCATATTCAAACCCAAAATCAAATATAAAAAACAACCTATCCATACCACAATTATACCAATATATGAACTGGTCCAAAATAAAACGACCCTCGATTGCGATTTTTTAATCCTCTTTGGGGGCGAAACTCTAAATAACTATTTTTTAGATACCTTAATACAATTTAAAAAAATAAACGTGAATCCGTCCTTTAGAATGGTGGCGATTGGCGTCAGTTGTAATCAAGAGTACACTACGATACTTAATAAAATCCAAATTTTTGACTACATCTCTTTTCGTAGCAAGAAAGATTATGAGTTTTTTCAAACATATCTCGAGAGTAGTTTGTGCCCGGATATTGCACTGTTACTAAAACCTTATCAGCCTACCGCCCAGGCATATAAAAAGAACTTGTCATGCATTTTTAATAGGCTACCACCCGTTAACATAAAGACTGTCGGGTTTTTTTTATCGCAAACGGCTGTCGCAAATAAATCCGACAGTTATAAGCGTGAATATATCCAAAAAATATTAGTATTTATCAACTTTTTATTGAAGAAGGGTTATACTATTAGTTTATTCTCTCTGTGTATAAACGACCTTACTAGTGAATCCGATATAATTATTAATACGCAGATTTATAACGCCATTACTGACAAGGGCAAACACCGGGTGAAACTCTATACTTCCACCGACGATATTTTAAAAAATATGTATAATATTAGTTATGCTATATGCTGGAGATATCATGCACATATTTTAAGTATTATTCATACTATTCCTTTTCTCTCTTTATCTACTACGCCCAAAGTTACGGCTTTACTTGCCGAGCATAACTTGGAACACTTCTATGTTGAAACGGACGCGGATAAATTAATTGACAAATTTATTTACTTAGTTAATAATAAACCTGCCTTAAAAACCACCCTTACCCGAATTTATTCCGCCTGTCACACCCAAGCCAAGGCCTATCGCAATTTAAGTCTGTATTTTAAACCACGCCATAAAACCACCTTTTACCTGGACCTGGACCTAGACCCGGCCAAGGCAGGTATATTTAAAAAATTGGTGAAGGCATTTAACGCCCACTCATTTGCTACGGCGGCAGACAAGTCCCGGTTTATTCTCTTTTTCCTGATGCGTAGTATACAAAACGAATATTCATATGGTCTCCAGGAGAAAATCGCGGAGAGAAATATTACCGACCTGACAGTGTTAAAAGACGATATTCAGTGGTTAATAAATGATTGTATTTTAAAGAAAAATCTCATGTTTTATGAAGCGCTTAAGGGGCATGGCATGGGTATAGGGCCCAAGGCCATAGAGGCCACCCAGACCTCACGTCTGAGTTATAATTTTTGCTACATAGACCAGGACAACTATAAAGGTCTACATCGGGCGGGGTGGAGTTATGTGGTTGACCATCTCCGCACATATAACAATTCCGCCGCGGACGCTGTCCTATGTGACTTATATCTGGACCGCACCTTTCATTGGAATTGTCGAGAATACGCCCAACTTAAGGTTATACCGTACACCAAAGCGTGGGTCGGGTTTATACATCATACCGCCGATACCGACTACAGTGCTTATAATACCGCGGCTTTATTGCAAAATAAGTATTTTCTCGAGTCTTTACCATACTGTAAAGGTTTACTGGTCTTATCGACCGCTTTAAAACAGGTCCTCGAAGACCTACTCAAAGCATACGCAGGGAAGCCTGTGCCAGTGTTTAATTTAGTACATCCCACCGAGTTTACTCCGGTGCTCTTTGATATGAACGCCTTTACCGCAAATAAAACCCGTAAAATAATCCAAGTCGGCGCCTGGTTAAGAGTCTTAGACGCAATCAATGAGGTGGCTTTACACGAGAATCCACTTGCTTTATCGAAATGTGTCTTAAAATGTAAGAATATGCACGTATATTTTCACCCGGAGGATTCGGTACATCGCCCTGCTCCCGACCAAACCAGCGTCAGTCGAGATAAGACAGAACAAACCAGCGTCAGTCGAGATAAGACAGAACAAACCAGCGTCAGTCGAGATAAGACAGAACAAACCAGCGTCAGTCGAGATAAGACAGAACAACCCAGCGTCAGTCGAGATAAGACAGAACAACCCAGCGTCAGTCGAGATAAGACAGAACAACCCAGCGTCAGTCGAGATAAGACAGAACGCAAAACCTGCCTGAATTTAGACGTGACTATTTTAGACAACTTAAATAATGAGGAGTATGATAAACTATTACAACAGAACATCGTGTTTATTCAGCTGGTTAACGCTAGTGCGGTGAATACTCTAATTGAATGTATTGTTCGTCATACACCGATAATTGTAAATCGGCTCCCCGCTACTGTCGAAATGCTAGGTAAAGATTATCCGCTGTTTTATGATACTGTCGCGGAAGTGTCGAGTTTATTGGTGTTGCCGACGATACAGAAAGGTTGGTTATATTTAAAGAATTTAAACAAAAAGAAATTTACTATAAAGCAATTTCTTAAAGATTTTACTGCTTGTAAATTAGCATAGCTTTAAATATTATAGCTTTAAATAGCATAGCTTTAAATATTATAGCTTTAAATATCATAAATTATAACTATGCGTAATACTTAAAGTTATAAATTATATTTTTATCATAATGAATATTGACGCTGAAATTATAGATATTACAAATTTAGATGAAATGCCAGTAATTAATTTAGGTGGTCGGGGGTCTACTAGTTCCAAACAAAAATCGGCGAATTTTGGAGACGGGATTGAATTGTTGATGAATGAAAAACGGAAGAATGATGGCGGGGGTAAAAGTATGGGAGCTGATATTGATTTAGAAGATTTAAACAATTTAGAATACGAATTAAATAATCTCACTGATGACATTAAACCCACTCAAGTTAAATCCAAATCGAGTTTATTTAACCAAGCCTTGGCGGGGGGCGGGGGCGGGGGCAAAGGCCGAGATGATAGTATAAAATTAAATTTTCATCGCGACGATGATAATGAGTCGCTAGCGGGTAGTATTATGAGCTTACATGATGCCGAGTCTTTAGGCCGGGCGACCGCCGATAAAACCAATTTTGGGGAAACCAAAACGTGGGACGGCTTCGGCAAGTTTAATAATGTCCCGGTGAACCCGGATAGAGAAATGACGGATAAACCCAGAATGAGCCCCGAAGAACTGCTATTAGAGAAATTCAAGATTTTACGCAAGTTAGAAGAAATTGAACGTAAGGGGGCAAAGTTAACGAAAAAATATTCCATGGAATCGTCTTTAGCGGAAATGAAAGGGGAATATGAACTGATTATTGCGGAGAAAGAGCGCACGAATAGTTGCAAATTTCAAGGCCGGATGTTAATGGCGGCCATCACCGGCCTGGAGTTTTTGAACAATCGGTTTGACCCGTTTGATATTAAGCTCGACGGTTGGGCGGAACAATTAAACGAAAATATTGGCGATTATGACGAGATTTTTGCGGAATTGCACGAAAAATACAAATCCAAAGCTAAAATGGCCCCGGAACTCAAGTTATTATTTCAGTTAGGCGGGTCAGGTATCATGGTGCATATGACCAATACCATGTTCAAGTCGTCGATGCCGGGTATGGATGATATTATGCGGCAAAATCCCGAACTTGCCCAGCAATTTACGCAGGCGGCGGTGAATAGTATGAGCCAGACCAGTCCGGGGTTTGGCGGGTTTATGAGTAATTTTATGCCGGGGAATGCTGGAGGTGGAGGTGGGGGTGGAGCCGGCGTAAATTTTAATAATAATCTAAATAATAATAGACCGCCGGCTCCCCTACCGACGCAACAATCCAAGAGTGAACGGTATGCCCCGCCCACCAATCGCCCGGACCTTAGTCGGGCCCGCGATAATGATGGGATTAATATCCAAGAGCAATTTGAACCTGTTGGTCGTCAGCCCCCGGAACGTTCCAAGGCTCCTGCGCGGGCGGAAATGAAAGGCCCGAGTGATATTGGCGATTTATTAGCCGGATTGAAAACGAAAACGATTAACGTGCCTGTGGCTACGGAACGAATGCCTACGGAACGAATGCCTACGGAACGAATGCCGACGGAACGCATGCCGACGGAACGCATGCCGACGGAGAGAAAACAGACGCAAATTAATAACGTGATGAGTAATCGTAACACCTCTATTGACGCACCCAAACCTAAACGCAAACAGAAAAGTGATAAGAATACATTGAGTTTAGATATTTAGGCCAAATGCAAAGGCCAAATGCAAAGGCCAAATGCAAAGGCCAAATGCAAATGCAAGACCAAATGCAAATGCAAATATATATATATATGCTAATAATATATATATATGACAAAACATTTATTATATAAAAAATTGAAACGTAAAAGACGAACATTTAAAAACAAACAGAAAAGACACTTTACCGGGGGAGAATTAATTATGGCTGAAACGGACCTTATAAATACACATCTTTGTAAAAATAAGAGCGGTAAATATAAAGAAAGCCCGGGTTATGAGGTGTATACAGCCATCAGTGATGTATTTGAACTAAACGCTATATCTACACAGTTTTTCCTGGGAACATTTACAAAAGCCAATAATAAATGGTTCAAATATGTAATATTCAATAATAACCACCAATTGCACCTTTATATTGTTAATGGTGCTCCTATCAATAAACATTCCGTGTGTATGTTACAAGGTTTGCTGGATGTAACCAGAGCCACCGGCGAATATCAAGACCTACGTGAAGCGTTTAATAAAGTAATTGAATTAAAATCCGTCCAAGGTATAGATACAAATAGTTTAGAGGAACATCCGTTAGTTATACAGCTCAATGAAAATATTACCCGGGATATTCGGTGTATGCCGGTTATTTCTGCGGGGTCGGGTACTGTAAATGACGACGGCAGTGTATGTATAAATACCAAATCCGGGCATTATAAACCTTCTATTGCTAGCATGGACGTTGCGAAAGAATTATTTATGCGCATTACCGAACGGAACGTATTTATAATTATGAAAGAAAATAAGGAGGCTTTAAGAGAGAAGTATGGAGCTAGATATGAATTATTCTCCGGTATTTGTTTGTAACCGGGTGTGCGTTTGTGTCTGCTACGCTTGTGCCTGCTACGCTTGTGCTTGTGCCTGCTACGCTTGTGCCTGCTACGCTTGTGCCTCTACTGCGTTTGCCTGCTACGCTTGTGCCTGCTACGCTTGTGCCTCTACTGCGTTTGCGTTTGTGCCTTTGCCTGCTACGCTTGTGCCTGCTACGCTTGTGCCTCTACTGCGTTTGCGTTTGTGCCTTTGCCTGCTACGCTTGTGCGTTTGCGCCTCTACTTCGTTTGCCTGCTACGCTTGTGCGCTTGTGCCTCTACTTCGTTTGCACTTGTGCCTGCTACTGCGTTTGCGCTTGTGCAAAATTATGAGTATTAAGCACCTGCATATACGTGGGTGCATCTTTTTCAAGTAGAGCCGTGTTTAGTTGGTGAACTAGTTGGTTACTACATTGGGACGTGTACAATTTGGCGATAAGGTTCGACGGGTGCAAGGTTTCACAGCGTAAGCCATTGACTGTCATCAAGCCAGGTTTAGCTAAAAGTACATTATACAAGACTTCCCCGGTGTATTTGATTTTTTTCACTTCGCGGGACATCTCCAGAAAGCGGTAGGCCGGGACCAGTTGGCCTTGAAACTCAATTTGGTGGTCTTTCGACATAATGGTTTTTTTATTAGGTAAATTTCTCCCTACAGCACTTTGATTAATACTAATTAAGTATTTATCTAGGGTTACGGTCTTGGTAATATGTAAAATTGATTGGCCGTGGATGGTATGTAGTTTGGTATCTATTAAGTCAATTGGTACTATACCTTGGTCGGTCTGGATGGGTGTCCCGCCGGGAAAACAAATGTTACTGATGAGCGACGGCGTGGCACTAGTTGCAATACTAGTTAAGCCATTGATGTCTGTTTCCGTTGGTAAAGGTATTTCGCGCCAGTTACTCCGTCCATTGGGTGAATAGAACATACGGCCCGCTGCTGTGTTAGGATTGTAACTTGTTTGATTAAAATTAACAAGCCACCCTCCGCTCCCATCGGCTACAATGGTGTTTGTGATGACACTAATATTTTGCCTCCCTCCATTCCCGAAAATTTCACCCTGCACGGGAAAAGCTTGCGGGTAGGGTATCCAGGTGTTGCCGTTAGTCTCAGAATACCAATTAGTGAAACCCACCGGGTCTACCACCAACCAATTACCCTGTCCGTCTGTCCCGAGACCGGTATAGTAAATGTCTGGTCTAGAGTGGACGATTTGCCACGTTTTACCGTTATCGCTAGATTTACCAATGAAACCTGTAAATTGTCCAGGCTGAAGCAGGCCGGACAAACCTACGACTAGCCAGGTTCCTTTACTATCCGTGCCGACTTGGTACAATGTTAAAGTAGACCCGAGGGCTGATGTATCCGCGTCGAGCCAGGTATCCCCGTTATTAGTAGAGTATTGGATAATAGATGAAACATAAACTAATTCAGAATTAAAATTAATACTTGTCAGCACCCATGCTCCCTCCCCATTTGTGGCCATAGTAACAAGTGCAAGCCCTGCATTTATTTCATTAACTACCAACCAATTTTTCCCCATATCCGTGGATTTATATATCAAATTTTTATTTACATCGCTAAAGTTTTTTCCTGCCGCCAACCAAGTACCTTTACTATCAGTAGCAATAAAGTATAAAACAAACTGTGGTTGTTCCGTGAATACCCAGGTTTGTCCGTCATCGGTGGAGGTGTACATGAGTCCCACACTACCATTAGTATCGCTAGTAACACCCACCGCTAGCCACTTACCTTTACCATCGGTAGCAACCGATAACAAACTAAACTCACGATTATTACTTGGTATATCTATATCGACATACACCCAATTAAGCCCATCCACTGACCGCATAATTTTAGCTATTGAAAATGACTCAGATTGAACATTACGCAACGAAATAAATGTTTTGGAAGGCATTTATAATATGGCCAAAGAAAATAAATTATTATCTCTTTAATAATTTATTTTCTTTACACTTTTTTCCTAAATATTTCACTATTAAAAGTGTAAAAAATGTGCCTCTACTGCGTTTGCCTGCTACGCTTGTGCCTCTACTGCGTTTGCGCTTGTGTCTACTGTGTTTGCCTCTGCTACGCTTGCCTGCTACGCTTGTACCTACTTCGTTTGTGCCTACTTCGTTTGTGCCTACTTCGTTTGTACTTGTGCTACGCTTGAACCTTTTTTAAAGGATAAGTTTATAAGTAAAATAGGTTGTCAATGTAAAAAGAATACCACCCCACAAGGTGTCGAGGATTACTGCCTTGGGCGACCATTTGTCAAATAACGCGTATGTAGTAGTTTCATACACCCCATAGATAACAACACCGAGAATAAACGCGTCTAATAAGGGTTTTCGTTTACTAATAATGAAATAATTTAACCCCCCAATTAAAAACAGATAACATAATATGGCTCCCATTATTTTAAATTTTATCGGGGTCCCTTGGACGTCTCGAACAACCGAGTTAAAAAAACCACTAAACGCTTTCAAATAAATACTATCTAAAAGCAACATTATTATCCCGGTTATTATAAATGCTCGCATTTATTTTCTCTCAAGAGAATATATTTTTTTGAAAACATATATTTTGAAAACACATATTTGTTTGAAATAGGCCCGGAGATATAGAATTACCTAGCGTATGAAACAAGCGATTAGTTCTCTCGCCAAGACCATACCCCGTCTCGGGAAACATACCCCTATAAGACTAAATACTTATAATATATATCTCACAAAAAAAATTTTTCCAGGTTTGGCAATCGTTTTTCGTTTTTGGACATTTATAAATGTCCAATTTCTAAAAGAGGCTATTAATATAGGAAGAATTTTTTGAAAAAAGAGAGTTTGCTAGAAGATGGTCTGTTTTTTATTGCAAGGGTAAAAAATTTGTGACGATAATTTTTTTAGAAAAAAAAGAAATTTTTATGAAAAAGGTTTAAGGGAAAAATGTGTTGCTTATATATAGCAACAAATGGCAACAAAAAATGGGCCATTTCTCCCTCCGTTTTCGTGCGATATTTGCAAGACGCTAACCAGTAACAAAAAAGATTACAGTAAACATTTGCTGACACGTAAACATATAGTCAGTGTGGCGACGCAACACATTTCTCCCAAAAAATCCCCTGAGCATATATGCAGTCATTGCCCCAAACAGTATGAGAGTAGGTCGGGTTTATGGAGGCATATGAAAACTTGCCATGATGTGTCCGGGCCTGTGTCTGGGCCTGCCACTGGGCCTGCCACTGGGCCTGCCACTGGGCCTGCACCTCCGGTCGAAGATGTTACAAATCTCACGTCATTAGTCATGGAATTATTGAAAAGTAATAATGTACTACAGACACAGATGTTGGAAATTTGTAAAAATAATAATACTAATAACAGTTATAATAACAACCACTCCAATAATAAAACCTTCAATTTGCAATTCTTTTTGAATGAACAATGCAAGGATGCGATGAATATTAGTGACTTTGCCAACTCCTTTGACTTGCAACTCTCGGATTTAGAGAGTGTGGGTGAACTGGGTTACGTGGAAGGGATTACGAAAATCATGGTGGATAAATTGAATAGTATGGATATTTATAAACGCCCGATTCATTGTAGTGACGCCAAACGGGAAACTTTATACGTAAAAGATGATAACAAGTGGGAGAAAGAAGAGAAAAACAATCCCAAGTTGCGCTACGCCATTAAAACCATTTCTTTCCGCAATATGAAGCTAGCCGCGTTGTGGAGTAATACTCACCCCGAAAGCCAGGACGGGGAATCACGGCTCAACGATACTTATCTAAAAATAATTAAAGAATCGACAGGGGGCCACGGGGAAATCTCTGTTAGTGAGGATAAAATCATTCGGCGGATAGTCAAAGAAATTATTATTGAGAAAAATTAGAAAAATACTAAAAACACTATTTATAATATAAAATTGAACTATTTAAACATTTCATATATATAAACTATAGATATGAATCTTAACATTGGAGAAATGGACCATTCGCATATTAACTTTGTATTAATTGACGGCAGTTATTTCGTATTTTATCGGTATTTTGCGCTGAATTTATGGTGGAAGAATGCCAAGTCAGGTGAAAAACCTGATATATCCTGCAATGACGACCCAGAGTTTATTGACAAATTCAAGAAAACGTTTGCCAGCCGGATTGCCGAAATGGATAAATGTCTAGGTATTCCTCATTCAATTAAGCTGGTTGGTAAAGACTGTAAACGGAGTGATATTTGGCGCAATCGGCTTTATCCGGGCTATAAAATTACCCGGACAAAAGATGACGAATTTGGTGTCGGCCGATTCTTTCAACTGACTTATGAAGAGAAATTGTTTGAAGCTACGGGGGTGGACGCCATTCTCTCTTATGACCATTTGGAAGCTGACGATTGTATCGCAATTACTACGAAACATTTGCGCTTGACCTATCCGAACGCCCATATCTGGATTATTGCGAGTGATATGGATTATATCCAATTGAGCGACTCGCATGTACACTTGCGGAACCTGAAATATCAAGATTTATGTAAAAGTAAAAACTCCACCGGAGACCCAGAGCAAGACTTATTCTGTAAAATTGTAGCAGGGGATAAGAGTGACAATATACATTCCATCTTTAAAAAATGTGGTATTAAAACTGCTCGTAAATATTATAAAGACCAAGAATTATTCTATAAAATGGTGGACGAAACGCCGAGAGCCGAAGAATTATATGGTTTGAACCGGACCCTGGTAGATTTTGAATACATTCCGTATGATTTAGTGGAAGGATTTCGAGTAGACTGTTTGAAGTTGCCGGCCAGAGAAAACTTGGAAATGGAAATGGAATTGGCAAATGAAAGAATAGACCAAAGAGAGAGAGAAAAACAGAAAGCTCAGGCTCAAGCTCAGGCTCAAGCTCAGGCTAGTGCTTAATTTTCAGTGATTTTATGCTACTGCTACTGCTACTGCTACTGCTACTGCTTGTGCTTGTGCTTGTGCTTGTGCTTCTGCGTTTGCCTCTACTGCGTTTGCTCATGCGTTTGCCCCTACTACGTTTGCCCCTACTACGTTTGCCCCTACTACTGCTACTGCTTGTGCTCCTACTACTGCTATTGCTTGTGCTTGTGCTCCTACTACTGCTATTGCTTGTGCTACTGCGTTTGCTCCTGCTCCTCCGTTTGCTCCTGCGTTTGCTTGTGCTACGTTTGCTTGTGCTCCTCCGTTTGCCTCCAAACCGCGTCATAGTCTCTTGTATTTTTCTTTTAGTCATTTTATCTTTTAACCACTCATTTAGATTAGGTGTTTTACCTAATAAGGCTTGGTCGCTTTTATAATTTAACCATTCATCGGAATAAAATGCTACCGCATTCTCCAGTTCTTCATCTTCTTTATCTTTTATCCACGTCTTTTCATTTAAGGTTTTCCCGATATTTTCGGGGCTATCTTTATAAGCTATCCATGCCATTTTATATTTATTTTCTAAACTTTCTTCCTCCCGTTTTTTAATCCAGTCATTCATGCCCAAGACGGGTAAACCTTCGCTATCGCGTTGTTGTTTATAGAGTTGCCAATCCAATCTTTTTTGCCCTAGACTGTCGGCTTTATTTTTGGATGCATAATCTTTAAACCATAAACGTATATCATTATTTGTTTTAAGTAATTCAGCTCTTTTAGGATTGGCACTGTAAGAGTTCGCACTGTAAGAGTTCGCACTGTAAGAGTTCGCACTGTAAGGATTGGTACTGTAAGGTGATGTACTGTAAGGGTTCGCACTATAAGGTGATGTACTGTAAGGTGATGTACTGTAAGGTGATGTGCTGTAAGAGGTAGAGCCGTAAGGAGTTGTACTGTAAGAGGTAGAGCCGTAAGGTGATGAGCCATAAGGATTTGCACTGTAAGAGGTAGAGCCATAAGGTGATGAGCCGTAAGGATTCGTACCGTAAGGATTCGTACCATAAGGATTCATACCCGGTACAGTAGTTTTTATTTTCGGTATTTCTCCGTCTAAACCCAATGACACTCCAAATAGTGCGGTGGACTGTTTATTTAATTCTCTCGCTTTTATTTTACAGGGTGCTTTCGCTAGCACCTCCGGGGGTGTATTTGCGTCTAAAATAGTCAATTCAAATACAATATTGTATTCTATAATATTTTTATTAATTGGTAATTTATTATTTGGTAATTTATTATTTGGTCTCACTCTTTGCAGACTGTTTGGTACATATTTACTGTCAATTATAGAATATTTTCTACTACCAATCGGGATTTGCGTGTTTTTTTTAAAAAACGCCTTTCTAAATACATTGATATTCTGCTTAAGTTTATCTGGGGTATAAGTCCCATAATCGCTCGCTTGTAATATTTTAATCGCGTTTTCAAAGATGGCCCGGTTTAAAAAGAGCGAAGGTTTAATTTCAATATTATTCCCTTTTAATATTTTTTCATTTAAATATACATCGGTCGTGAAGAAATATGTAACAGCCGGATTAAACTTTAACGGTTGGACTGTTGTATAGTCTTCTTTGGTGGTTATATATACGTTTAATATTTCAATAGGTAACATATGAATACTATATTATTGAAATATTATATTATTGAAATATTATAATATTATAATATAGTTAATGAACTAGGTTTTTCTAATTTTATTACCGTATATTTCGTGCCGTATATTTATCCTACATATGAAACTGGTCGCTAAACATCTGGTCGGCAAAGGTTTGTGCACTATATTTATCCATATAACTTATAAATTCGCCTTGTTGTTGTTTTTTCCGCGCCTGCTTCGCTTTATCTAAAACTTCCATGGCTTTTTTCTCTTCTTCGGGGGTTACCTCCCCCGTTTTATTAATTTGCTCGGCCTTTGCCGAAATTTTCTTCAATTGATGAGGCATAATACAGAATCTACTCTCTTCATTAAAAATATGTTCGGTTAAAATTACAAACGCACCAGTCATTAAAATCGAGAGAACTAAATCACGGGTGCCTAAAAATACCACGCAAAAAATCACGATTTCTCGCCCGACGCCATTACGCAGCGCTTGTTCTTGTGATTTGGATAAACCCACATCAATATACTTGGAACCAATATTCATAAGAATCATCAGAATACCGGCAAAGAGTTTACTGGTATTAATGGGGTGAATATAGGCCTGATGAAATAGATTATACACGCCACTATGCTGGATTAGTGTATTTGCGAGTAGTGTCTTTGCCACTAATGTCTTTGCCACTAATGTCTTTGCCATTTATATAACACTATACTTTTTTGCTAGGTTTTGTTATAATTTTGCTGGAACTTTTTCCTAAAAGGTGGTAAATAATAATAAATAATAAAAATAAATAATAAAACATAAAAAATAAATAATAAAAAATAAAATTGATTTTAAAGCCTACTAAATACTTATTTTAACTAAAACGCCGTGAAAATGAACCCCGAATTCTTCATCGTCCCTCTCATCATGGGTTACGTGTCCAGTATCATTCCCGCCTTGAAGACCAATTATGTTATCATCGACTGTAGCTTACTTGCCATCTTATATGTGCTTTACCACAATATCAACGCCCGTGATGTGAAAAGACGTATCTGTACCTTCATTCATCAGGCCCATAATAAGCAAACTATTGTATTAATTGCGACCGAACAAAAACGCAGTATTAAATTCCGGGCCATCATGCATCATGTAGCCAATTTGACCCAGAGCATATATAAAATCAAAGAAGTCAGCGATTGTGACTGGAACGACGAAGGAGACCCAATAGAGAAATTAAGTGAATATCTAGTGGACCAATCCAAGGAATTTATCTTGGCAGAACAGATTTACGGCACCATCACCAATAATTCTAAAGAAAAACAACGCGGGCCCATCGGCACCGAATACGTGGATTATAATACGCTGAAAATTTACTCCTACACGTTAAGTTTATTAGAACTCCAAACGTGGGTAAATACTATGGTAAAGAATTATAAACAATATTTGAAAACGACTTCCAACGAACATCAACTCTATATTACGGTCTCTAATGGCAAGAAAAAAAACGGAGAGAGTGAGAAACACGGCAACGGCGGCGGCAATAAAAATAAACCCGGTAATATTACAGTGGAAGCCGTGCCGTGGGAATCAACCATCACTTTTGCGAATAGTTATTTTCACGACATGGAAGCGGTCCTGAAGAAAATTGATTTCTTCTTAAAGAACAAGGCGTGGTATTTGGAAAAAGGAATTCCTTATAATTTGGGTATCTTACTCTATGGCGAGCCGGGGTGCGGTAAGACACGTTTTATTAAACAGCTCATGAATCATACTGGACGGCACGGGATAGATATTAAATTAAATGATGCGATGGATTTTACGGATTTAAACCATATTATTTTCAAAGAAGAGATTAGTAATGACTATATTATTCCGCAAGAAGAACGTATCCTGATTTTTGAGGATATCGACGCCATGGGCGAAGCCGTCAAGTGTAGGGACTTGAAAGAAGCGGAAACAGCCAAGAAAAAAGAAGAGCATTTAAAAGTCGACACGGCTAATGTATTAGCGGATTTACTATATAATTCGACGAGTCCCGACGGTTCTAAACCGGACCCCTTACTCGATAATCGATGGAAACCTAGTGCAACACCCTTAGCAAATATTCATACCGTACTTTATAATAACAGTATAAGCAGTATTAATAATATTAATAATAATAATTTATCCAATCTCTTAAACATTTTTGACGGTATTAATGAATGTAGCGGACGCATTATTATTATGACGAGTAATAAGCCCGAAGTCCTAGATAAAGCCCTCATTAGACCTGGCCGGATTGATATTAAACTGAATTTTCAAAAATGTACGCGTTATGACGTAATGCGCTTAATTAACTTATTTTGGAACACTGAGTTTACCGAAAACATGCTATTAGCCGAGCTAGAGATGAAATATACCTCAGCTGAAATATATAGTATTTTTCGTAGTACAGATGACTTTACTGAGATAAAATCTCTCTTTATAAGTTGAACTTACGAGCATAATGTTTAGCCTTATCTACGATACTCCCAGTAAAACCATCTTTTAGCATGCGCGCTTTGCGCTTATTGTGATTATATTTGCCTTTTAAATCGCCGAGAATTTTACTTTCAAAGTTTTCTATTGTACTAGGTTCGGCTTCGGCTATATAGGTGGCATCTTTAGGTTTTATTTTCTGGTCGAAATCATATAAACTCTCATCTGTTTTTTTAATAATGTAGCGACAGGTGGGGTCACACGGGTCGCATACGCCGTGAGTAAAAACTAGATTTGGATACTCTGTGTCAACTGTAGCTAAATCAAAGTTTTTAGTAGTTTTACTTTTACAATGTTCGGTGATAAAAGCCACTTTGTTGGAAGGTATGACGGGTTTATTCACGTGGTTATTATTGAACCCTTCCAAATAGCCAAGCTCAGAAATTACCATAAATAATCCGGCTAAGACTATACCATAAGCTACATTACAATACGTGGCCGAAATAATGGCTAGTAAGGCCGTTACCTTGCCGAAAAAAGAACTAGTAAATTTATACATGGTCATCGGCATGGTATATGTAAAAAATAACAGAATAAAGAGAATAAGGACTTCATATAAGCCAATTTTATATATGTTTATTTCATTTATGTTTATTTTTTTAATATGAGATTTTACAAAATTTGTCATTTTATTTAGAAACTGGTTCATTATATTATATTATACATATATATTTTTTATAAGTATGTAGTCAAAAATAAAATATCTTAATTTCATATAGGAATGAGTTATTTTTTACAAGGTTCGCCATATAATTCTATTGAAAGCGAATATGATAATATTACCATAAAAAAACAACAACGGAAAAATAAGACCTTAAAACAACCGGTAAATCAGGCTAGACCGATTAATAACGGCCGACTGAACGAAAATGCCTATGGTTCGGAACGGGCGATTAGCAATAATGCTAAGAATATAATTGGTTCTATTCATGGAATAGATGCGGACGAGAATACCTTAGCCGACTTTTATCCGCCGCCCCACGGAGAACTCCAACAACGTAAAGAGAAAATGTCGACGGATAATGCAGACGAACTTAAACCCATTACAAACTATCACGTGACGTCGATTAATGCAGAGGAAGAAATGGATGGGCCGGTCAATGTGGAGGCATTTAATAATATGCAGGCTTCAGGTATGGCCACAGGCATGGCCAACGGCTACGGCGGTCCACACGGCTATAATGTAGCTAATACACACGGACTCACTTATACGGGTGCAAATAATTATACAGGCCCTTATGCACAACAGATTCCGTATTATAACCAAATGAGCCAAAAAGACGGCAATAAAGATCAACTTTTAGAGAAGTTGAATTATATGATTCACTTATTGGAAGAACAGCAGGATGAGAAAACGGGTCATGTCATGGAAGAACTTATTCTGTATTCCTTTTTAGGCGTATTTCTTATCTTTATTGTGGATTCTTTTGCCCGGGTAGGGAAATATACTCGATAATATATTGTATAAAAGTAGACGGTCTATTTAATATATTATCAATACGTCATTTTTCGAGAAACTGTAGCAGGCATAATTATAGAAGAAAAACGCCGTGGGACTAATAAACTTGAGACCAGTCGTAGCCTTGGTAAACGGTTCTAATAAAATATTTGCATGCGCCGTGTCTTCAATTAAGACCAAGGACACATTTTTCAGCTGCTGTAAAGCCAACCGAAACCCTGTTCTAAACAGCGTCGGTGCACAGGCAGACAGCGTAGCAATACATTCACTCGCTTTTTCATTACCATAATACTGTTCGGTGCTCCGGAATACATATAGGGCAATTATAGAATGCTGTTCTAATAACCCATATACTTTTAAATTATTGGTTTTAATTAAATGGGTAAAATTCGTAACATCTGGCAGAATAACACAGGGAAATTGATGCATATGGGTTTTCATAAAGTCGACGACCAAATGTAATTGAGTGGGTCCAATGTCTAGCAGAGTTATGGTGGGGGGTAGTATAGTATTTGTATTAGTAAAAGCCTCTAGGGTAAAACAATAGGTTTGGAAGGCTACCAGCGGTACAATGGCGTTTAAAGTACCTTCGCGCTTAAAGAGACACGTCTGTATTTTGCTATTCTTTTGGCGCAGATTATAATAATGGGTTTTTATCATACCGGCGGCCAGATTTTTCTTTCGATAAGCGGGACTGACACAGAGATTATCTACGTAATACGTCGGAAACGTCACGTGTTTATGCTTTAGGCGAACATATAACGGTCGAGCGGTAATAACCGCTACTAACTCCTCAATCGTTGCCATCGGCTCATTTGTCGCCACGGGCTCAATTGTTGCTCTCGGCTCAATCGTTGCCCCGGGCTTATTCGTTGCCCTCGGCTCATTCGTTGCCCCGGGCTTATTCGTTGCCCCGGGCTCAATTGTTGCCCTAGGCTCAATTTTTTCAAAGAGTAGTTTGGGCCGTTGATAAATCGTGCAGTACCCAGGGTGGTTTGAGGCTTGTAAATACGCGGTAATATGCTCGGGGGTCGGCGAATATTGAGTAAACTTATTATCCTTGACGTAATTATTTTTTAAAAAATTACAGAGGGTGGTTAATAAAGTAGCTCGCTCTTCCAGGAGTTCGGTTATAGACAATGTCTGTATATTCCAGAGGTCGACGTACTTATCGACGAATGAAGGCGGGTTCCGTTCAATTAGGCCGGGGGGTCTAAACCAATACCAGCCGTTATAAATATGAAAGACGGGTTGTTTAGCCCAGAAAGGCATTTTACATTTGAGATAGAGAGTTAGAACCAGATAAATTATGAGGATTATGGTAAGAAAAGAGAGAAGCAGGATAAACATGTTTAATTATGTATGTAATTATGTATTTAATTATGTATTTGTAATTAAATATATAATTAAATATATAATAAAATTGAAATACATTATATTTTTAATGTAGAGAGTATTCACAACAAACAACATGGCTTTTGTAAACGTAAACGCAGACGCAAGCGCGAATATCGAACACGGACTGACGGACCAGGAATCAGACATAATCCACGTGCAATTATTAAAGAAATATAGAGCCACATTTTACGACAACTATGACGAGATGTATGCAACGGAAATGCGAAAATAT